>Ga0307479_10002583_pt1 | contig 16441 bp, 12 predicted proteins | sample atmos_gasesECM4C_FD_203743 | JGI IMG/M metagenome (GOLD analysis project Ga0307479, IMG submission 203743) | Hardwood forest soil microbial communities from Morgan-Monroe State Forest, Indiana, United States - atmos_gasesECM4C_515 | ecosystem: Environmental > Terrestrial > Soil > Temperate... | reverse complement strand
GTGTACGACTCGGAGCACGATCGATTCGACACCATCACCAAGATCGGCACGGGCCTGTCCGACGCCGGGTGGCGCGAGATCCACGCGCGTGCGGACAAGCTCCAGGTGAAGCAGAAGCCCGCGCGCGTCCGGTCACTCCTGACCCCAGACGTGTGGCTCAAACCCGAGGTTGTGGTCGAGGTGCTCGCCGACGAGATCACCCCCGGAACGAATCACACCGCCGGCAAGGTGGGCGATGGACCCGGGTACGCGCTCCGTTTTCCTCGCATCGTCTCGTTTCGCGGGGCGGACAAGCGACCGGAAGACGCGACGACGGTCAAGGAGATCGTCGAGATGTTCCGGCAGCAAGGAAGGCGCGCCGTCCCGAACAAGTAATCCTCGGCTCGTCCGGACGAGCTGAAGTGACGGCGCCCGAACGCCTATCCCTTGTGTTTCTTGTGATCGCCGCCGCCGCCTCCTCCCGTTCCAGTCGATGACTGGGGCTGGGAAGTCGGCTGGGTGCCGGGCAGGTAGTAGCTGCCGAAGGCGGAAACGATTTCCGGTGGTGGGTTGTACCACGCGTCGGGGCCGAGGAGCGGGAGCGCCTGGGCGAGGAACGAATGCCAGGCGGGCACCGCCACGTAGTAGCTGTCCGAGCCCTGCGTCATCTTGATGCGCCAGTCCGGGTTGCCCATCCAGACCGCCACAGCGATGCGCGGCGTGAAGCCGACGCTCCAGGCGTCGGCAAAGCTGTCCGAGGTCCCGGTCTTGGCGGCCACCTGCCAGCCGGGTATCACCAGCTGGGAGTTGCGGCCGAAGATCATCGCCCGATTCGCATCCTTCGACAGCATGGTGGCCATGATGAACGCGACCTTCGGGTCGACCACCTGCTTGCCACCGGCGACGTGGCTGTAGACGGTCTTGCCGCCGCGGTCGATGCGCGAGATTGCGAACGGCTGATGCAGGACGCCCTGGGCCGCGAGGACAGAGGCGCCGGTCGCCATCTGCAGGGGCGTCTCGCCGTAGCCTCCGAGCGTCAGCGAGGGTCCGAAGCTGCTCACGGGATCGTCGCTTGTGAAACTCCCGTCGGCGTGCGGCAGCCACGGCGGAGCGCCCATCAACCTGGCCATGTCGACCACGCCGGCCACACCGACGCCGAGCTCGACCTTCACGGCCGGGATGTTCAGCGAGTTGCCGATGCACTCCTGCACCTGGCAGACGCCGTGGTAGTGCCCGTCGTAGTTCTGCGGTGTGTAGGTGATGCCCGGGGCGCGGTAGGTGAAGGGCGCGTCCTGGATCGGCGTCGTCATCGTGAACTGGCCGCTGTTGATCGCGGCGCTGTAGGTAAAGATCTTCATCGACGATCCAGGATTGCGCGGTGGCCACACCGCGAGGTTGTACTGTCCGCCGTTGGCGTTCTGGTTTGCGGACGAGACCATCGCCACGATCGCGCCCGAGGTGGGATCGATAGCGACGAGCGCGCCCTGCTGGACGTTGCGCCACGCGAGCGATGACTGCGTGCCGGAGATCGCGTTCTGGCCGATCGCCTGGAGCTGCACCTTGAGCGTAGTGAGCACGCGCAGGCCGCCACCGTATGTCTCCGCCTTTCCATAGGTCCTGATGAGGTTCTGGATCACGTAGTTCACGAACCCTGGAGCGATCACGTCGTTGGCCGGCATAAACATGTGGTTCGGTGGCCTGAGGTCTTCCTGGAAGGCGCGGTCGGCGTCCGTCTGGCTGATCCTGCCCTGGTCCACCATTGCCCCGAGCACCTCGTGCTGCCGGTCCTTCGCGGTCTGCCAGTGCAGGAACGGGTCGTACTGCGTCGGGCCGCGGAGGAGTCCGGCGAGCATCGCCGCCTGGCCGAGGTCGAGGTCGGACGTCTTCTTGTGGAAGTAGATCTGCGACGCGGCCCCGGCGCCCACCGCGCTGTTCCCGAACTGGACGTCGTTCAGGTACATCTCGAGAATCTGCGACTTCGAGTAGCGCCTCTCGACCTCGAACGCGAGCCACGCCTCGTTGAGCTTGCGTTGAATAGTCGGCTCGCTTCCGAGCACACGCAGCTTCACGAGCTGCTGGGTGATCGTTGACGCGCCCTCGACGGTGCTCCTGGCTTTCAGGTCGACGAACGTGGCGCGAACGATACCGGCCGGATCCACGCCCGGCTCCTGGTAGAAGTTGTGGTCCTCGATGGCGACCGCGGCCTGGGGAAGGTAGCTCCCCATCGACGAGAGCGACTCGTCGTAGTGCTGATAACCCGCAGGGTGCACGTCCGCCAGGATCGTGGTGTTGTCGGCTGCGTAGAGGACCGTGTCGGTCGGGAGTGGGTCCGAAACCGCGGAGACGTCGGGAAGCCTCGACGCATAAGCGACGCCAAGCGGCGGCGCAAGCGCCATGAACATCGCCACCAGCACGAGCGGGGCGAAGCGAAGAGCCAACCGCGCACGCTGCGCGAGCAGCTTCTGCGTGGACAAATCCATCTCCAGCAGAGCACAACGCCTGCCCGAGGTCGACTATTGAAAGATTGTCGTTGTTGCTCTTTGTGAATTGTTATTCAGGAATTGAAAATTACGCGAGAGCATGCGAGTAAGCGCGCTGGGGAGGGGTCAGGGATCGGATGTCTTCGAGCTGGTGTCGTATCCACCTCGCAACGTCGTTGGAAGCGACGACCTGGTTGATTGCGATCGATCTTTCGTTTCGCTCAGCCTGGCTCATCTGCAGCGCGCGATGCATCGCCCTGGCAGTGACCTCGACATCGAATGGATTCACGCTCAGGGCGTGAGCGCCCAGCTCCTCGTGCGCGCCCGCTGATTCGGAGAGGACCAGCACCCCCGCCCGGCGGTTGACCACCGGACCCTCTTTGGCGACGAGGTTCATCCCGTCGAGGATCGGATTCACGAGCAGCACGTCGTACGACCTGTAGGCCGCGATCGCCCGATGGATGTCCTCTCCGAGGTCGAGCCTGGTCGGCTGCCACGTACCGCTGCCGAATCGTTCGTTGACGCGGTCAACGGTCGCGCGGACGAGGTCCAGGTACTGCTTGTAGGCGTCTACGTCCTGCCGCGACGGCTGGAGGAACGCCCACATCGCGACCCGGCCGTGGTGTTCGGGATGGTCCTCGAGCAAGCGCTCGTAGGCGAGGAATCCTCTGACCAGGTTCTTCGCGGGGTCCGTCCGATCGACGCGCACGATGAGCTTCTCGGGGCGCCAACCCTCGATCTCGGCGCTGATGTCGGCGACTCTCTCCGATTCCCCAAGCTGCTTCAACGCGGCGACGTCGATCGAGACCGGATACGCGCGAACCCAGACCAGCCGGCCGCCGTAGAGCACGACAGATTCGGGCTCGGCGACTCGCAAGCCCATGAGCTCAGCGCAGCATCGCAAGAAGTTGTGAACGTCGAGGCCGGTCTGAAGGCCGACGATGTCGTTGGCCAGGAGACCTCTGAAGATGGGTTCGCGCATCGCCGCGGGGAGGACCTTGAAGTACCTCGGCTCGGGCCACGGGACGTGGATGAAGTGCTGCATCACGGCCTCAGGCAGCGCTGCGCGAATCCGCTCGGGCGCAAGGTACAGCTGGTAGTCCTGGGTCAGGAAGAGTGGGCGGTGGGGTAGGCCGCGAGCCACCGAAACCGCATGCTCCGCGACGCTTGCATTGATCCTGGCGTAGCCCTCGAACCACGCCCGGTACATGGCCTTGTCCACGACCGGCTCGGTCGCGATGTTCCAGAGGTAGTGGTGCGCAAACCAGATCAGCGGGTTGCTGACGACCGCGTAATGCAGGCGGTACGCCTCCTCCTCGGTCGGCGCGAAAGAGATCGGGAACGATGCATCGGAGCCCGCGTTTGACCTGATGGCGGAACCCCGCCTCGCGATCTCCCGCTCGGCTTCTGTCCGGGCCGCCGCGACCCACGACGCTCCCACCGCCGTCGCCAGCGACGTGAGGGCTTTGACCAGACCTCCCGCCCCCGGCACGAAGCTTCCGTCGAGCGTCGGCTCGATTGGCGCCCGGTTGCTAAGGATGATCGGCGAGAACTGGCCCAGGAGCCGGGACGAGTCGCGGGCGATCTCCTGCAGCGCCGGGGTCTGAGCCGGAGATCTCATGCCGGGTGACCGTTGGCCCCGCTCAGGCGCGCCATCTCGGGTCGCGCGGCCGACCTCACCTTCATCATCGCCACCGGCGACTCGAGATGACGCAGCATGCGGTCGAGCTCTCTTCCGATCAGCATGTGCGGCCTTGCTGGATCGAGACGTGAGCCCATCATCACGAGGTCGTGGCCGGCCGCCTCCTCCAGGATGCCGCGGGCCACGGTGTCGCGGCGCCGCACGGTGACGATGGTGGCCGGCCGGCCCAGCTCATCGACTATCTCCTCGAAGCTGTTCCATTCCCGACGTGATCGATCTGGATGCTGCGAAGCCGTCTGAATGTGGAGCAGCGTGAGCACGCTGCCGAACACATCCGCGAGAGCCGCCGCCGTGTGGGCGACCGCGCGCGCGCCTGGCCCACCGCGGATCGAGGCCAGGATCGAGCGAGGAGCGATGACCTGGTTCTGCGTGCGAGGACTGGACCGGACGAAGAGAAGGTCGGTCGTGCCGTCTCGCAGGAGCTGGCGGGTCAGGTCGGTCAATCCGTGACGGCGAGAGCTCGCCGTCGTCGGCCACTCCAGCACGAGGATCGTCGTTCCGTATTCAGCGGTGGCATCGCGAACGCTGCTCGCAACGTTGGCGGTCATGCGCAGGCTCAGGCCCATCCGGTGACGGACGTCGTTCGAATATTCCTGGCCGGCCAGCCACATTAGCGTGTCGCGTCGCCGCTGCTCCTGGGCGAAGACCCTGTTGTCGCGGCCCGAGCGGATCTCCACCAGCGCCAGCATGTGGCCCGACCCTCCAGGCGATGCGGCGAGCGCGTCGCCAAGGCTGATGATCGGGCGAGCCGCCTGCCCCATAAGCACGGGCACCAGCACACGTGGTCGCGTCTGCAGCGGCGACGACAACGCATGACGTCTCGCGATCAATCCGATCCTCCTTTTCCCCGCGCCGTGGAGTCGGTGCGACTGCTCATTCTGGGCGCTGGGCCCCGGGAAAGGCACGCTCGTGGATTCGGTGCGTTTTGCGCCAAACGCACCGACCGGATGCTGATTTACGGTGCGTTTTGCGCGAAACGCACGGTTAGCGCCCGCGAAACTGCGGCCTCCGCTTGCCCGTGAAGGCGGCGTGGAACTCGCGGAAGTCCTCCGAGCTCATCAAGAGGGTCTGCGTGAAAGCCTCCATCGCGACCGCGCTCGAATAGTCCGTGGACGCGGCGCGATTCACCATCTCTTTGGTCATGGCCAGGCCCCAGGGAGCGAGCTCCTTCAGCCGGCTGGCGTAATCGGCCACGGCGGCGTCGAGGTCGCCGTCAGCGACGACCTTCGAGGCGAGACCCCATGCGGCAGCGTCTCGGCTGGTGATCTCCCCTCCGAGCATCAGGGCTTCCGTCGCACGGCCCATGCCGATGATCCGCGGGAGCAGCCAGCAGATGCCCATGTCGCCTCCCGAGAGCCCCACGCTCGTGAACAGGAAGCGAAATTTCGCCGATTCCGCCAGGACGCGGATGTCGGAGGCGGCGGCGAGAACCGCGCCTGCGCCCGCGGCCATCCCATTGACCGCCGCGATCACGGGCTGCGGCATCTCTCGAAGATTGCGGACGCACGCAGCCGTCATGAGTGCGAACTCGTACACCTCCCGAGTGCCCTGCTTGACGAGCTCGCCGATGATCTCGTCCACGTCACCCCCGGAGCAGAAACCGCGTCCGCGTCCCCGAATGACGAGAACCCGGATGTCCTCGCGGCGGCGGAGAGAGTCGGTCAGGTCGCGGATGTCCGCGTAGACGTCGAAGGTGAGCGCGTTGAGGCGTTCCGGCCTCGAGAAGGTGACGGTCGCGACGCCGTCGCGTTCGTCGTAGTCAAAGTGCTCCCAGGTCTTCACCTCCGGCGCACCGCCACCGCATCGATCTCGATGAGGGCGTCCGGGTCGACGAGGGACCGCACCTCGACCAGCGTCGACGCCGGGTAGTCGCTCATGAAGAGCTCGCGGTACGCGGCTCCGATGGCGCCGCGGTTGTCGCGGTAAGCCTGGATGTCGGTGACGTAGTAGGTGAGCTTCACGGTGTCTTCGGGCTCGCAGCCGGCCGCCCGCAAGGCGATCGCCAGGTTCCGGATGGCGCGGGCGAACTGGGACACAAGGTCGCGGGGCTCGACGATCGTTCCGGTCGAGTCCGATCCGATCTGACCGCCGATCCACACCGCGTCACCCGCGACGGTCGCGTGTGAGAAGCCGCGCGCCGGAGCGAGCTCCGACGGGTTCACGTTTCGCGGACGGCCGGCTGGCTGCATGGGGCTAGTATGTCGAGGAAGGGAATTTGAAGCAGGTCACGCGATCCGCTCACGTTGACACCTTCACCCGGGAGAATCTTCCTCCCCGAGCCCAATGGCCTGAATTCCTGTTCACCCTTCCCGAGCTCGATTACCCATCGACGCTGAACTGCGCCGAGGAGCTCCTCGACCACCACGTCGAGGCAGGCAGCGGAGACAGGCGGTGCGTCGTCACCGAAACCGAGACCTGGACGTACAGCGAGCTGTTGGCAAGGTCGAACCAGGTTGCGCACGTCCTGGTGCAAGACATGGGGCTGGTTCCTGGCAACCGCGTGCTCCTTCGCGGGCCGAACAATCCCTGGCTTGTCGCGAGCTGGTTCGGCATCATCAAGGCCGGCGGCGTCGCGGTGGCGACGATGCCGCTGTTGCGCAAGCGCGAGCTGGAGGCGATGGTCGAGATTGCCGATGTCGGGATGGCGATTTGCGACCACCGATTCACCGAAGACCTCGAGGCCGCGGTCCCCAACGGCTTTCCCATCGTCACCTACGGCGGCGATGGCCAGGACGACCTGACGGCCGTGGCCGCCAGGAGGAGCTCGACTTTCACCAACGTCGCCACCGCCGCCGACGACGTCTGCATGCTCGCCTTTACGTCCGGAACAACCGGGAAGCCGAAGGCAACGATGCACTTTCACCGCGATGTCCTGGCGATCGCGGACACGTTCTCGCGCCGGGTGCTTCAACCCACCGCGGGCGACCTGTTTGCCGCGAGCCCGCCGCTGGCGTTCACCTTCGGGCTTGGCCAGAGTTTGGTGTTTCCGATGCGGGTGGGAGCCGCCGTCTACCTGCTGGAGCAGCCGTCGCCTGCTCGTCTCCTCGAGGCGGTGGAGCGCCACGGCGTCACGGTGCTCGCCACCGCCCCGACCGCTTATCGCGCGCTGGTGCCGGACCTCGCCTCGGCGCGGCTCAGCACCCTGCGCGCATGTGTTTCGGCGGGGGAGACGCTGCCGGAGGCGACGTGGACTGCCGTCCACGACGGATGCGGAATCCGCATCATCGACGGCATCGGCTCGACCGAGATGCTCCACATCTTCATCTCTGCGGCAGGGTCTGAGGTACGTCCCGGCACCACGGGCCGCGCGGTGCCCGGTTACGTGGCCGAGGTGCAGGACCCGCAGGGAAGACCGGTGCCGGACGGCGAGCTCGGGCGGCTGGCGGTGAAGGGCCCGACGGGCTGCCGCTACCTTCGGGGCGATCGTCAGGCCACGTATGTGACGGACGGGTGGAACATCACCGGCGACGTTTACGTGCGCGACGCGGACGGCTACTTCCACTACCAGGCGCGAGCCGACGACATGATCATCAGCGCCGGCTACAACATCGCAGGCCCGGAGGTCGAGGAGGCGCTGCTCCGGCATCCAGCGGTCGCCGAAGCCGCGGTCGTCGGCGTGCCCGATGAGGAGCGGGGCATGATCGTCAAGGCCGTGGTGGTGCTCCGGCCGGGCGCCGAGCTTGGTCCTGAGCCAGAGCATTCGCTGCAGGATTTCGTCAAGAGCCAGATCGCGCCTTACAAATATCCGCGAGCGGTCGAATTTGTCAGCGAGCTGCCCCGCACGGCCACCGGCAAGCTGCAGCGATTCCGCTTACGGGAGGGTTAGCAGTCTCGAAGCCGGCGCTCAGGATCGCGATCATCGGCGGCGGGCCGGCTGGTCTGTACCTGGCGACGCTGGTGAAGATGCTCAACCCGAAGCACGAGATCGAGGTCTGGGAGCGAAATGCCGCCGACGACACGTTCGGGTTTGGAGTCGTCTTCTCGGACGAGACGCTGGGAGGAATCGAGAACGCCGACTCGGCTTTTTACGACCGACTGTCGAAGGACTTTGCGACGTGGGACGACATCGACGTCCACTTTCGCGGTCAGGTCCTCGCCTCCGGAGGGCATGGGTTCGCGGCCATAAGCCGGCAGCGCCTGCTCGCGGTCCTACGCGAGAGATGCGAGGAGCTCGACGTCACGATCCGTTACCGCGAACCCGCCCCGCCGGTCGACCACCTGCGCCGCGCCTTCGACCTCGTGGTCGGCGCCGACGGCGTCAACAGCCTGACGCGCACCGGTGGCGCCGAGGTGTTTCGGCCGGCGCTCGATGTCCGCATAGCCCGCTACATGTGGTTGGGCACTCCGCTGGTCTTCGACGCATTCAAGTTCTTCATCGCGGAGACGGACATCGGAACCGTGCAGGCGCACGCCTATCCCTACAGCGATTCGATGAGCACGTTCATCGTTGAGCTCGAAGAGGGCAGCTGGACGCGGAGCGGCCAGGTCGACGCCGCAGAGCGGGCATGGAAACCGGGCGAGAGCGACCAGGGCGGAATTGATTTCTGCGCTGAGCTTTTCGCCGGCGCGCTTCAGGGCGCGCCGCTCCTGGGCAACAACAGCAGGTGGATTCGCTTCGCCACCTTGCGGACGGGCTGCTGGCGCGACGGCAACCTGCTTCTGATCGGAGACGCGGCGCACACGGCCCACTTTTCGATCGGATCGGGGACCAAGCTCGCCATGGAGGATGCCCTGGCGCTGGCGGCCTGCCTCTACGAACACGAGGGGCTCGAGGAGGCGCTCGCGGCCTACGAGGTGGAGCGGCGGCCGGTGGTCGAGAGCGCGCAGCGGGCCGCGCAGGCAAGTCTCGAGTGGTTCGAGAACATCTCGCAGTACACGCATCAGGAACCGCTGCAGTTCGCGTTCAACCTGCTGACGAGAAGCAGGCGCGTGACCTACTCGAATCTCAAGACGCGCGACCCCGAGTTCGTCGATCGGGTCGATCGCTGGTTCAACAATGGCCTCGATCCAATCCCGCCGATGTTCGTGCCGTTCCGATTGCGCGAGCTCGAGCTGGCCAATCGCGTGATCGTCTCGGCGATGGACATGTATTCGTCAGAAGACGGCCTGATCGGCGACTTCCACCTCGTTCACCTCGGGAGCAAGGCCCTCGGCGGAGCGGCGCTCGTGATGACGGAGATGGTGTGCGTATCGCGCGAGGGGCGCATATCGCCGGGCTGCGCCGGGATGTACGCGCCTGAGCACGAGGCCGCGTTCACGCGGCTTGTCGAGTTCGTGCACGAGCGGACGCCCGCGAAGATCGGGATCCAGCTCGGTCACTCCGGCCGCAAGGGCTCGACCAGGCTCATGTGGGAGGGCATGGACGAGCCGCTGGACGCGGGCAACTGGGACCTCATCGCCCCCTCGTCACTGTCATATCTACCCAAAGGCAGCGTTCCCCGCGAGATGACTCACGCCGACATGGAGCTCGTCAAGGAGCAGTTCGTCACGGCGACGCGCATGTCGGCTCGCGCCGGCTTCGACCTGCTCGAGCTCCACTGCGCCCATGGTTATCTGTTGGCCAGCTTCATCTCGCCGCTCACCAACCTGCGCCGGGACGAGTACGGCGGCAGCCTGGACAACAGGCTCCGCTATCCGCTCGAGGTGTTCGATGCGATCCGTGCGGAGTGGCCCGCCGGCAGACCGACCTCGGTCCGCATCTCGGCGGTGGACTGGCATGAACGCGGACTGAGCCCGGAAGATTCGGTCGAGGTGGCCCGTGCATTCGCTGCGCACGGCGCGGACGCGGTCGATGTGTCCACGGGACAGACCGTCGCCGACGAGCAGCCAAGCTTCGGGCGGAGCTATCAGACCCCGTTTGCCGATCGGATTCGAAATATCACCGGCATCGCCACGATCGCGGTCGGGGCCATCAGCGGCTACGACGACGTGAACAGCATCATCCTCGCCGGCCGGGCGGACCTGTGCGCGCTCGGCCGAGCGCATCTCTACGACCCCTACTGGACCCTGCACGCGGCCGCAGAACAGGACGTTGCGATCACGTGGCCGCAGCAGTTTCAGCGCGGGAGCCGCAAGCCGCCGTCGGGGCGCACCGATGGGCCGCGTCCCAGGCTGGAGCTGATTCGGGATGCGACGAAGAGCCGCCATCGGCGCTGGCGCCCGAAGCCGCCTGGGTAGCGCTACCCTTTCCCGCAGGACCTTCCGAACGGATTCAGGAGGCTGGGAAACGTGATCAAGAAGATTCTTCTCGAAGAAAGCGACATTCCAGAGCGCTGGTACAACATCCTGCCCGACATGCCGGCGCCACCGGCGCCGTACCTGAATCCGCAGACCCTGCAGCCGATGGGCCCGGCCGACCTGGCGCCGATATTCCCGCAGGCGATCATCGCCCAGGAGGTCTCGGCCGAGCCATGGATCGACATCCCCGATCAGGTCCGCGAGGTCTACAAGATCTGGCGGCCGAGTCCCCTCTATCGCGCCGATCGCCTGGAGAAAGCGCTCGACACGCCGGCGCACATCTACTTCAAGTACGAAGGGGTTTCTCCGGCCGGTTCGCACAAGCCGAATACCGCGGTGCCGCAGGCGTATTACAACGCGCAGGAAGGCGTGAAGCGCCTCACCACTGAGACCGGCGCGGGCCAGTGGGGCTCGGCGCTGGCGTTCGCGGGCGCTCTCTTCGGCCTCGAAGTCACCGTCTACATGGTCAAGGTGTCCTACGAGCAAAAGCCCTACCGGCGGGCGATGATGGAGACCTGGGGCGCGAAGGTGTTCGCCTCACCGACGAATTTGACCAACGCAGGTCGCGGCATCCTGGCCGACGATCCCGACTCACCCGGCAGCCTCGGGATTGCGATCTCGGAAGCGGTCGAGGACGCGGCCACGCATGATGACGCCAAGTACTCGCTGGGGTCGGTGGTCAACCACGTGCTGCTCCACCAGACCGTGGTGGGTCTCGAAGCGAAGAAGCAGATGGAGATGGCCGGCGAATATCCCGACGTCGTGATCGCATGCGTCGGCGGCGGATCCAACTTCGCCGGCCTGACCTACCCGTTCATCGGCGACCGCCTCAAGGGACGCATGCCACGCACGCGTTTCGTCGCGGCGGAGCCGGCGGCCTGCCCGACTCTCACCCGGGGCGTATACGCGTATGACTTCGGCGATGCTGTCGGCATGGGTCCGGTCGTGAAGATGTTCACGCTCGGCCACAGCTTCGTCCCGGATCGGATTCATTCCGGTGGACTTCGTTACCACGGAGATGCGCCGTCGCTGTGCGCGTTGGTCGACCAGAAAGTTGTGGAAGCGCGCGCGTACAAGCAGAACGAGGTGTTTGCTGAAGCCGTGCGTTTCGCGCGCTGCGAAGGCTTTCTACCTGCGCCCGAGTCAGCTCACGCTCTGCGGGCCGTTGCCCAGGAGGCGGCTGCGGCTCGCGAGGCGGGGGACAAGCGCGTCATCCTGTTCGGGCTCTCGGGTCACGGCCACTTCGACATGTCGGCCTACGACGCCTACTTCGCCGGCAAGCTCGAAGATGTCGAACTTTCCCAGTCGCGGATCGACGCCGCGATCGAGGAGCTGCCCAGGGTCCCGGCGATGACCTGATCGCGCGAAAGTCAGCGCGGACTCGGCGGCCGATCTAGAGCAGCTCTGGCCGCCTCCAGTCCTGCTCGAGCACGTGGTGATCCAGGAATGCGAGAACGGTTCTGTACCAGGCCAAAGCATTTCCTGGTTTGAGGATCCAGTGGTTCTCGTCGGGGAAATACAGGTACTGGGAAGGAACCTCGTGACGTCGCAGATCGGTCCACAGCTGAAGCGCCTCGGAGATCGGGACTCGGTAATCGAGGTTGCCGTGGATCACCAGCATGGGTGAGCGCACGTTGCTGATGGCCCGATCGGGTGACGCAGCGTCGAACCGCTCAGGGTGTTCGTAGGGCGATCCGAACTGATGCTCCCAAAAATCCGGTTCGTCGGTCGTCGCCTGGAAGTTGTCCAGCGACCACAGACTGGCGTGGGTGATGATCGCGCGGAAACGGTCGCTGTGCCCCGCGACCCAGTTGGACATGTATCCACCGAACGATCCACCCATTTCGGCGACTCGACTCGAGTCGATGTCGGGCCGGGTCAGGACATCGTCGAGAACTGTGAAGACGTCGCGCATGACCACGTCGCCCCAGACACCCCAGGCGCGCTGGATGAAGTCCTGTCCGTAGCCGGTAGACAGTGCCGGATCTGGCAGCAGCACGGCGTAGCCATGCTCGGCCAGCAAGTGTGGACACCAGCGCCAGCTCCAGGCGTTCCAGCTGTTGAATGGGCCGCCGTGGATCCAGAGCACGAGCGGCGCCGGCTTCTCGGCCGATGCGCCCTTCGGCATCACCAGCCAGCCCTGAAGCCTGGTCCCGTCCTCCGCCGTTGACTCGACCGAGGAAACCACCCCGGGCAGCTCATACGGGAAGCCGGGAGTGGGCAGTGATTCGACCGTCCCGTCGATTCCAACTCGCACCGCCTCCATGGGGGCGCTCCAGGAGCTGCGCAGCGCATATATGACCTGGCCCGACGGATCCGGAGACACCGAGAAGAAAGCGCCCTCCCGAGTGATCTGCCGGGTCTCGCCGCTCGACACGTCGAATCGAAAGATCGGTCGATGCAGCGCTTGATCCGCGACGAAGAAGACCGCTGACCCGTCCGCGGACCATTGGGGCTCCTCCGGCCACTGCCCAAAATCGGTCGCGACGATCTCCCCACGGCCTGAGCTGATCTCGCCGAGCCAGAGAAAATGTCGCTGCGCCCGCTCCGGCGTGCCTCGATCCTTCGCGACGGCGACGACCCTCTGGCCGTCCGGGGAGATCTGAGGCTCGGCGAGCTCATAGTCGCCGCCGGGGAACGTCATTCGTTGTCCGTCAACGATCAGGACAAGGTCGCCGCTGCGCCGGCCATTTCCAACCTCGTGCCTCCACGTCGTCACGACCGAACCACCGTCCGGCGACAACGACAGGGTCGCCTCTTCGAGGCTGTTGATGGCGTCGCCGCTCAGGTCTTCCACTGCCGAGGGGCGATCGCCGGCCACGTCTCGTAGCCGGAAAAGCCTGCTCCAGCGCGGTCCGAGATCGTGGTCCCAGTAACGGATGGGAAAGGTGTCGTAGAGGACTGCGCTCACTCCCGCTTCCTTGCGCTTCTTGCCCTTGTCGGCGTCCCCCGCAATGTCGGGCGTGCCTGGAAACACCTGGGCTCGGAACACGATCGTGTCGGTTGCGCGCGCGGCGACGATGGCCCGAATCCCACCCGGGACCGACACCACCGCACGTGCCTCACCGCCGGTGGCAGGCAGAACCCAGAGCCGCGACTCCGCCTCGTCTTCTTTCACGGTGGGGTCGCTGCGACCCGAGCTGAAGACGAGCGAGCCGTCCGGCAGAAATACCGGGTTCGCCTCTCCTTTGTCGGAGAAGGTCAGCCGGCGCGGGACGCTTTGTCCGTCGGTCAGCACCTCCCAGAGCGAGGTGACGAAGCGCGTCGAGTCGGCGCTCAGCGTCTGGACGGAAAGGACGAGCCTTCGGCCATCGGGGGCAAGAACCATTGCGGCCACGCGGGGAATGGAGTTGTAGTTGGCGAGCGATAGGTTGGTCACGCGGATATCGTCGCGCAGTCCGCGCGGTCGACGACGAGGGCACCTTCGCTCGAAATCGGCTACTCGTCAGGTGCTGGCGTCGCGGCGATGCGACGCATCTTGTCGACCTCTGCCTGGTAGATGTGGGCGGACTTCACGCTCATCGTCAGCGGGCCGATCGCCACCCGGAGGTCTTTGGCCACCCGCGTTTGCAGCGCAGCGAGCTCGACGAGATTGGCGTAGCCCTTGGTGCCGAAATCGATTGAGTGGGCATACACCTCGAGCTGCACGGCTGATTCGAGAAGCCAGAAGTCAAGCAGGCTGACGCACGGAATGTAGGTGCTGTCAGTCAGCGGCTGGAAAGTTGTGATGGTCGCATCGCGTGTCGAGGGATTGGCGGCAATCCGGTCGATCACCCACCGGATCTGGTCTCGGCCGGTGTGGGCGTAATCGTAAAAGCGCGTGGCGTAGCTGTCTGCGTCGCCGAGCTCGGACACACGGGATCGGTCGGTGAAGTTCGTGTGCATCCAGGCCAGGCGTTCAGGATCACCCTCCCGGGCGATGATCGGATCGTCAACTCTCGGGGAGCGGACTGCAAGGGTGACCCGGAACAGCTCGACGATCGGCCGGCCCTCCCAGTCGCCGGCGACACCCCCGCTCAGAATCGCCGACGCGGTCCGAAACCAGGCGTCTCCGAGCGTCAGCGCTTCGATCCGAGTTCCCACAGAACGGTCGGTCAACGTCGGCGCTCGGAGACCTCGGGCGGCACGGGTTCACGACGTGCCTGGAGGCGGTGAACCGCGGCCGCGATAGCAGCTCCGGCGAACGGACCGACGATGTAGATCCACAGGTCAGACCAGGCCCCATGAGAGAACAGGACAGCTCCCAGGGTGGCGCTGAAGCCGACGGCCGGGTTGAACGCCGCACCTGAAACGGGCCCGACGACAAAGGCGCCGGCGGCCACCGTGAAGCCGATCGCAAGCCCGTAGTAGGAGTTTCCGGCTGTTTCTTTTGTTGCCGCGACGTTCAGGACTACGAGTACGAGTGCAGTCGTAAAGACGATCTCGGCGGCTACAGCCGCTTGCCACTGGACGCCGGCGCCGGGGTGAATGCCTGAGATGTGCGCTCCGATCAGGAACGCGAACACGAAGGCCAGGCTTCCGGCAACGAGCTGGGTGATCCAGTACAGGAGCATGGTCCGCACCGTGATGACCGTTCGGAGAAAAAGACCGAACGAAACCGCTGGATTGTAGTGCGCGCCGGATACGTGACCGCCCATGTACACCATGGCCGTCAACGCAACACCGATGACCAGTGGCGCGAGTGGGCCGGTTGGACCAGAGAGGGCGATCGTGCTGAGGAAGATGAACGTGCCCACGAACTCGGTCAGAAGCCGTGCCTTCATCGAGGTCAGGTTAGCTCGCGACGCTGCTCACATTGCTTAGCGGCTTCTGGCTCAACTCTCATCAAACCGATCAGTCGCGGACGGCATGCTGGGGCGCTAAAGACGGTGAAGGAAGAGCAGTCTCGGGGCCAGGGCGTAGTTGAGCTGGATGAGCACGATCGCGGCGATGCTGATTCGCGTGTCGAAGATGGACAGCGCGGTGGCGAGGGCGTACAGCGATTGAGCGATCAGAGCGCGGCGGCGGATCGCCGGGAGCAGTATCGCTCGCCTGGCTGCAGCAAACAGTCCTGCTCGAGCGGCGTACTCGACCGCAGCGGTATTGAATGCTCCGAGCAAGAAGATGTTGAACCAGTACTCGACGACAGCCATCCACGACAGGTAGTACGCAGCAAGCAGCGCCGTCGAAAACGGCACGAGCGTTACGAACAATAAGAAGGTGAGCATGATCCACGTGTAGTCGCGATCGGTTCTCTTGACTTCGCTCAGCTGCGTTTCCTGTGCGACCCAGAAGATGCCCAAGGTCATGAAGCTCATGAAGTAGGTGACAACGTTCGGCATCAGCTTTAGCAGCGCGTGCCCTAGGTCACCTGCCGCGCGAACCTCCACCGCGGTTGGCACGACCAGCGTCAATACGAGAAGCGTCATCGCGACGCCGAATATGCCGTCGGAGATGGCGTCCAGTCGCAAACGACTTCTTGCAGCGATCTCGTTGTAGTACCGCCTGCGAATGCTGGGCATCTCGGTACTTCATGCCCCGACGCGTGGCTTGAACGCTTCATTTGCCCACTCGCGGAAGCTTGTTGGGCTCGACCCCTCCCGGGTGCGCCTCACCGCGTTGTCGATGCCGTTGTTCTTCGCGATCCACATATCCAGGGTGGCCTGGGCCATCGCGTCGGACATTCCGCGGCCAACGAGCCGTGCCTTGAACGCGTCGTTGGAGATCTGCTCGAAGCGGACTGGCCTACCGAGAACCTCGGACAGGATCCGGGCCATGTCGTTGTACGAAAGGTCCTCCGGGCCAAGGACCGGAAGGCTCGCGACTCCGCTCCAACTCTGATCGAGCAGGAGCCTGACCGCCGCGCTGGCAATGTCACGGGTGGCCGCGCTCGGGAGTTTCCGATCACCATCGATGGGTAGGGAGAACACGCCGTTCTTGGTTATGGGCTCGACCTGTCGAAGCAGGTTGTCCATGAACGAAGGCATGGTCAAGGCTCTGTAGCTCACCCCCGAGCTCGCGATCAAGTCATCCATGGCAAGGGATGCCGTGACCAGTCCAGCGT
>Ga0307479_10002582_pt1 | contig 16445 bp, 14 predicted proteins | sample atmos_gasesECM4C_FD_203743 | JGI IMG/M metagenome (GOLD analysis project Ga0307479, IMG submission 203743) | Hardwood forest soil microbial communities from Morgan-Monroe State Forest, Indiana, United States - atmos_gasesECM4C_515 | ecosystem: Environmental > Terrestrial > Soil > Temperate... | reverse complement strand
CGCGGCGTTGGCGGCGGCGCCGCCGCGCACCGGTGAGCCGTGGGCGGGAGCGATGACGGAACTCGTCCGCCTGGCGGCCGAGCAGTCGGACGCTACCTACCAGGTCAGCCTCGACCTCAAGCGGCGCCTGCGGCACGCGCTCCCGGTCGGCGCGGACCGGCCGCCGCTGCTGCGGTCGCCGCGCCAGCTCGCCGACCGGCTGCTGCAGCGGCAGGGGGAGCTCGAAGCACCCGTCGGCGCCGCAGCGGGCCTGTAGGGTGACCGAGGTGGCAGCGGCGCAGCGGTGGAGCCAGGACGACCGAGCGGGCGCTGCGCATCAGCGCAGCTCCATCGGTCGCACGGTGTGGCGTCTGCGCTGGGCCGAGGAGCTGATCCCGGTCGTCGTAGACCGCGAGGTGCAGCCTTGCTGAGAAGTTGACACGAAATATCGGATGTGCGATCTTATCACTATATCTTGACCGCGTAAGGAGGAGCCGATGAGGACGAAGGGAGCATGTACAAGAACGCCGTTGCTGGCGCTTACGCTTGGCTGTATCTTCACTGTAGGCATTGGCGCGGCGTCCGCAGCCAACGCCCCGCTGGCGTCGCAAGGCGCGCCAGCCTATGTGCGGACGCGGAGCTGCTGTGGCCCTGAAGCACGACGGTTCGGTGTTCCCTGGCTCGAGCGACATGAATGCTCTTGCCCCGGCCGGGTTTACGCCTGTAGAGGGGGCTCTGGCCGTGAATCCTGGGGCAACCGGACTCTGTCGTCTCCGACTGCATGCCGGGTCCGATGCATCGGGCGATTCCCCGTCAACCGTCTACACGCACTGCAGCTCGCGGTTCATCGGAAACCTACTTTGCGTCACCTGCTGTACCTGCGTCATCATCAGCGGCGAGTTGGACTGCCAGTGCTCCACGGATTGTATTCAGGTTTTCTAGCAGATCCGCGCCGATCGGCCAGCGAGACTGTCTTGACCGACGAGTGGGACTTGAGCTAGGAGTGAAAATACATCATGCGCGCACGATACATAGGTCTCGTTCTCTGGACGTGCCTGGCGCACCTTTCTTCTGGAGCTGGGTCGCAACCTCAGGCAGCGGTCGGGACGCAGGGTTATGAGAAGGTTCGCGTGGCCCGCGGCGAAGGGCCACCTATCGAACACGGCAACCCGACGCAGTTTCTTGCGGCTGACAGTAAGGGGCATCTCATGCTGCTCCGGGGCGATAGCCTGGAGGTCTTCCGCCTGGGGACCGGCGAAAGCTTCGATCGGCGTATGGGCAGGCTGGCCTGCAGTCGTTCCGCCGATGCCGCTTCCGCCTACGCGGCGGCCATGGACCCATCGGGATGGACCTGGGCCGTGGGCTCGCCATATGAGGTCACGATTTGCGACTTCGCGAAGGAGCGACGGCCGGAGGGGTTGGAGTGGGTGATCTCCTCGCTGACCTATTCACGCTCTGGCCCTCTTGTCGCTGTTACCGGGTTGGGTCCCCCACCGGACGCCACGAACAATTTCAAGAGGGCAGAGCCGCGGGTCTTCGGTCTTGCGGACGACCGCTGGCAGCCGGTTGTGTCGATGCCCATTCGCGAGTCGGCAAATCCGTCCAAGAATGACCCGGCTGCGGACCTGCAGGCTGCGGTGGCCGAGCTCAAAGCGCACCCGATGGAGGTGCTGGCCAAGAGCAAGGCCGAGTCGGAAGCCCTGATCTGTACCACGCCGAAAAACGAGATCTGGCTGGCCTCTTGGAACAGCTACCGCCTACAGAGAGTCTCTCCTTCCGAGAAGCCGCGAGGGCCGGAGCGGGAGATCGTCGTCGGCACCGGCGAAGTGGAGTGGCCGAAGTTGACGAAGGACGAGCAAGAACGCGAGGCGCGGGGCCGGAAGGAGCAAGGCCTCGACGTGCTCCCGTCGACCGTGGGCGCGGCAAGTCCCCGCGGGGTGGTGCGGGCGCTGCTTTGCGGGCGGGAGATCTATCTCGTCGTTTCGACCGCGGATGGGCTCGCGCTCGATCGCTTCGACCCGTCGCAGAACGTCCTGGAGCGGGTGTTGCTCGACGGGGTGAAGGTGTCCTCCGGCCCGATGACAGCTGCGCTTGCCGGAAACGAGCTCTGGCTGGGCGGCCGATTTGCAGCTGATGGACTCTGGCGGATCTCCCTGGACGATCTCACGGCAGCTCACTGGAAGCCGGTCAAGGATGTAAGGATCGACGGCAAGCCGTCTTCGTAGCGGTGCGTCCCTCTTCAAGCCGAATTTGGTGGCAGACGACGGAGTCCACCTCTCAAAGCAGGGCAGGGATCGCTCTTAGGGCGAGAGCGACGAGAGCGGCCGCGGAGCGATCCTGCAGCGGACGGCCGCGATTGGGCCGCGGCGATGGGGGGCCTGGGCCCGCTGTCTGGAGCGCCTGGGAGCGGCAGGTGGCTTGGCCGGCGCGGCGGACCGGGGAGGTTATGCGCGAGGCGCAGGGTCTTCCTTAGTCGCCTCGTTGTACAAGTCTTGTACAACCCACCGATTTGTGGCGATTTGCGGAGATCCGAAAACTGGTGTAAAGTATTGGAGATTAGGGAGTTGCTGGTCGGGACGCCGGGATTTGAACCCGGGACCCCCTGAACCCCATTCAGGTACGCTACCAGACTGCGCCACGTCCCGACCGGACGGCTTACTGCGGGGATCGCGAATCGAGGAGGGCGAGGATCTCGCGAGCTTCCTGGAGAGCCTTGGTGATCCCCTTGCGCAGGGTTTCTATCTGCTTGGCGGCGTCGGTGTCAAGCGCGACGGCCGGCGCGGCGGCGGCGGGCGGCGGGTCCGCGGGAGCGGCGGGCCGGGCGGCACGGCGTGGACCCGCGGGGCCGATGGGGGCGTGGTCGGCGGCCGGGGTTGGCATTGCATGAGGGGATGAGCCGCTGCCGGCGGCTGGCGCCGCTGCGGGCGGCGGCGGCAACGTCTGCTGGTCCTCGTCAGGCTCTGACCACGCCTCTGCCGCAGCCGCGGCGGCTGCGGCCCCCGCGGCTGTGCTGCGAGCTGTCGAGGGAGCTTTGCCCACCGCCACGCCGCTGGCCGCCGCGGCCGACGCTCCGGCCCCGGGACCGGCTGCCGTGGCCTTCGCTTCGGGCACCAGCGGCAGCGGCACGGCGCGGAGGGGGCCCGTGGGGACGACCCCGGCAACGACCCTGACCGGCGCGGGCCCCGGGGACGACTCAGCCGGATGGACGGCGGCCGGCGAGGCAGGCGCGGGGTGCACGCCGACCGGCGCCGGGGGCGCTGCCTGCGGCGCGGGCGGCTGCGGCGGCGTGGGCTGCGGCGGGGTGGACGGCTGGGGCGCTACAGGCGCCGCCGTCGCGAGGTCTCCCAGGGTGCCGGCGGCGAGCTCGCCTTCGAGCTTCTTCTTGGCGCCGGCGATGGTGTAGCCCTCGTCGTAGAGGAGCTGCTTGATGCGGCGGATGATCTCGAGCTCTTTCTCGCTGTAGACGCGCTGCCCGGAGCGGCTCTTGCTCGGGCTCAGGGCCGGGAACTCGGTCTCCCAGTAGCGCAGGACGTACGGCTGGATGCCGAGCGCCTTGCACGCCTCGCCGATCTTGTAGTAGAGGCGCTTCTGGACGCGGGCCTTGGGCGTCATCTAGAGCCCCCGACAGGCCCCGCCCGGGCGGGCTAGTCGCGCTCCGCGGGCGCGGCGCCGGGGACGTCCTTGAGGCGCCGGGCGGGCCGGAAGGCGAGGCCGCGGTGGGGCGGGATGAAGATCTTCTCGCCGCTGACCGGGTTGACGCCGGTCCTCCCGGGACGGTTGGTGATCTCGAAGGTGCCGAAGTTCTTGATCCGCACCGTCCGGCCTGCCCGCAACGAGGTCTTCACCGTCTGGAAGATGGCCTCGACGATCTCCGCCGCCTCGTTCTTGGTCAACCCGCCATGCCGGTCGTAGACCACGTCGACGAGGTCGGCCTTGGTCATCCCGGTGGGTGGTTTCTTCGGCGCCATGAGTGCGAAGCCCCAAAGGGTCTTATCTTGGCTCGAACACAGCGGAAAACAGTGTCTCGAAGTATATGGGCTTCGACGACCGCCGACAAGAGCCGCTCCGTGCCGCCGTCACCTTCGCGCCACCCCGTCGCCAGGCCACCCGCATCTCGCGCCGGCGCTCGCGGTCACTCTGCCCGGCCACCGCCCCGCCCGGCCAGCGCCAGCTCGTAGGCCTCGCGGTGCCGCGCCGCGATGGCGTCCCAGGTGAGCTCCGCCTCGGCCTTGCGCCTCCCCCGCTCCCCCATCCGGCGCGCCGCCTGCCGGTCCTTGAGCAGCCGCAGCAGCGCCGCCCCGAGCGCCGCGCCGTCCCGTTCCGGCACCAGCAGCCCGCTGGCCCCATCCTCGACCGCCAGCGGGATGCCGGAGATGCCCGAGGCAACCACCGGCAGCCCGCTCGCCATCGCCTCGAGGATGACGTTGGGCAGCCCGTCGACGTTGCCCCCTTCGTCATGCATCGCGGGCAGCACGAAAAGGTCGGCCGCGCGGTAGAGATCCGGCAGGGTGTCGCGCAGCACCGGCCCCGGCAGGTGCACTCTCGCCCGCCATGGCGCGGTCGCCGCCGTCAGCTCGGGCAGCAGGTCGCCGCCCCCCGCGAGCACCACCTGCAGCTCGGGGAGCGCCGCGAGCAGCGCCGGCAGCGCCGCGGCCAGGACGCCGAAGCCCTTCTTCTCCACCATCCTGCCGACGCCGAGCAGCACCGGCGCGCCGTCGCCGATGCCGAGCCGCTCCCGCCACAGCCGCCGGCGCTGCGGGTCGGGCGAGAAGCGCGCGACGTCGACGCCGTAGGGGATCACCTTCGATCGCGCCGCGGGAAAGCCCAGGGCGCACACGCGGTCGGCCAGCTCCGGCGAGGAGGCGGTGAGCACGCTCGTCCGCGCCAGCGTCCAGCGCACGAGCCTCCTGGCGCCGCGCCGCTCGGCCAGGAAGACGTCGCTGCCATGCAGGCCGATGGCCAGCGGCGCCGTCCGCCCGCCTCTCGGTCCGGCCGCGGCCGCCGCCGCCACCCCGTTGGGCACGATCCAGTGGGCGTGCACCAGGTCGAACCGCCGCCGCCGCAGCTGCCGCGCCACCGCCCGCCGCGCCGCCGCGGCGTACAGCGGCGCCACCAGCGCCGCCCCGCGCCGCACGCGCACGTCCGCCGCGAGCGAGCGGCCATAGCCCAGCACCTCGGCCGCCTCGGGAGCGTAGCGGAAGGTGGCCACCTCGACCCCGCCGGCCTCCCAGCCGGCCGCCAGGCCGGCGGCATGCGGAGCGAGCACCGTGACGCGGTCGCCCTGCCGCACCAGGGCACGCGCCAGCTCCTCGATGAAGGGCCCGGCAATGTCGTCCGGGAAACGCGGGTAGGTCTGGGTCAGGAAGAGGAGGTTCAGTCCAGAACCTCTTTGATCGAGTAGCTGTCGGGCCGCCGGAAGTTCTTGAAGGTGATCATCTCTCCCAGCAGGCCGGTGGTCAGCACCTGGATGCCGAGCAGCATCAGCAGCACGCCGAGCAGCAGCAGCGGCCGGTTGGACAGGGTCGCGCCGCCCATCCAGAGGATCGCCAGGTAGAGGTCGATGCCGAAGCCGGCGGCCAGGAACACCAGCCCGATGGCGCCGAACAGGTGCAGCGGACGCCGGTTGTAGCGGGTGATGAAGAGCACCGTGATGAGGTCGAGCAGCCCCTTGTAGAACCGGTCCCAGCCGTACTTGCTGGCGCCGTGGCGGCGGGCGTGATGGGTGACCGCCGCCTCCCCCACCGCGAAGCCCCGCCGGCTCGCCAGCACCGGGATGTAGCGGTGCAGCTCGCCGTAGACCGCGATCTGGTCGAGCACCTCGCGCCGGTAGACCTTGAACCCCGAGTTGAAGTCGTGCAGCTCGACGCCGGCCAGCCGCCGCGTCACCCAGTTGAACAGCCGCGACGGGATGCGCTTGGCAGCCGGGTCGCGGCGCTCCCGCTTCCAGCCCGAGACGAGATCGAGGCCGCCCGCCTCGAGCACTCCGAGGAGGCGCGGGATCTCCTCGGGGTCATCCTGCAGGTCGCCGTCCATGGTGATGATCAGCCGGCCGCGCGAGTGCTCGAACCCGGCCGACAGCGCCGCCGCCTTGCCGAAGTTGCGCCGCAGCCGGATCAGCTTGATGCGCGGGTCGCGCTCGTGCGCCGCGCGCACCCGCTCGGCGGTGCCGTCGCGCGAGCCGTCGTCGACGAAGACGACCTCGAAGCTCGCACCGAGACCGTCCAGCACCGCCGCCACGCGCGCCCCGAGCTCCTCGACGGTCTCCGCCTCGTCGAGCACCGGCACCAGGACGCTGATGTCCAGCTCCTCCGCTGCTCCGGCCGGCGAAGGCGGCGCCGCCGCGCTCCTGGCGGCTGTGGCAGCCGCGATCTGGACGCCCATATCCAAGGATTGTAACAGCAGGACTTCCGGCCCGTCAGCGGGCACGCGGCGCTCGGCGCTGGGCAGTTCGGGCCGCCCGGCGGTTACCTCCGGCTAGCCGGCGCCAGGCGCCGCGCGGCGACGATCTCCTGGGCCGCGGTCTTGCCGCTGCGCATGGAGTGGTCCATGTTGAAGTACTGCCACTCGCCGAAGCGGCCGACGTTCCAGATGCCGTGCTGGCGCAGCCAGGCGCTGATCAGTGCGACGTTGTCGCGGTGCTGCAGGTCGTAGATGATGTAGGCGGGCAGGATCTCCTCGGTGTGCACCAGCTCGATGCGGTCGCCGGCGGCGAGGATGCCCGCCTCGCGCAGCCCGGCGATGGTGCGCTCGACGGCGGTGTCGCGGTCCAGCGGGCGCTGCTGCGAGAACGCCACCTCGGTGGCGATCGAGCTCTTTCCCGGCGGCACGGTGTCCGGGCTGAAGGTGGCCGGGAACGACAGCCGGTGGAACGGGAAGGGATCCTCGTAGAAGTAGACCCAGTGCATATCCGACAAGTCCGGCCGGTCGATCCCCAGGTTGATGCAGTAGATCCCCTGGTAGCGCAGGCCCAGGCACGCCCTCTCGACCTCCGGCGGCACGCCGGTGAAGAGGCGCGGGATGTCCGGCAGCGGCAGCGAGAAGATGAGCCGGTCGAAGGGCACCACCTCGCCGCCGGCGAAGACCACTCGCTTCCCGGGCAGCTCCACCTTGACCGCGGTGCTTTCGAGGTGCACGTTGGCGGCGTGCAGCCGCTGCCCCAGGGCCCGCGGCAGCGGTTCGATGGCGCCGTGGCGCGGGTACCAGAACGAAGCGGTAGCCCCGATCTGGGCCACGTCGTCGGTCAGGGCGCCGGCGATGATGCGCTCGAAGTCGGGGGTCGGCACGCGCCGGCCGATCCAGCTGAACTCCATCTCCCGAGGCTCCACCGTCCAGAGCTTGCGCGCATACGGGATCATCAGGTGGTCGGCGATGCCGTCGCCGAAGAAGCCGCGCATCCACTCCTCGTAGTTGCGCGGCTGGAACTCCCCGCGCTCCTGCCGCTGGATGGCCTGCACCAGACCCACCAGGCAGTCGCGCACCACCGGCACCGGCAGGCCGAAGAGATGGGCCTGGAAGGGGAAGCGGGTGTAGCGCCGGCAGGCGTGGTGATAGATGAACGCGCGCCGCTCCTGGGCATGGAAGTTGTCGCCAAGCAGGTCGCGCACCAGCGCCTCGATCTCGGCGTCGATGGTGAACAGGATGTGCGGGCCGTAATCGAAGAGATAGCCGTCCACCGCCGTCGAGCGGGCCAGCCCGCCGAGGCGCGCTTCCCGCTCGTACAGCTGCCACCAGTCTTCGCCCGCCTGCTGCAGGGTGTAGGCGGCGGTCATCCCGGAGAGCCCGCCGCCAAGAATCACGTCCTGTCGTTCACGCACCGTGGTCCGGCACCTTTCTCGAAGCGGCCATGCTAGCAAAAACCGCCGCCTCGCCGGGTCCGGACGCCAGCTCAGATGAAACTGCTTAGGGAGAGGCAGGGCCGGCGAGGACGGCGGGGCCGGCGCTCAGCTCATCAGCCGGTGGTACTCCTGCACGGTCTCCGGCAGCGGCTCGACCCCCAGCTCGTCGAGCAGCAGCGTGCACAGGCGCTCGTACTGGCGGCGCACCAGGTCGCGCCGCCCCTGGCCGGCGTAGAGCCGCATCACCGCCATGTGGGTGCGCTCTTGCAGCGGGTCCTCGAGCAGCACCGAGCGATAGGCGTCGAGGGCGCTCTCGGCGCGGTCGAGCCGCACCGAGAGGTCGCCAAGGTCGCGCAGCAGCTCGACGTACGCCTGCTGACACTCCTCGCGCCGCGCGGTCACCCACGCCTGGTAGTAGCCCTGCAGGAAGGGACCGCGGTAGAGCTTCCAGGCACGCAGCCAGGTGTCGGCGGCGGCGCGCTCCTCGCCGCGCGCCGCGAGCTCGCGGCCCTCGGCGGCCCGCCGATTGAACTCCTGTAGATCGATGTCCCAGGTGATCTCCGGGTTCAGCCGATAGATGCCGCCGCGGTACAGCAGCGGCGGCGGCACCGAGCCTCGCTCCTCGCGCTCGAGCGCGCGTCGCAGGTGGCTCAAGGTGGGGTGGAAGTTGCGGTCGATGGTGCGCTCGCCGTCCGAGGGCCAGACCGCCTCCTCGAGGTCCTCGCGCCCCGCCTCCAGGTCCGGCGACGAGGCGAGGAAGGCGAGCACCTGGAAGGAGCGGCGCAGCTTCCAACCCACCTCGCGCTCGCCCTCGGCCGCGAGCTGGCGCACCATCGGCCCACCGAAGAGGCGCACCCGGTAGGTCGGCCGGGCCGCGTCCGGGTGGGGGGTCGCGGGAGCCGCCTCGGTCGTCGCGGCGGCCTGCGCCGGGAGCGCCGAGACCGCGGGCGCCGCCGGGGACGCATCCGGCGGCGCCGGCTGTTCCGCCGTGGACCCTGGCCCTCGCCCCGGGGGCACCATGCCGTCGTGGCGCCCGGCCCGTCCCGCGGGGCTCGCGCCCGCCGCTGCCGCCGCGCCCGCCGCTGCCACCGCGCCCGCCGCAACAGGGGCATCTACGGCTCCCCCTGGCGCCTGTCGGCCGCGGCTCCGGTTGTCGTCTGCCGCGGCGGCACTTCCCGCTTGTCGCGGCCGCCGCAGTCCACTTCGAGCTCCGTCGCCCACGAATTCAGGTCTGTCGCGGGCGATCGCCGGTGACCGCTGGCTATCTCCAGGGGCCGCGACGGCCATGCCGCCTTTCCCTGACAGCTCGCCCTGCTGGCCGGCCGCCGCTCCGCCTGCCACCAGCCGGCCGCGGCTCCGCCTGTCGCCAGTCGGCCGCGGCTCCGCCTGTCGCCTGTCGGCCGCGGCTCCGCCTGTCGCCAGTCGGCCGCGGCTCCGCCTGTCGCCAGTCGCGGCACTCCTTGCTTGTCGCGGCACTCCTTGCTTGTCGCGGCACTCCTTGCTTGTCGCGGCACTCCTTGCTTGTCGCGGCTCTCCCTGCTGCGCGGCCACCGCTCCGCCTGCCGCCACGGTCGCGCCGTCTTCGCCCGCTTCAAGGAGCGTCGCGCCGTTCGCGGCGGCGGCGCGAGACGGCCTGGGCTCCGGCCGCAGCGGCCGCCGGCGGCGCCTCTCGCGCTCGAGGCAGGCGGCGAGCAATGCCGGCAAGCGGTCGCGGTCTCCCCCCTCGACCCACAGGCCGAGATCCTCCACCACTCGCCACGCGGCCACCAGGGCGTCGCCGCTCGCGACGAGCTCGCCGTCGTCACCGCCGGCACCGTCGCCTATGGGACGCTCGCACGGCGCCGCCAGCAGCAGGTCGCGCTCCGGCGGCGGCACGGCGTCGAGGACCTCGTGGCGCAGGAACAGCCGCACGGGCGGGATCTCCAGCAGCTGCTCGGCGGACGTGTCCTCGAGGCCCGTGCCGCCGGTCGCCTCGAGCGCCAGACGCAGCGGCCGGAACCAGCCGTCGCTGGCCTGCCAGAGCGCCTGTACGGTGGCCGCCCGCGCCGGCTTGCCGCAGATTAGGTGCCACAGCCGCGCCACCTCGTCGGGCGTCAGCAGCAGCTCCTGGGGCGGCAGCAACGCCACCGCCAGCGGCCCTTGCGGGTGGCGGCGCCGGCTCGCGAAGACCACCTGCTGACCCGGCCGCAGCCAGCTCGCCAGGTCGGCGAGCCGCTCTCCGGGATCGCCCGCCACCACCACCCAGCGCGCCGTGGGCGGCGCCGCCAGCGCGGCGCGCGCCCCCTCGCCCGGCGCCAGGTCGGCGAGCGGCAAGCCGACCGCGTCATGGCGCGCGAGCAACGCCTGCAGCAGCGCCGAGGTGCCGCTGCCCGGCCAGCCCCAGAGCTCGACCAGCGGCAGCTCGAGCGCTTCGATCCGCCGCACCAGCCGCTCCTCCTGCGGCAGGAGGTGCGCAGCCTCTTTCATCGTCGAGAGCTCCGCGGGCTACCGCCGGCGCAGGCGCACCTCCAAGGGGGGTGAGACGCGCGAGACCGGCGAGTTGGGCGGGACCCGCGGCACGGACGAGAACGACGTCACAGGCGGCAGCGACGATGCCGGCGACCCCGGCGCGAGGGCCGCGCCACCCGCGCCGGCCGTTGCGGGCGAAATGGCCGCCGCGGCCGATCCGGCCGCAGCCGCAGCCGATTCGGCGGCACCTGCATACGATCCAGTGGCAGCGACCGCTGGTCCCGCGGCAGCCACGGCCGATCCAGCGACAGCCACGGCCGGTCCAACGGCAACCGTGGCCGGCCCCGCGGGAGCCGCGGCGTGGATCGCGTGCGCCGGCGCGGCAGCAACGGCCTCGGTGTCCATGGCGAACGCCCCGCCGGGGGAGGCGCCGGCCAGCATCTGGCGCGACAGCGCCGCCAGGCAGCGGTGCGTCACCTGGCCGATGCTCGAGCCCCGGTAGCCCAGCCGGCGCGCCACCTCAGCCGGCTCATAGCCCAGCTGGAAACGGAGCGCGAGCAGCGAGCGGCAGCGCGGCGGCAGGCGGCCGATCATCTGCCGCAGATCCTGCAGCAGGTCGTCGCGCTCCTGTGCCGGCGCCACCGGCTCCGACAGGCAGTCGAGGAGAGCGGCGTCCACCGCCAGGTAGAGACGCCGCCGGTACGCCCGCCAGTACATGCCGCAGTGCCGCCGCAACGTCACCAGCAGCCAGCTCTCGGGGTCGCGGATCGATCCCCACTGATAGATCAGCGCCAGCAGCGCCTGCTGCAGCACGTCCTCGGCATCCTCCGCGGGGATGTTGCTCGCGGCGAGGAGGCGCTTGATCTTCGGCCCCATCGCCTTCAGGAACCGCTCGAAGGCCGACGAGGACGACGCGACATCGTCGTGGGACATGAAGCATGTTAAACCGCTTCACGCGGAGGGTCAAGGCGAGCGGTCGTGGAGGGAGCGGCACCGGCGGCGCCAAAAGCGGCGCGCGGCCACACGGCCGGCGCTGGCGGCGCTAAGCGTACTCGGCGGTCGCGGCGCAGTGGGAGGCCACGGCGCCGGACGGATCGTGGTGGATCAGGCGTCGGCGCGCAGGCGATCCCTGACCTGCTGCATGTCTTCCCAGGTGGGCCGCTTGAGGGCCGGGTTGCGCAGCAGCGCCGCCGGATGGTAGGTGACCATCAGCGGCACCCCCAGCACCTGGAACCACTGCCCGCGCATGCGGCCGATCGGCAGGTCGTTGCCGAGCAGTGTCTGCGCCGCGATGCGCCCGAGCGCCACCAGCAGCCGCGGGCGCACCAGGGCAATCTGGCGCTCGAGGTAGGAGAGGCAGGCGGCCACCTCGTCGGGCTGCGGATCGCGGTTGCCGGGCGGGCGGCACTTCACGATGTTGGCGATGTAGACCTCGCCGCGCCGCATGCCGATCGCCTCGATGATGCGAGTCAGCAGCTCGCCGGCGCGGCCGACGAAAGGCAGCCCCTGGCGGTCTTCCTCGGCGCCAGGCCCCTCGCCGATGAACATCAGGTCGGCGTTCGGATCGCCCGACCCGAACACCGTCGTCTGCCGCCCCTCGCACAGCCGGCACCGCCGGCAGCCGGCCACCGTCTCCGCCAGCGCGGCCAGGGCCGCCGCGCGCGCCGCCGCATCGTCGCCGGCGACCCCCGCGCCTGCCGCCTCGACGCCGCCGCTGCCGGCCTGCCGCGCGCCTGCCGCCTCGGCGCCGCCGCCGCCGGCTTGCCGCGCGGCCGCCGCCAGCGCGCCGACCGCCGCCGCGTCCGCCGCCGCCTCGCTGCCATCCGCCGCCGCCGGCACCAGGCCGACATCCGCCGCCCCGGCGGCCGCCCCCGCCGCCGCCGGCGGCCGCCGCAGGTAGAGCTCGCCGTAGCCGATCTCCTCGAGATAGCCGAGCAGCTCGGCCAGCGCCTGCGGATCGTCGTTGGGAACGAGCGGCATGCCGATCAACCGCGCGGGGCGCCGGCGGCGGGCGAGCCGGCCAGCTCGGGCAGCCGCCCGCGCTCGCGCAGCGCCTCGGCGAAAAGGTCGAGCAGCGCCCCCGACAGCTCGGCCTTGGGCCGCCGCGCCAGGAACACAGGCGGGCCCTGGCGCCGGTAGACGGTCACCTCGTTGGCGTCGCTGCCGAAGGCGATGTCACGCCGCGACACGTCGTTGGCCACCAGGAAGTCGGCCCCCTTGGCGGCCAGCTTGGCGCGCGCGTTGGCCTCCAGATCGGCGGTCTCCGCCGCGAAGCCGACCAGCACCGCGCCGGTCGGCCTGCTCTGGCTCCTCCCCAGGCCGGCCAGGATGTCCGGGTTCTCCTCGAGCTCCAGGGTCAGCCCGGCGGCAGGCAGGCGCGACCGCTTGATCTTCTCTCCGGCGACGCGACGCGGGCGGAAGTCGGCAACCGCCGCGGTCATGATCACCAGGTCGGCGGCGAGCGCCTCGCCCTGCACCGCCTGCTCCATCTCGCGTGCCGTCCGCACGTCGATGCGCCGCACGCCGGGCGGCGTCGGCAGCGCCACCGGCCCCGCCACCAGCGTCACCTCCGCCCCGCGCCGCGCCGCCTCCTCGGCCAGCGAGAACCCCATCCTGCCGCTCGAGCGGTTGCCCAGGTAGCGCACCGGATCGAGCGGCTCCTGGGTGGGGCCCGCCGTCACCAGCACGTGCAGGCCGCCCAGGCTGCGCCCGCCGCGCGCCACCTCCTCGATCTCGCGCACGATCGCCTCCGGCTCGGCCATCCGGCCCATGCCGACCTCCCCAGAGGCGAGCGGTCCCTCGACCGGCCCCACCAGCCGCACTCCCCGCCGCCGCAGCGCGTCCAGGTGCTCCTGCACCGCCGGCTTCTGCCACATGGCGGTGTGCATGGCCGGCGCCGCGACCACAGGGCCGCCGAAGGCCAGGACCGCGGTGGTGAGGAAGTCGTCGGCGAGGCCCAGGGCCAGCCGCGCCAGCACGTGCGCCGTGGCCGGGGCGACGCAGAGCACCTCCGCCCAGCGCGCGGCGGCGACGTGGGCCTCCTCGCCGCGGGCGCCGGAAGGCCCGGCCTCCAGGTACTCCTCCTGGTAGACCGGCTGGCCGGACAGCACCTCGAGCGTCAAGGGAGTGACGAAGGCGGTGGCGCTGCGGGTCAACGCGCAACGCACCTCGTGGCTCCGGCCGCGCAGCCGCCGCACCAGCTCCGCCGTCTTGTAGGCGGCGATGCCGCCGCTCACGCCCAGCAGGACGCGCAGCGGCGGCGCGGCACCGCTCTCGGCCATGGCACTCTACGCCAGCGACTAGTGGACTTCGCCGACCGGTTGCTCCTCGAGCGCGGGCTCGGGGCCGGGCTCGGGCTGGGGCGCCGGGCCGTAGCCCCAGTCCACCAGGTGGGTGGCGACCTCCTCCATCGCCAGGCGGGTAGGCTTGCGCTTGGGCGCGCTGTCGAGCTTGGGGCGGGCGCCGCGAATCAGCTGCTCGGCGCGGCTGGCGGCGACCAGCACGAGCCGAAACTTACTGTCCACCTCGGGCGCCTGCTCTCGGGCCTTCTCTTCCATGCGAGGATTCTCCTGCTCAGGACGGGTGTCGAGGGAGTCACCGGGGGCACTGACCGGCGGAGTGCCCGCCGGCGCCGGCGGCGGCTGGTCTGAGTCGGGGTTCCGCCGGCTTCGAGCCATCAGATCGGAGGGTTCCCCCGTTCCTGAAAGTCTTTCAGAATTTCCTGGATCCGGCTGCGCATGCGCTCCTGCCGGTAACGTTTCTCGAGGATGACGGCAGACAGGGCCTCACTCGCCTGTCGGGCGTCATCGTTGATTATGACATATTTGTAGCCGTCCGAGCGACGGATCTCCCATTGCGACACCGCCAGCCGGCGGGCGATCTCGTACGGATCGTCGAGCCCGCGCTGTGCCAGCCGCTCCTCGAGGGCGGCGTAGCTCGGCGGCATGATGAAGATGCTGTGCGCCTCCGGATAGCGGGCCAGCACCCGCTCGGCCCCCTGGACGTCGATGTCCATCAGCACGTCGGTGCCCTGCTCGAGGCGCGGCGTCACCTCGGCCCACGAGGTGCCGTAGTAGTTGTTGTGGACCTCCGCCCATTCCAGGAAGCGGTCGGCGGCGATCATCGCCTGGAAGGTCTCGACGCTCACGAAGTGGTAGTCGCGCCCATCTACCTCGCCCGCGCGCGGCCGCCGCGTGGTATGGCTGACCGAGAAGACCAGCCCCTCGCAGGCCGCCAGGCCGCCCCCGAGCAGGCTGCGGACCAGCGTGGTCTTGCCGGTGCCGGAGGGTGCGGAGAGGATGAAGAGCTCGCCGCGCTGAGGGGTCGATGGGCTCACGTGAGGTGGGAGCTGCCTGCCGTATGGTATCACGCCCCCCAGGCGGGATACCCCTGCCGGTGGCCCTCGCGGCCCTCGCGGCCCTCGCGCCCCTCGGCCCTGCGCCCCGGCGCCACATGCGCCCGCTTGCCGCCGGCCGATGTCTCTCCCCGTGCGGCGGTATAGTCTCGGCTTCCAGCGGACCAGGAACCCCCATTCAGAAAGCCATGGCTGAAGAGGCACCCGGCATCGTCATCGTCGAGCGGCGACTCGAGCCCTCCGAGCTGGCGCGGCTCGTCGATCTTTTCTTCGGTGACATGGTCAAGTACGTGGTCGACGTCGAGCGCCGGATCGCTGCCGTGGGCGGGCAGCTGCACGCGGATGCCGAGCAACTCCTGCTCGCCGCCGGGAGCCGCCAGGCTGACCTCTGGGGAGCCAACTACTACCCTGGGAGGGCGCCGAGCGACTGCATCGAGTACACGGCCCTCATCAACATCCGCCCCGCGCAGGGGAACCGGAGCATGGATATCGCGGATGAATTGATTCGCGAGAGGGTCCGCGAGATCACCTTCGCGCTCATCGGCCGCGGCGAGGCGCTCGCGTGACCCAGCACGCCTCCCTGTCTCCCGCCCGGTGGTCGGCGTTCAGCCTCGATCAGCAGATCCTGATGATCGGCAACGAGATGAACCGGGCTTCGCGGCTCCTGCGCCCGGCGGACCGTTCAAGCCTCATGCTCGCCTACGAGCGGGTGCTGCGCCTGGTGGATCTGACCGTCGAGGTTCAGGCGAGCCCCTCATTGCGCCGCGAGCTCCTGCGCTGGCGAGACCTGATCGCCGAGCTCTACGTCCGCCCCGAGCACGATGCCGCCGCACACGCGGCCGCCTTCCGCAGCCTGCTCCTGTTCACTCCCGAAGCCGCCCGCCAGATCCCGTTCATCCTGCCGTCGCCCAATCAGGGCAGGGTGTGACACAGGGTAACAGAGCCGCACCACTTAACCGGCGATGGATGGCAAGATGGTGTAACCCTGGTAGCTGCAACGACTTGGCTTGGCCTGACTGCAGGAGGAATGGCCACAAAACTCAGTTGCGGCCCCCACCTGCTGAGGGCATCTGGCTCCAATCAACCTCGCGCGCGCCAAGGCCACAACCAGCTGCACTCGCGCCCCGGCGAGTCGAGATGCCCACGAGCCTGCCCTTCGATATCCAGATCGTCGTGTACTTGCACTGGCCTAGGCCCGCTAGCTCCTGGTATTGCCAGGCTTCATCGCTTCCACGGAAGGAGCGATCGGCTGGCGGTCCGAGGGCTGCAAGGACTTGCTGCGTCGTCATGCCGGGCTCTAGCTTCGCGACGGCCTGGCCGGTGGAGCTACATCCGACAGAAACCACGGCGACAGCAAGGATCAGAGATCTCAGTCTAGACATCGCTCCCTCCTGCTCTTGGTAGGCGCGACCGCGCTTGTCGCTGTCCAGATCCGGAGGGGCGCCCCGGAGGCGTCTACTCGACGTTCTGGACCTGCTCGCGCAGCTGCTCGCACAGCACCTTGGCGTCGAGCACGGCGCGCACCATCTCGGCGTTGCGGGACTTCGCGCCCAGGGTGTTGAGCTCCCGGAAGATCTCCTGGGTCAGGAAATCCAGCCGCTTGCCGGTTGCCTTGGGCTCCGCCGCCACCGTCCGGAAGTGAGCCAGGTGGGAGCGCAGCCGGTCGATCTCCTCGCTCACGTCGCCGCGGTCGGCGAGCAGCGCCAGCTCCTGCGCCATCCGCCCCTCGTCGAGCGGCTGGCCGGCCAGCAGCTCGGAGACGCGCCGCCGCAACGCCGCGGCGCTCTCCTCGAGGGCCGGCCCGCGCAGCGCGACCAGGCGGTCGACGG
>Ga0307479_10002581_pt1 | contig 16453 bp, 12 predicted proteins | sample atmos_gasesECM4C_FD_203743 | JGI IMG/M metagenome (GOLD analysis project Ga0307479, IMG submission 203743) | Hardwood forest soil microbial communities from Morgan-Monroe State Forest, Indiana, United States - atmos_gasesECM4C_515 | ecosystem: Environmental > Terrestrial > Soil > Temperate... | reverse complement strand
CACAAAATGGTTATGCGAGATTCAGGAGAGAGGATTCAGACATGAGAAAATACGCGCCCAAGCTGTTAACCGTTATTGTGCTTGCCCTGGCCGCTGCTCTCTTTCTTCCGCAACGAGCTGCTGCCGATGACGACGATCCACCTTCGCGCGTTGCCCGTCTCAGCTACGCCCATGGCGCGGTTTCTTTCCAACCCGCTGGCTCCGATGACTGGGTTTCTACCGCGGTCAACCGTCCAATGACGACCGGTGACAAACTGTGGGTTGACAATGACGCCCGTGCAGAACTGAACCTTGGCTCCGCTTCGATACGGCTTTCAAGCACCACCGGCTTTTCTTTTCTCAATCTGGCGGATAACGCCGTCCAGCTTCGCCTCACGGAAGGAACTTTACGAATTCGCGTGAAGCGCCTCGGCGAAAACGAGACCTTTGAAGTGGATACGCCCAACCTGGCGTTTTCCGTCCTCCGGCCCGGGACCTACAAAATCAAAGTAAATGAAGAGGGCGATACCACGGTCATTACCGTTCGCAGCGGCGAAGGTGAGGTGACCGGCGGCGGCCAGGCTTTCACCGTGCATCCTGATCAGGTCGGCACCTTTGCCGGCACCGATCAGTTGAATGGTGGCATCGAGAGCTACGATGGAGACGAGGATAATTTCGATCATTGGTGTTCGGGTCGCGACCGTCGCGAAGATCACTCGGAATCCGCGCGCTATGTCTCCTCGGAGGCCATTGGTTACGAAGACCTGGATGATTACGGTGGCTGGCGCCCGGTGCCGGAGTATGGCACGGTCTGGTTCCCGCATACGACTGTCGTCGGCTGGGCTCCCTACCGATACGGCCATTGGGTTTGGATTTCGCCCTGGGGCTGGACGTGGGTTGATGATGAACCCTGGGGCTTCGCTCCCTTCCACTATGGCCGTTGGGTGACTGTTGGCGGCGCTTGGGGTTGGGTGCCATGCGCACCTGCTCCTGTCGTTGTGGGGGTGGCGTACGTTCGTCCCGTATACGCACCGGCGCTGGTTGCGTGGGTCGGTGGCGCGCATTGGGGAGTGGGCGTGGGAGTCGGCTCTGGCGTTGCTTGGTTCCCGCTGGGACCGCGTGAAGTCTACATGCCGTCCTATCCCGTCAGCCGCACTTACGTGAACAACGTAAATGTTACAAATACCGCGGTGAACACGACGGTTGTGAACAACTACTATAACAACACCGTAGTGAACAAAAACGTCAACGTGAACAACACGAACGTCACAAACGTCACAAACATTACCTATGTCAATCAAAGCGTACCCGGGGCCGTGACCGCCACCTCGCACGAGGCCTTCACGTCCGCAAAGCCGGTTGGGACAAACATGGTCAAAGTGGACGCCAGGGAAGTGGCGCGCGCGCCAGTGAATGCCACTACTCCTGCGGTGGTTCCGCAGCAGAAGAGCATGCTCGGCGGGGGCGCATCGGCCACTGTCAAGCCCCCGGCCACGTTCCAGGATCGCGCCGTGGTCGCCAAGGCAACGCCGCCGCCGCCACCGCCTTCCTTCGCCAAGCAGCACGAGGCGATTCAGGCAAATGGCGGCAAACCGCTAGCGACATCGCAGGTTCGCCAGTTGCAGCCGGAGCAGCCCAAGGCGGCCGTTAGAATCGCCCCTCCGGCGGGACAGGTGGCGTCTCCGACGAATGCTGTTTACAAGCCAGGACAACCGCGGAACAACGAGGACAATCGTCCGGGTCAGCAGACCAAGGCAGACAAGGTAGAGGTGAACAACAATCGTCCGTCCACTCCGTCATCCGGCAACGAGCGCCCCAACGGGCAGCCGAATAAACCGACCGGCGACGAGCGGAACAAGCAGCCTGCATCGGTTCGGCCTTCGAACTCGGACAACAATCGCCCCTCCACTCCGTCATCCGGCAACGAGCGGAGCGACCAGCCTGCATCGGTTCGACCGTCGAACCCGACCAACGACCGACCGAGCATACCTGCGCCGAACGCACAGCCGAACAGACCGACCAGCAACGAACGGAACGACAAGCCTGCATCGGTTCGGCCTTCGAACCCGGACAACAATCGCCCCTCCACTCCGTCGTCTGGCAACGAGCGAAACAACCAGCCTGTATCGGTGCGGCCTTCGAACCCGGACAACAATCGTCCCTCTACTCCGTCATCCGGCAACGAGCGCCCCAACGGACAGCCGAACAAACCGACCGGCAACGAACGGAACGACCGGCCGGTAGCGGTGCAGCCTTCGAACCCGACCAACGAGCGACCGAGCACACCTCCATCGAATGCACAGCCGAACAAACCGGCTGGCAACGAACGGAACGACCGGCCGGCAGCGGTCCGTCCGTCCAATCCCCCGCCGACCGCGAAGGAAAATCCGCAACCGGAGCAGAAGCAACAGCAACAACAACGTCAAGAGCCAGCGCCACGACAGCAACAACAGGCGCAGCCGAAGCAGGAACAAAAGCAACAGCCGCCGCCGCAAGTGCAGGGGCATCCAAAGCCGCAGCAGTCGGAGAAACCAAAGGACAAGGATAAGGACAAAGACAAGGACAAACCGCCTAAGCCCTAGGGCTATCAGCTCATTCAAGCGTGAATCGGGTGGAGTGCCTGCTGCGAGGCAGGTCCTCCACCCTTTTTTATGGGAGCAAAAACCTCAACGCCTCCATTTTCGCCTAATGCAATGTCCCGCTGCTTCGCATAAAATTTCCTTGCCCACCGGACCATGGCAAAACCTATTGCACGCTCGTTCCCCGCAAAGCGGCCGTCGCCTTCCAGCGTGTCGATTCAGCTTCTGCCTGTCCACGGTGTCCCGGAAATTCACAAAGGCGACGATCTCCCCAAACTTATCGTCAAAGCTGTTCGTTTCGCGGGAGGGAAGCTCGCTTCCGGCGATGTGATTGTCATCGCACAAAAGATTGTTTCGAAGGCCGAAGGCCGCACCGCACAGCTTTCCACTGTTCAGCCGTCCACCGAAGCGATATCCATCGCGCAATTCGTTCAGAATGATCCACGGATGGTTGAAACCATATTGCGCGAGTCGCGGCGCATCGTGCGCAAAGGTCCGCACGCGCTCATCGTCGAGACTCGCCACGGCTTCGTCTGCGCTAACGCGGGTGTTGACCGTTCGAATGTGCCCGGCGATGAAGTCGTTACTTTGCTGCCGCGGGATCCGGACCGCTCCGCGCGGCTTCTTGCTGCGTCGTTCCGCAGACTCACCGGCAAACGCGTCGCCGTCATCATCAGCGACACGTTTGGCCGTCCGTGGCGCCTGGGATTAACCAATGTCGCGATCGGCGCCGCCGGCGTTCCAGTGCTCCTCGATCTCCGCGGCACGTCGGACCGCTCCGGAAAGCCGCTGCATGCTACGATTCTTGCGGTGGCCGATGAACTCGCGGCTGCTGCTGGCCTCGTCATGGGAAAGGCTGCGGGCACTCCCGTCGTCGTCATTCGCGGCTTTCGTTATCGGCCAGTGTTGCAGCCAGCGGCGAGCGTCATCCGGCCGGCCAACGAGGACCTGTTCCGTTAAGATTCATGGCTACAAACTTACATACGAAGACAGCGCCGGAAGCTCCGCTAGCTTCTTACGAAAATGCGCTCGCTCGCGCGCGCGAAGGCCGGGGCATCCGTCGCGATACCGCGCTGTTTCTTTCAAACGTGGCGCCTCTCGATGCACTGCTCGCCGCTGCGACAGAGGTCCGCGACCGAGGCAAGGGACGTATCGTTAGCTTCTCAAGGAAAGTTTTCATTCCGCTAACCACGCTTTGCAGAGACTATTGCTCCTACTGCACCTTCCGCAAGGACCCCGGTCAGCCCGGCGCGCATTTCATGACCCCGGACGAGGTCCTGGCTCTCGCCGAGCAAGGACGCAACGCCGGCTGCAAAGAAGCGCTCTTCAGCCTCGGCGATCAGCCGGAACGCATCTTCCCCGAGGCCCGCGAATTCCTGCGCCGGCAAGGCTTCGCGCGTACGCTCGATTACGTCGCCGCAATGTCCGAGCTCGTTCTGGAAAAGACCGGGCTTCTTCCTCACGCTAATCCCGGTGTCATGGATCGCAGCGCCCTCGAACGCCTCAAAGATTCGAACGCCAGTGTTGGCTTGATGCTCGAAAACATTAGCGTCCGCCTCATGCGCGATGGCCTGCCCCACGCCAAGGCGCCTGACAAAGTCCCCACGCTCCGCCTGCGCACCATCGATGAAGCGGGAAAACTTTCTCTTGCGTTCACAACAGGTATTCTGATCGGCATCGGCGAAACGATGGAGGAACGCATCGATTCTCTCCTGGCTATTCGCGCCCTCCACGAGAAATACGGCCACATCCAGGAAGTGATCGTCCAGAATTTCCGCGCCAAACTCGATATTCCGATGGCTTCGCAGCCCGAGCCATCACTCGAGGAGATGTTGCGGACGCTCGCGCTCGCGCGCCTGATCCTCGGTGAAAAAATAAATATTCAAGCGCCGCCAAATCTTAGTTACGGCGATTTTCCTCGGCTACTCGATGCGGGAATCAATGATTGGGGCGGAATTTCGCCGGTCACGAAGGACTTCATCAATCCGGAAGCCGCGTGGCCGCAGATCGATTTCCTTAAAGCAGAAACCGAGTCGCGTGGCTTCACTCTGCGCGAGCGTCTCGCGATCTATCCCGAATACGTTAGCCGCGCCGAACTCTTGTCGCCTCGCGTGCGCCTGCAGGTGAATCATCTTGCGGGCGCTGATGGATACGCCTCGTAGCGCTCGCCTCAAATTGGCAGCCTAACTCTTCTATGGCGGAAATCAAAAACCCTCGCATTACCGCGCTGGCTGGCGGCATCGGCGCATCGAAATTACTCCTCGGCCTTTACCACGTCATGGACCCGCGCGCCCTGACTGTCATCGTAAACACCGGCGATGACATTGTTCTTCACGGCCTGAAAATCTCTCCCGACCTCGATATCGTGACCTACACTCTTGCGGGCATCGTCGATCCCGCGAAAGGCTGGGGCTTTCGCCGCGAAACGTTTCATGCCCTCAAGCGCCTCGCCAAATATGGCCGCGTCAACTGGTTCAATCTCGGCGACCGCGACCTCGCCACGCACATTCATCGCACGGCCATGCTTGCCGAAGGAAAGACGCTCAGGGAAGCTGCGGAATCCATCCGCACCGCGCTTGGCGTGAAGGCGCGGATCCTGCCCATGTCCGACCAGCCCGTTCCGACGATCATCGACTCCGGTGAGGGCGTTCTGCATTTTCAAGAGTATCTCGTGAAGCGTCGCGCGGAGCCCTTCGTCCGAGCGATTCGTTTCGAAGGCGCCGAATCCGCGAAACCTGCCCTGGGTGTTCTGGACGCGATTCGTGACGCCGATTGCATCCTCATTTGCCCTAGCAATCCTCTTATCAGTATCGGCCCCATTCTTGCTGTTCCAGGGATTCGCGACGCCCTCCGCGCACGGAAAAGGGACGTCATCGCGGTTTGTCCCATCGTCGGCGGCAAGTCTTTGAAGGGCCCTTCGGACAAAATGCTCGACCAACTCGGCTACGGATCTTCCGCATCGAGCGTGGCAAAGCTCTACGCTGATTTCACGGGACTTTTTGTGATTGACCCGCAGGATAAATCCCAACAGGGAGCGATTCGTGATTTGGGGATGGACGTCGCCGTGCTGCCGACGGTTATGAAAACCGGCGCGCAGAAGCGCAACCTCGCTCGGGCTATCCTCAAATTGGCACGAAAATAGAATCCAAAGAAAAAACTGTCATTCCGAGCGAAGGCGAGGAATCTCTCTTCGATTTGGAAGTGTCCAACCTGAGTGCGGGAAGGAGTATTCTTATTTTACCGGTAATCCCGTAAATCGAATTCCCGCGGCATGCACCTTATACCGCATATTCAATCCAATGAGCAGCGCGGTGAGTGACTCCACAATTCTTGCGTTCTCAAGTTTTCCGCCATTCAGCGGTCTCGCGCCGGGAATTTTTGCCGCCAGATCAAACGCGATCTGCTTCGCTTTTTCGTCATCGCTGCACACAAGTACGTCGCAATCCACTGGTCCGTCGCCCGCGAGCACCTCGGCACCAAGATTCTGGAACGCTGCCGCCAAGCTCACTCCCGCCGGCAGCAACTCCTTCGTTTGCTCCGCCGCGGAACCTTGCCAGACTCCCAGCATTCGCGTCGCGGCTCCACCCACCGTTGCTGCTAGTGGCACGGTTGTATCAATCACAATCGTCCCCGCTCTCCAACCGCTCTTCAACTGCTTCAGCAGAGCCGCCTGCCCGGAGAAGGGAACCGTCAGAACCACAATTTCACATTGCGCTAACACGGCGGCGTTGTCCGCGCCATCAATCTGAGCCGTCCCCCCGATCTGCGCTCGTAACCGCGCCGCCGTTTCTGCCGCGCGCTGCGCGTCACGCGAACCAATCACAATATGTTCGCCGGCACGCGCCCAGCGGTACGCCAACCCCGAACCCTCCGGCCCTGTGCCCCCCAGAATGCCAATCTTCCTCGCCATGACAGATGCGCCCCCTTGCGGCAAGCTTCTTTAATCCTATCTTCGGAAACCGTCGCGGGCCTTTCAAAACAGCCCCCGATTATACGCGTCATCGGACAGCTTCATGGTCCCCGGAATAGCTCCGACTCATCCACGTCCGCGTTTCCCCTCCGCGCCGCGCAGTATGGTATCTTCAAAAACTTCAACCATGTCCCCGACGCCAATCTCTGAAAAAGATTTTCGCGAGGCCCTCGGGCATTTCGTTACCGGCGTCACCGTTGTCACCGCCGAGCGCGCCTCCGGCCAAGTGCACGGCATGACCGCAAACTCCTTCACTTCCGTTTCGCTGCATCCTCGGCTGGTGCTCGTTTGCGTTGACCATCGCGCGCGTCTGCTGTCCGTGCTCAAGGAAAACCGGCATTTCGGCGTCAGCGTGTTGAAGGTGAACCAGGAAGCTTGGTCGGAGTACTTTGCCAAGGGTACGCTCGATGCCGCTGCGGAAGAGCGCCTAGGCATTCGCTACCGCTGGATGCAGAAGGGCGTCCCAGTTATCGATGGAACCCTCGCCCAGTTGGCTTGCACGACCGTCGCCTCGCATTTGTCCGGAGATCACACGATTTTTGTCGCTGAGGTCGACGCTGCCGAAGTCCACTCTGGCGAGCCGCTCCTCTTTTTTCGCGGCGAGTACCGTCAAGTCGCACGCCAGCGCTAGATCGGATCTCGCACTCTTCGACTCTTCCTCAGTGATGTCCGCCCAACGGATCCCGTTTCACGCCATATTCCGCGCCCCAGCGGTCTGTCATCTGGCTGCGTATCTCCCATAGCTCCGGGAAAAATTTGTGCCGCATGCCTTCTTCGAGAATCTCGACAGGCCTGCCCTTGAGCGATTTGGCTCCGAATCCGATCGTCCGGCGAATCAGTTGCATGTGCTCGTAACGGAATTTCTGAAAGAGTTCATCAAATTCCGCCAGCGCTTCCGCCACCACATACGCATCCCCATGCGTGTATGCCGAGTCATAGATTTTTTCCACCGTGAGCCCATGCTTCTCCAAATAGTGTTCACGAAACGAATTCCACAACGGCTGGTACATCTTCAGCAGCACGCGGAAACCCGGTGATTCCTGGCCGCTTCCGTTGCCGAGTTTTTTGCGGATTTCCTGATACTCCTTCGGCGACATCGTCTCCAGCAGCGCAATCTGCTGGATCATCAGCTTCTGCGCCGTATGCACGCGCCGGAAGAGCGTCATCACGCGGTTCGTGTTTTCCTGTTGCAGGTATTCATCGATATCCAGAAGCGTGTACGCGATTAGCTTCATCCACAGTTCTTCGGCTTGGTGCACCAGCTGAAACTGCAGCTCGTCGGCGTTACACAGCTCTTCGAACTTTTTTTGACACGTGAGCAGCGTCTTCGTATTCAGGTACAACTCATAATCGAGCGTGCCTTCGCCGCTCATGATGGCGTAAAACTGTTCGCGATTCACGACGCCTCCCTAAACTGGCTCGCTATACACACCGATGCCACGGGCCGCCCCTGAAAACCGAGAGCCCCGCGGTTAGATGCCCACCTAATTGGAAAAGTGAGGAAAAGGTCGAAAGCTTTCCACTCGACAATTTACCGCTCGGAGCTGCCCGAAGGCCGCGCCTGCTCCGCGGAATCGCCCGCTTCTTTGCGGTGACTCTTCACTTCGCGCAGCGCATAGATCGGCTTGTTTTGCGACTCGTAATACGTCCGCGCCAGCATCTCGCCGAGAAATCCCATCGAAATAAACTGCACACCGCTTAGGAATAACGCCACGGCCAGCAGCATGAGCGGCCCGTGCTGTGTCATCACCGGTACCTGGTACACAAATTTCTTGATTGCCAGAAACAATCCCAGGAGCACGCCCAGGCTCGCGCCGCCCATGCCCAGCAAGCCGAAAAATTGCAGGGGCCGCGTCGAATAATCCAGCAGAAATTTCACCACCATCAGATCGAGAAAAACCCGAATCGTCCGGCTGATCCCGTAATTGGACTTCCCGCTTTTCCGGGTAAGATTCGTGATCGGCACTTCCGTGATTCGCGCGCCCGTCGTGCTCGCCAGCGCTGGAATGAACCGGTGCAGTTCGCCGTACAACTGGATTTCCTGAATGATCTCGCGCCGGTAGGCCTTGAAAGTCGTTCCGAAATCGTGCAGGTCCACGCCCGAAAGCTTGGCCATCATGAAATTGGCTATCCGGCTCGGCAATTGCCGCATCAGCCAGTGGTCGCGGCGCGCGTGGCGCCACCCGCTCACCAGGTCGTATCCTTCCTCGATTTTTTCCAGGAAGCGCGGAATCTCTTCCGGGTCGTGCTGCAAGTCCCCGTCCATCGAAATGATGATCTCGCCGCGCGCAAAATCGAATCCTGCCTTCAGCGCCGCCGTCTGCCCGAAGTTCCGTCGCAGACGCACCAGGTTCACGCGGCGATCGTGCTCGTAAATGTCGGACAATACTTTGAATGAATTATCGCGGCTTCCGTCATCCACGAACACCAGCTCGTACGGCTCGCCGAGCGCGTCCATCACTTCCGTTAATTTCATGTAGAGCGGTGGGACGTTTTCCTGTTCATTTAAGAACGGAACGACGACGGAATAGCGGATGGATGATTCGTCTTTCATGCTTCACTGGCGACTAGGCCATAGTCTATCAGGCGTATCCCCTGCGACGCGACAAGATTTCGGATCCCCGTGTCGGTCAGGATTTCCACCTCCATCCCCCGCGAGGCTTGCAACCTCGTCGCCGACTTCCCTAATTCCGCGTCCACAAATCCGGGATGACACATCAGCTCCGTGGTGCCCTCGGGCAAACTCCTCAGCAAACGCGTCACTCCTTCTCGTGTCATTTCTCCCGTCTGCGCAATCCCGCAAAAATAATCCGTCGTCGCGATTCCCATTCGATCCGCTTGCTCGCGCGCATCCCTCGCCAGCAATTTCAGTCCGCGTGCCTGCACTCCTTGTTTCATCACCACGGAAATCCGGTGCTCCCTGCCTGTAGCTAGTGCCGCGCGCAAGTTTGAGCTCTCCAGGGCGACGCGCACCGCGCCGATGCCATGCCTCTTCGCCAGCCGCAACGCAATCTCAAATAGTCCCGGCAGCATGTGCACATGCTTGTGCCCGTCCAAGTGCGTCGGCTGGATCCCAGCCCCGCGCACTTTCCGGATTTGCGCGTCCCATTCTCGCTCTGCCTCCTCCAACAGCAAGCCACGTCGCGCCAGGCGCAGAAGGAGGCTCTCCGGCCCGCCCGCGAGCATTCCCGCTTCATTCACCAGGCTCTTCACCTGTTCCCGCGCCGCCACGGACTCCCCTTCGCTCAGGTTCAGGTGCACTCCCACTCGCAGCCCCGGCATCGCCCCTGCCAATTCCACACCGCCGGCAAACGCTCTCCCATTCGCCAGCAGGGACGCGCTTGTCACGATCCCGTTGCGGTGCGCTTCGGCGATCCCACGGTTCACGCCCTCCGTCCACCCCAGGTCATCCGCATTGACAATCAGATTTCTCACGCCTTGTCCTGTCCCCTCGTTCCTACCTGTCCTTTCGGCCAGCTATTCTTTCGTCCGCAACCCGCGTCTGTACCATTGACGGTTTCTAATCCCAACTCTAGCATGGCAAGATTGAGGCGAAAATGCAGGTAAAGACCTCGGGTAAGCCCAAGGAAACAAAAGCTATCGGTTCGCCCACGCACGATAAGCGCCGGGGCCACCGCATGAACTCGCGCGTGCCCGTGCGCCTGGAGTGGGATGTTACTTCCGGCAAACGCCAGAGCGTAGAAACCCACACCCGTGTCGTTAATCCCTATGGCTGCATGATCGTGCTCTCCCAATCGCTCAATTTGGAACACCGCATCGCGCTCACCAATCTGACCAACGGCGCCAGCAACGCCGCGGTAATCGTTTGGAAAGGCAATCCGCGCCCGGATGGCTGGGAATACGGCGTCGAATTGGTCGCGCCCGAAATGGATTTCTGGGGGATGGAACTGTGAAGCCGACAACTCCCTTAAAGCCCGGTCTGGCAAAATCTTCTGGTGGCGCCTCGCGCCCGCCCACGGCGGAAGAGCGTCGCCGCGCGCAGCGCGTCCTCCTGCGCATGACCGTCGTCGTTCGCATTGACGGGAAGCCTCAGCCTGTCCAGGGCATCACCCACACTGTCAGCGAAAATGGCGGTCTAATCGTTCTTCGGGAACCCCTAGCCGTGGGAACCAAGATCACCATCGAAAATCCCACGGCGCAGAAAACCGTTGAAGCGAAAGTCTCGCGGCCGCCTCAAACCTCCGGCCAAGGTTCCCTCGTGCCCGTCGAATTTTCCACCCCATCCCCCGGCTTCTGGGGCATCGTATTTCCGCCGGCTCCCAGCGCTGTTTGAAACTGCGCTTCTCGTTGAGCCCGGTTCCCGAAAATTCCACTTGACTTTTGTTAACGTTTCGAGTATGCTACCTAACGTGAAAGTTTGCGCTTGAACGCGGGAGTCCGACTCCCGCTTTTTCTTTTCAGGGGCCGCGCCGGCGTCCGCGGTGCCTGAGTTCCCGACAACATCGTTCTCCAGGGTCGCCTACGCCCCTGCAAAAGCGAAGCTTTCAGAGAAATTTATGGTTAGTTCCAAGCCTTTTAGAATCAACACTTCCAAAAGTGTATCAAAACAAACAACTTCAACCACCTTTAGAATCAACACTTATGAAAAACATAGGGGGGTGGGGTGTTATTGTTAACCAAATTCCCGACGAGGGAATTTGTCCTGAGCGAGCGCAGCGAGTCGAAGGATGTCCCGGCGGGATCCACGAAGATCCCGTCGCCGGGGAATCTCCGCTCACCGCACCGATACCGTTGTCGTCCCGCTAGACGCTGTGTAATTGCTGTCTCCGGCGAACTTCGCCGTGATCGTCAGCGTCTTGCTCTGCGGAGTCTTGCTCGATCCACCGCCACCGCCGCATCCGCCGATCCCCGCTGCTGCCAGCGCAAAGACCGCCAAGCCCGCATAAACATATCCACGACGCCTCGCCCATGGCATCTTCCACAGGAAGAATCCGTAGAGCAGCGCGCAGCACCCCAGCAGCCAGAACAGCCCCGGGCGTAGCTTGGGCCTCCACGTAGAGGGAGCATCGGGAATCCCCAGCGCCGAAAGCGTCGTCGTCAGTGTTGCCGTGAGTTGGGGGCCATTCGCAGATCCAGGAGACGGCGTAAGCTGCACCGTCCCGCTAATTGGCGTCGTGCCGTTCAGGAATTGCACGGGTGTAGCCAGTAGATTCCCGCCGGGAGCCCCCGGAGCGTCGCCGCTGAACTGTGTTGATGTCACTGTCGCCGTCAGTGTCACCATGCCCCCCGAGGTAATCGACGTTGGGCTCGCCTTCACCACCGTCGTCGTCCCCGCCTGCGTGACGGTCACCGTAGCAGTGGTGGGATTTGCGGGCGCGGTGTAGCTGCTATCTCCCGAATAAGTCGCCGAGAGCATGTGCGCTCCCGGCACAAGCTGGATTGGCTGGTTTTCCGTGTGCCCCAAGCTATTCAACGCAAACGTGCCGCCATTGGGTGGAGCATTGCTTCCGTTGTCGGTTATGGTTACCGCTCCCGTTGCACAACCCTGCGTGTTGTTATTGCTTGGCGTAAATAATATGGGCTCGCAAGCAGGTGTTGCCGTCCCTGCGACTTCGGCCCGCAAGATATAGCTAGACCCATAAACTAAAGACGGCGGAGCGATCGTATTGGGGCTAAAACTCAAAATCGCGATTTTGAGCTGACTATGTTCCGGCGCCACCATCACTCCAAATATGCCGGAGTCGCTGGGACCGAAGGCGGCATCACCGGGATAATGCGCGAAGGCAGTATATGTCCCTCCCGGCAAGTCGCTTGCCACGAGCGTGGCTGACCCAGTGTTGTCAAGAACCGCCGCGCCGACGCCGAAATTGGCGCTTGTGAGTACGGAAACTTCCCCTGAAGGTGTTCCAGGAACAGCTGGAGTTGGCGTCACTTTGATGTTGAAGCTAACTTGTGTTCCATGCGGGATTCCTACAAGACCTGCAGGTTGGGAAGTAAGCGCGACGCTCGTGGGCTTCAGGGTCGATTCAAGTTTGGTCCAAGCTGTTATCAGATTCCCTACGTTTACCGACCCCAGCCCTGTTGCGAGGTCGTATCCCGTGCCGGTCGTAAACGCGGGCACGTTCTTCGAATCTACCAGCACACCATTCGTGTTCGCCGTTGTGCTGCTGCAGTTGGGCGACCCACCCGCGCACGGCACCGAGTTGTTGCCTCTGGTGATGTCATTGAATACGCAGCCCGCTGGCGGGGGCACATTCGGATTTGTCTGCTTGGTCGAATTGCAGTTGGCAAAGTTCTCCGCCTTCGCGAGTTGATAGAGAATGACATTCGCATTGCCCTGCCGCTGTCCCGTCTGCTGGTTGATGAGTGCCATGATTCCCGCGAAGGCGGGCGCTGAAGCCGATGTTCCTCCCACTGCCGTAAATTCGAAGGAGTTCCCGCTCGTAGAGCAGGATGAGCTTGGTGTCTGCACGGCGTCCGCTTGGCACACGACGTAAAAGCTTCCATTGTGGCCGTCGCTTGCGAACAGGGAAACGTCCGGAATGTCACGGAATCCGTCGGCCGGTGAGACCCCGATCTGCCACGTCGGCTTACGATTTAGCGCGCTCGGACCCCCGCTTCCGCTTACGATATTTAACGTGGATTGACTGCCCGGACTGCATGTCCCAAGGGACCCCGCCGTAGCCGTCGCGGCGCAGGAATCGTCCCAGGTGGTCTCCGGGATGTATCCCAGTGCCGACTCGAAAAAAGGACCATTGTTCGGGCTCCAAAACTGCGACTGCTTGCCCGAGTCATCGAAGTCTGTTCCGCCGACCGCTACGTTAAAGGGCGTGGAAGCAGTGCCGCTCACGGCGATCCCGCTTGTCGCTACCGTAGCCGTGGTGAAATCGTCGCAACCATCCGCGCCACCGTCACCGGAGGAAACCACTACCGTGATTCCCTGTGCTGCGGCCTGCTCCCAGAGCGTATTGTAAAAGGCGTTCCCTGCCGCCCCGAGAGTGGGTTCGCACACACCGAAGCTATCGCTCATCACCGGCGCCAGGTTATTTTCGACAATAAACAAAGCCGACAAATCGAATCCCGCGGTCGAAGCCGTGGCCTCCGAAAGTACCAAGTCAGTCGCGCCATTCGGCATGAATACCCCTGACCACTCTACGTCGAGGTCCGCCTCACCCTCGTCGCCATTTATACCGGGGTCCGGGCCGTTCAGGATGATATTCAAGTTATTTGACCCCCTAAGATTAAAGAGACTGTTAAACGAAGCGATGTCATTCGGATTGATGTCGGAATCGCCTACGATGGCAGTGACCTGCCCCGGCCCATTGAGACCTGCTGGAATGTTGTAAATCTTCGCAAAGTCGGCCGGGCCAAGAGCGAAGAACGGTCCATTCTTATCGCTGCCGGTAAAGAGGGGCTCAACTTTTCCAGTGTCCTTATCCCGCCGAAAGGTGCCGACCGGATGCAAGTGCGATTTCGGCTTGAAGTTGTGCAGCGATCGAATCCCTGCCACCACAGGTGCTAGGGCCGCCGGAATCTGTGGATCGGACGCGTTCGCCACATGCGCTTCGCCGTTCACGACGTAGTGGTGCATCTCCGTATGAAATGCATTGCGCACGTGCCCCGCTGTGCCGCTGAACTCGATCACCATATGGCCCGGCCCCATCTTGATTCCCTGAAACCCGTGCCCGTTCAGCCAGTCTGTCACCGCTTGAATGTCTGCATCCGCTGGCCCAAATTGCCTTCCAAACTCCTCGGGCGTCAGCCACTTGTGATAATTCGGCGTGCCCTTCGTCAGTTGCTCTTCCATCAACGCGCTCAGTGCCGCTTGCTGCTCCGGGCTCCGTTGTAAGAGCAGCAACATCCGATTCATCGGCTGCGAATCGGCCACGACTCCCTGGTCAAACTCCGGCCGCGCCAGCGGGTGGACGTTTCCACGCAATTGCACGCGATTCGTCTCGTCCAAGGCCTCCGTAATTCGCGCGCGGACCGGCTGCGTCTGCGCGCTCGCTCCACCAGCCGAAAAAGTTAGAAGGGAAGCCGCCACCAGGGGAATAAATCTGTCGCCAAGTTTAGGTAGTCTCATGGCCCGCCCAGTTGACAGATTTTGCGTGCACTCCCCGCGAAGCATCCCCGTACAAGCACACAAACACCATGCCCAAAGGATAGTTTCGGCCAGGGAACGGTTGCCTGCGGCGGCTAGGACTCGGCCGAAGACGCTCCCACGCCGTAAAACGGCAATAGCCTAACACATTAGTCTGTGCACTCTCTAGGGACTTACCTCCCGCGTTAAGACGCTGTCTGTATTGCCCAGCGGCCCGAACGGTCTTGACCTCACCGGGTGAATCCCAACAAAGAGGGCGTTCCAATTTCCGGAACGCCCTCTTTTATCTCAAGACAGCCTCGACACCTATTTTCAAGTTACGGTTTCTAGCGCGTTAGAGTTGCTTTCCTTCCGCGTTGAGAAACTTCAACTCGCCAAGCCCCAACTCCTTGACCCCTGTCTCGATTTTCGCTCGGTCGCCCACTACAACCCAGATCAGGTTGTCCGGATGGATCACTGTCTTGGCGGCATCCTCTACGTCGCTCGTCTTTAGCGCCCGGATCTTTCCCGCGAGCGTCTCGTAGTAATCGTCCGGCAATCCGAATTGCACCAGGTCGCTGATCGATTGTCCCACCTCATCCAGGGTTTCCCGCGAGCCCGGCAGGCTCAGGGTTTCATTCGCCTGGATGCTCGCCAGCTCGTCAGCCGAGATGGGGCGTTTCCCCACGATGTCATGGAACTCCTTATTCATTTCCGCCAAGGACTCCTTTGTCTTGTCCGTCTGCACAGGCGCACGCGCGAAGAACGGCCGCTGCGCCCGCGCCGCCCATAGGAAACTCCGCACGCCATAGGACCAATGCTTATCCTCGCGCAGATTCGAGTTCAGCCGCGAGCTGAACATCCCTCCAAAGCCGTCGTTCATCGCCTCGATGGCGATCTCCTTCGGATTGGCCGTCGGCGGCGCAAAGTGGCCCGCGATGATGACCGACTGCAGCGCCCCCGGTTTGTCCATCAAATAAACCGTGGACTTCGGCGTCAGCGGAACGCTCTTGATGTTTTTCTTCGGCACTTGCCCGGGCTTCCACCCCGCAAACAATTTTTCGAGCTTTGGAGTCAGTTCGGCGAGCGTCGTGTCTCCCGTCACGATCAGCGTTGCATTGTTTGGCCGGAACCATGTTTGGTGGAATTTTACCAGGTCTTCCCGCGTCATCTTCGAAACGCCGGCCTTCGTCCCGGAACCCGTCAGCGGATTCCCGTAAGCGTGGTCCGCCCCGTACAACAAGCCCGGGAAAACGCGCAGCGCCATCTGCACCGGCGTGTTCTGCTCCCGCTCGATTGCCGCAAGCTGCTGCTTCTGTTGCCGCTTGAAGTCCTCTTCCGGGAAGACGGGGTTCAGAATCACGTCCGCAAACAGTTCCAGCGAGGGATCCAGCTTCGCCTTCAAAGCCGAAAGGCTCACCGCGGACAAATCCAGGTTCGAATACGCCCGCAACTCCGCTCCGAGCATGGCCAATTGGTCGCTGATCTGCAGCGCCGTTCGCGTTCTTGTGCCGCCATCCAGCAAGGAACTGGTCAGCTTTGCCGTTCCAGGCGCCGCAAATTGGTCTGCAGCGTAACCTGCATCCGCTACCATCCAGAAATTCACGAGCGGAGCTTCGTGCCGCTCCGCGAGGATCACCTTCAGTCCATTCGAGAGCGTTGCCCGCTGCAGCTTGGGCAGCTTCAGTTCCGGAGGCGTTCCGGGTTCCGGCGCCTTCGAGCGATCCACTCCTGTGGACGCCGTCTTGTACTCGGGAAACGGACGCACTTCGAGGATGTACACGCCGTCAGACAGCCAACGATTTGCCGCGGCCTTTAAGTCCTCCGGCGTAGCTTCCCGCACGCGCTTCATTGAAATCTTGTATGCGTCGGGACTCCCCCGGA
>Ga0307479_10002580_pt1 | contig 16458 bp, 12 predicted proteins | sample atmos_gasesECM4C_FD_203743 | JGI IMG/M metagenome (GOLD analysis project Ga0307479, IMG submission 203743) | Hardwood forest soil microbial communities from Morgan-Monroe State Forest, Indiana, United States - atmos_gasesECM4C_515 | ecosystem: Environmental > Terrestrial > Soil > Temperate... | reverse complement strand
TATAATTTTATAGTATCCATGCGGTTAATATGCTGGTAGAGGGAAGCAATACGAAGGGTCCATTTTCTCAGACGAAATCAACCCTTATAAATAGAAGTCCTCAGGGAGCTTGCTTAAGTCAGTGACCACGAGAGAACCGTCGAGCCTGGTTGCGAGGAAACTTTCATGAATCCACAGCAGAGCCGTTTGCTGGTTGTGGATGACAATGAAATGAACCGGGATATCCTTGCTCGACGGCTGGTACGGAGCGGCTATCTCGTGGATGCTGCGGAAAACGCGCGGCAGCTGGTACAACGCGTCAAAGAAAACGGATTGGATTTAGTGCTCCTGGACATCGAGATGCCGCACATCAGCGGCTTTGATGCCCTAAAGGCGCTGCGCAACGATTATTCGCCCAGCCAGCTGCCTATCATCATGGTGACGGCAAGGAACCAGAGGGAGGACATTGTCAGGGCCATAAATCTAACGATTATCTGACGAAACCGATCGACTTTTCTGTGGCTCTGGCGCGCATCGAATTCGTTCGATGTTATTCCGACGGCCTCGGGCGATGGACCACAAACTCTACTTCTTGATACGGTGATGAGTTTTGATGCGACAGATGATGTCGGCGTGTACCCGACTCTTGACAAGTTTTGCGAAGAGTTGTCGCGCAAAACTGGCCACACCGTGGTCTTCGGCGGCACGGGTTCGCCTTCGGAGAATCGCTTGCTCCAAGCGCATATCCAGCAGCATTCGATAAACCAGCCTGCGCGTGAAATTCTTCGGCAGCTGTACAGGCAGGTCGGTTCGACTGATTGCTTTCGACTCCTTTACGATCCAGATTCAAATCAGTTTTGGCTACGGATGCGGTCGTAGACCGCAAGTCTGAAGCTGCCAACTCCTTCCATGAGTTGACCGCAAGTTCGACGGTTGACTGGTCCTAAAATCGCGGAAGGATTTGCCCTAATCGCTGTCGATGCGCCCCGCTTCACCCCTACTCGTAGCGCAGGGCAACTATGGGATCGACCTTCATGGCGCGGCGCGTCGGGATGTAACACGCCAGAACGGCCACGCTGAGCAGGAACCCGGGAACGCCCAGGAAAGCCACCGGATCTACGGGACTGATGCCATAAAGAAAACGCAGCGAAACATGCCAAGGCAAAACCGTTGCTAGCGCCCAAGCGACAGCAGCGCAGCCGGCGATGCCAATTAAGGCGCCGATCATCACGGGGCGCAGGGCCTGGCGCAGAACGAGGCTCGCAACATCCCAGTTGGCCGCTCCCAGTGCCATGCGGATGCCGATTTCCCGCACGCGCCAGCTCACCACGTAGGACACCAATCCATACACGCCAATGGCGGAGAGGAGCAGACCGAGCGCGCTGAGGAATCCAGACAGAGTCGAAAAAATCCGGCCCGGTGTCAGCCAGGGCTTGAGATTTTCTTCGAGAGGAGCGATCTCCACAGCCAGTTCCGGATCAACACTGGCAACAATTGCGCGGAGGTTTTCCATTGTGGGCGCCCCGGCGGTGGCGGAAATCAACAAGCGCAGATCCAACTGTTGCTTGGGACCCGCTGGAAAATAGGCGTAAATGTTGTCGGCGCGGCCCAGGAAAGAGACCTGCGCGTCTTTGGCGACGCCGACGACCTCGTAGCTCACGTCCTTACGAATTACGTTACCCGCTGAGTCTGGATAGCTGGCGTTCAGAAGAACCGTCTTGCCGATGGGATCCTGATTGGGCCAAAGCCGGCGGGCGGTTGATTCCGGCAGGATTACCAGGGGAGCGTCTGCTTGATTCTCCGCCTCGGTGAAATTACGGCCGCGCACGATAGGGATGCCCAGCAATGGAAAGAATCTCGGCGAGACATAGTTGTACTCGACAGGGACGTGCTCTTCGCGGCCCGCGACCGAGAGGTCGGTAACACGGTGATTGTCGTCGAGCGGGACGGCGCTGGCTTGCGCTACTCCGTTCACGCCGGGGAGCGCGGCGATTTGCTGAACCAATTGCCGCTGCAACGTTTGCGCCCGCGAATTGTCATAACCTGCTCCAGTGAGATCGAAGGAGAGCGCGGCGATATTCTTCATGCGGAAACCGGGATCAATAGTTTGTGCGCGGTGAAGGCCGCGCAGCAAAAGCCCAGCCGCCAGTAATAGCACCATGCAAGCGGCCACTTGTGCCGCTACGAGCGCCCCGCGCAAGAAATTTCTCGAGCGGGGCTTCACTTCGGAGCCGGCAGTTTCTCCCTTCATCGCGAAAGTGAGGTCTGCTCGCGAAGACTGGAGTGCCGGCACCAGGCCGAAAGCGATCCCGGTGAGCAGCGTCAAACCGAGCGCGTATGCCAGAACGTGAAGGTCGGGATTAATGTTCAGCGCGACAGGCCAATATCCGGCGGAGATGTAGGATTGAAGAAATCGCACCAGACCCACCGTGGACCAAAACGAGATCAGCGAACCCAACAAACCCGCCAGCGCTGCGACCAGAAGGCTTTCCGTCAGCAGTTGAGCCATCAAACGCCCCCGGCTCGCGCCCATAGCCAGCCTCACGGCAATTTCTTTGCGGCGTCCAGTAGCGCGAGCGAGCAGCAGGCTGGCGACGTTCGCGCAGGCAATCAGCAGGACCATGCCGACGGCGAAAAGAAGTGCGCCGCCCATGCTCAGCAAGACGAATCGCTCTTCGGGCACAGAAAACATCGTGGCGGTCTCCACGGAAATCGTGGTGACGCGTCCCGGATCACGGAGGTCAATTTGGCCGGCAATCACTGTGAGATCAGCGCGAACTTGTTTCACGGATATACCGGGCTTCATGCGCCCAAGGAGTCCGAGCCAGCTTTGAGAATCGTCGGCGAGGCGATCCGGCTCGTGCAGGAGACTACTCTGCATCATTAACGGCACCCAAAACTGCGATGGCACCGGCTCGCTACCTTGAAAGCCTGGAAGGGCGACGCCAATGACCGTGAACGAAACGCGATTGAGCGTAATTGGCTTTCCGATGATAGAAGGGTCTGCACTGAACGCCCGGCGCCACAGCCCATCACTCAACACCACCACGGGAGCTGCGTTGCCCGCGGAGCATTCCGCATGGGCGAATCCGCGGCCGATAGCGGGAGCCATTTGCAGCACATCAAAGTAGTTGCAGGAGGTGAGCGCTCCGAGTAGGTGCTGCTGTGCATGCGCGCCGCCCATATTAACCTCGGTGAAAGGTGCATAGGCCAGAAGGCCGGTAAAGACGCGATTTTGCTCGCGATAGGCCCGGTATTCGGAATAGGAAAAGAAGCTTGCATTTTCTCGGACATTGCGGTGGATGGACCCATCCAGCTTGCGATAAGTTTGCGATACGGCGAGGACTTGGTCCGCATGAGGCACGGGAAGGAGCCGCAAGGCAGCGCCATTTAGGATGGTGAAGATGCTGGTGTTCAGGCCGATGCCGAGCGTCAAAGTTAGCACGGCAACCGCGGTGAACCCCGGATTCTTCCGCAGGGTGCGTGCACCAAACCGTAGGTCCCGCAAAAAATTTTCTAGGATCGGTAGACCGCGGCGAGCACGATCGTTCTCTTTGGTTTGTTCGATTCCACCGAGTTTGATCTTGGCTTCTCGTCGCGCTTCTTCTGGGCTCATACCTCCGCGCATATTTTCCTCGATGTGCAGCAGGAGATGGGCTTCCATCTCGTCGGCAAGCTCTCGGTCGCGTCGTTCCCTGTCGAACAGAGCAGCCAGCCGCAATAGCCAAGCACGCAGCGATCTCATGAACGCCTCGCTTATTCAGGGTTTTCCCGAAAGCCCATTTGGTTTACAGCTATTTCCTATGGGAATGCAATATAAGATACGGTTGAGGGGCCAAATTTGTTTCCAGCTTCTCAGATTTTTATGGAGGCGTCGTGGGTAGTCCTTCAAGTCGTTGTATCGAAAGCGCGCAAACACACCGTGCTCGTGTATGAGCCTTGCCCTTCGCGCTTCCGATACAACACTTATCGGGAGTTAGAATCGGGCTTGAGCCAGCGCTTGAACCATTCGAGGTTGCGCAGCATGTACTCGCGCTCGAGGGGCGGCTCGAAATTGACATGCCCTCCTCGAGGATAGACGTCGAACTCCACCGTTTTGTTCAGCGTCTTGAGCGCCTTATAGAATTCTTGCGCTTCGCTCAGCGGAACTCGATTGTCATTTTCCCCGTGCTGGATCAGTAGCGGTGTCGAAACATTCTGCACATGCGTTATAGCGGAATGCTGGATCAAGGACGCAGCGTCTTCCCAGGGATAGCCGAAATACTCCGCGACGGTATCTCCCGCGTCGGAGAAGTAATAAAGATTGATCAAGTCACTCACGCTGGCGGCGGTTGACGCCGCCTTGAAGCGTGCCGTTTGTGTGACGATCCAATCGGTCATGTAGCCGCCATAGGAAGCGCCCATCACTCCGAGGCGGTCCGGATCAGCGATGCCCTGCGCAATCATGGCGTCCACTCCGGCCATGATGTCTTTGTAATCGTCCTCGCCCCAGCGGTTGATGATGGCGCGAAATCCCGCGATGCCATACCCTGAGCCTCCGCGAGGCATGGGGAAGAGAATGGCCATCCCTGCGGAGGCCATGGCCTCAACCGGATAAGGGTCGACTTGTCCGGGGATGTGCGCGAACTGCGGAAAAATCCCGTAGGTGTAGCCGCCGATGGGCCCGCCGTGACAGTAGACCAGCATCGGGATGCGCTGCCCATGTTGATAGCCGGGCGGGGTCAGCAACAAACCCCAGATTTCCTTTCCGTCAAACGATTTCCAGTGGACCGGATCTAGGTCGCCTAATTTCAGGTTGCGTAATTGAGGATTGATTTCCGTAAGCTGACTGGCCCGACCGTTGGACAGGTTCATAGCGAAGACATCGCCCATCGTGCGGCTCTTCACGGAGCGGTACGCAGCGCGTCGGCCGTCGGAGGAGAGGCTCAGAGAATAATTGACGACGGGGCCGGGCGTGACCATCTGAGGGCCATCGCCGTCAAGCGAGACGCGAAAGATGGCCTGCTCGAACATGTGCTCGCCGGAATCGTTGGTCTGCTCGTTGGGAATGTAAAAGATCGACCGACTGTCCGGCGCCCAGCTGAACTCGTTGACCCAAACCTCGCGTGAAAGCGTGAGACCGCGCGGAGCTCCGCTCGTTCCGTCCGCAGCGACGACGTAGAGATCCTGGGCGTTGATCATGCCGGGCTTGCCGCCGGAAGAAATAAACGCGATCGATCGGCCATCAGGAGAATATTGCGGCATGCGGTTGGTGCCCGGCCGACGCACAATTGCTCGCGGCTCACCCCCGCTGATTGAAATCGTATAGACGCCTGAATTGTAGGGCGCTTGGAAACCAGTCTCGTTCGAACCCGCGAACACCAGGCTCTTGCCATCGGGAGCCCAGTGAAAATCCACCACCGTCTCCTCAGCCGGAGAGATGGCCCGCGGTGCGCCGCCGGGGATGGCCTGTACCCAGAGCCGCGGTGGCCGCTTGTTCTTGTCTACATGAATTACGAAGCTCTTGTTCCTTTTCCGCTCCTCATCTTCGGGCGTGGGCGGGTCAAGTGCGATTAACGCAATCTGTTTCCCGTCGGGCGACCATTCAAAGCGAGTAACTCCCTCTTTAAGGGAGGTGAGTACCCATGGTTCGCCTCCCGTCGGGTACATCGCCATGACCTGGGGAACATCGCCGACGTAAGCAACGAAGGAGAGCAAAGATCCGTCCGGGGACCAGCGCAACCACGGCGACGGCAAGGGCTTGTTGAAGATTCGTGTGTTGTAAGTCAAACGCAGCGATGTTCCTCCCGCGGCGGGAATGCGGTAGAGCACGGCTTCGTGGGATGCCGTTTCGAGCGACGGTGTGGAAACCACATACGCGACCTGATTTCCGTCGGGAGAAATTCGCACATCAGAGACGCTGGAGAGACGCATGAGATCGTCCACCGTCACCTGTGCAGCCTGCGAGGACGCAGGCGAGGTAAGTGACACCGCCAGAAGGACCCACCGAATCTTTCGCTCGATGCTCATCCTGCTTGCCTCCCTCGCTGACGCGAAACCAATGCTTTTGGCGAGCCGCGACGCTCTAGGGCGAGATATTTTGGCAGTCTTATATCACATGGTGCGCCGAATCGCCGGATCGAACGTAGATGTGTAGAGTCGAGGTGTGACGCGGGTGTTTAGGTTCAACCTATCCGGTGCCGACCCTTTGGTCTGTCGGTGCCTCAATAGTCGAAAAAAACAAAATGAGACAAGGAGATACCACAATGAAAGCATCCTCCGTAGTCACGTTGTTTGCGCTGCTGGTTTGCACCTCGCCTGGGCTTGCACAGTCAAGCCCGCAACTATCGTTTGACGTTTTGAAAAGCCTGCAAGGCAATTGGCAAGGCAAAGACTCGCTGGGCCATCCGGTCAAGGCCACCTTCCGTCTCACAGGCAAGGGATCGGCGTTGATGAGCGAGTATGCCGAAGCGGACCAGAACGAGGACATGATCAGCATGTTCCACGTCGATGGCGATCGCTTGCTGATGACTCACCATTGTTCGGCGGGCAATCAGCCGCGAATGAAGGCCACCGCCTCGCCCGACGGCAAGACCATCACTTTTGATCTCGTGGATGCCACGAATCTTGCCTCACCCGAGGCTGGGCACATGCGCAGATTGGTGATCAAGATTCTCAGCCCAAACAACACACGGAAGAATTGGACTTATGTTGAGAATGGGAAAGATGACGCAGTCGTTGCCGACATGCGGCGCGCGAAGTGATAGGGAAACTGCCATGACGGACTCGAAGGACTTGAGCGAGCAGGACGCCGTCGTTGCCGAAGTCGATATCGCAGCTCCGCCAGAACGCGTGTTTGAGGCCCTCACCGAGGCAAACCAGCTTTTTGCCTGGTGGAGCACCGAGCCTTCGGTCGAATTATCGCTTTGCGAGATGGACGCGAGACTTGGCGGGCGATGGCGGTTCAAAGGCAGGCCCGCGCCGGGTTCCGACCATGGTGACGTCGGAGTGCAACTCAAGCGCAATGCCGCGCAGGAGTTCGAGCTCTTGGCGAAGTGCTGGAATACGTTCCGCCGCGCCTTCTGGTGTGGAGCTGGATTGCAAACTGCCACGCGCATCCCGCGCATCCGACAGTGGTCCGTTGGGAGCTGACTCCCACCGCCAACGGGACGCGAGTCCGCGTAACACACAGCGGCCTGACTCAGGAGCCCGTCTCGCGCAAGGATTATAAGGGCGGATGGCACGGCGTGCTGCGCTTGCTCCACGAGTTTCTCCGGAAGTGACTGACGACAAATGGTAGGCCCGTGGGGACTCGAACCCCAGACTTATAGACGCGATATATTAACGACTGTGACTGATTTAAGCATCCTGACTCAGCGGGCCGCACGTTTTTCGTGTGGCGCAACGAGTCGGAACGGACCCTGCTTTGCTGGGAGGGCTGCTCCATCGGGCTGTTGGAGCCGGGCACCGCGCTTAGAAGGCAGACGCTCCGTCCAACTGAGCTACGGGCGCGCGGGGTATGCAGCTGATTCAGTCGCTGACGGCAGTGCATCGGTGGCTTAACTGGTGTGATGACCGCCCCTCAAATCCTTGTGGAGATACCCCGATCCCTCTCGACCGTGAATGTCGCGTGGGAGTCCCTTGACCGAGTTGGCGTGTTGCACGGAAGGCGGAGTAGCGCCTTCCTTCCGCAAGGCATTTGCGGAATTCGAAGCGCTGCTTCCCGTGTGCGGAGCCTCTGCGACAACAAATACGCCAAGCACGAGAAAGGCGAGGATCGCGATCAGCACAAGATTCCAGCGCCGGGATCTGGCGACCGTCCCCGGTGGGGGCGCCGCTAAACTCCACTGTAGGGCGCCATAATTACTTCTGCGCATTCTGAGTTCCCCTTTGTCGGTCCCGAACTTCAACCCTACCTCTTTGCTCGTGTGTCGCTGCACTCTTGCTCGCGCTCACCAGTATAGTAAGATGTATCGTATTACGATATGGTTGTAAACACAGGAAAAGACGCACAAAGGAGTGCCAAGAGATATTGTCAGTCTTTGCGCGCCAGCTAGTGCGCGTGTTTCAGATGCTTGTCAAAATAGTCCATGAAAATTTCGAGCGTCTTTTGCTGGATCTTGTCGGGTTTGTCGGAGCCGTCGGGCTGATTCATGATGAAAACGTAGCCATGAGTCGGATGGTCGAAGCTGACCCATTGCGCGTCTCTGTCTGCTTCTTTCATCCATTCATAAGTCAGCTTGAAGATACCTTGCTGATGGTCCTTTTCGCGGCCGAAAGTCAGAATCGGCGTATGGATGGGCCGGATGTGCTCCATTCCCGCTGCTTTGTTCGCATTTTTCCGCGCCACTTCGAGGAATGTCTCCTCGATCGAGCCGCGACTCCTGGTGATCGTTTCACCAGTCCCAAGTCACCGGTCACCAATCACCGACTTTGGTTTACAATGCTTCGCGTGCCAGACGCGTCAGCCCTCCTGATCCGTGTCTGTTGCCGCTGGAGGCTCCATGAACGCCACCCTTCTGGACCGTCGCGCTTTTCTCAAAGTTTCCTCCCTTGCCGGTGGCGGTCTTCTGCTTGCCTATCATCTCGAGCCCGCCGCCAAAGCACTTGCTGCCGCTGCTCAGGCCGCCGCGCCGCAGCCGCCCACACCCGCATTCCAGCCACACGCCTTTGTGCGCATCGCTGGCAACAATGTGGTCACCATCATGGCCAAGAATCCTGAAATCGGACAGGGCGTCAAAACGAGCTTGCCCATGCTCATCGCCGAAGAGTTGGACGTCGATTGGAAAGATGTGCGCATCGAACAGGCCGACCTTGAGGAAACGAAGTACGGTCCGCAGCGCGCCGGTGGCAGCACGGCCACGCCTATCAATTGGGATCCGCTGCGCCGCGTAGGTGCCGCGTGCCGCCAGATGTTTGTCGCCGCCGCCGCGCAAACCTGGTCGGCCCCTGAATCCGAATGTGCCACTGCGTCCGGCCGCGTCATCCATCAGCCCACAAAGCGCACGCTCACTTACGGCGAGCTGGCCGAAAAAGCAGCGGCGCTGCCTGCTCCCGACCTCAAATCCGTCAAGCTCAAAGATCCCAAGGACTACAAAATCATCGGCCATCCCACACCCGGCGTCGACAACATCAGTATCGTCACCGGCAGAGCGCTCTATAGCATCGACTTCAAAATTCCCGGTATGCTCTATGCCGTTTACGACAAGTGTCCTGTGTATGCGGGAAGGTGTGTGGGGGCCAATCTCGACGAGATCAAGTCCCTGCCCGGTGTGCGCCATGTCTTTGAGGTCGAGGGCACCCAGGATTTGCTCGGCTTGCACTGGGGAGTCGCCGTCGTTGCCGATACTTGGTGGCAAGCGAATGCCGCGCGCAAGAAATTACGCGCGCAATGGAACGAAGGACCCACCGCGCAACAAAGCAGCGAGGGCTTTCAGAAGCGCGCCGACGAACTCTCGAAGCAGTCGCCCACGATCAGTTTGCGCAAGGACGGTGACGCGGATGCCGCGCTGCAATCCGCCGCGAAAATCGTGGAAGCCGCCTACTCTTATCCTTTCCTCGCGCACGCGCCGATGGAGCCGCAGAATTGCCTAGCGCATTATCACGACGGCAAACTCGAATTCTGGTCGCCCAGCCAGACTCCCGAGAGCGGCCGCCAGCAAGTCGCCAAAGTCCTCGGCATTTCCCACGACGACATCGTTGTGCACATGAAGCGCGCCGGGGGCGGCTTCGGCCGCCGCCTCACCAACGACTACATGCTGGAAGCTGGGGCCATTGCCATGCGTGTCGGCGTCCCCGTCAAGCTTCTTTGGACGCGCGAAGACGATTTTCGCCACGATCACTATCGCCCCGCCGGTTTCCACTATCTCCAGGGCGGTATCGACGCTTCTGGAAAGGTCGTCGCTTGGCGTAATCACTTTGTCTCCTTTGGCGAAGGCGAACAGTTCGCTCCGTCCGCCAATATCCCCGGCAACGAGTTTCCCGGCACGTTCCTCGAGAACTTTTTCTTCGGTGCTTCGTTGATGCCTCTAGGCGTTCCCACTTATGCGTTGCGCGCACCGCGTAGCAACGCGTTCTCCTTCGTGTTTCAGTCTTTCATCGACGAACTCGCGCACGCTGCCGGGAAAGATCCCGTGCAATTCCGTCTGGATCTCCTCAGCCTTCCGCGGGTCTCCGATCCCGATGCAAAGCCCGATCCTTTTTCGAGCGACTTGGACGCCGACCGCATGATCGGGGTTCTCAAACTTGTCGCCGAAAAATCCGCCTGGGGCAAGCGCCAACTCCCGAGAAATACCGGCATGGGCGTGGCCTTCCAGTTTGCACATCGCGGCTATTTTGCGGAAGTTGCCGAAGTGCAGGTCGAAGGAGACAGCAAACTAAAGGTAAACAAGGTTTGGGTCGCGGGCGATGCTGGCAGCACGATCATCAATCCCAGCGGCGCGGACAACGAAGCTCGCGGCGCCTTGATTGATGGCCTCAGCCAGGTCATGTCCTACGAAATCACAATAGATGGCGGCCGCGCGGTGCAGAGCAATTTCCACGAATATCCGCCTGTGCGCATGAACCAAATTCCGGCGGAAATCGAAGTGCATTTCTTGAGAACGAACCATCCTCCGACCGGCCTTGGCGAGCCCGCGCTCCCTCCTCTGCTGCCCGCGGTGTGCAATGCCATTTTCGCGGCTACGGGGAAGCGCATCCGCTCGCTGCCGCTTTCCAAGCACGGTTTTTCGTGGGCGTAACAAAGTACCAAGAAATGTTGCTGTGGTCCTTGCGAGCGAAGCGAGGAATCCGCTTTGGGCATCGAAACGTAAGATGTTTCAGCAGCGACTTGGTGTGCAGCCTACTTCCGCGAATTCAAGCAGGACATCGCGCTGACTTTCTCTTCCGCCGTCTCGTAGCTCTTGCCGTTGCCATCTTTCATTGACAAGAACACCCAATCGCTGGTTTCTTCCGCGGTCCTGCTGAAGTTAAAAATGTAGGTTTCGTTGCGGCTGATCTGATAAGTCATCGTGCGCATCAGGATCGGGTAAACGTTTTTCGTGGTGTCTTCGAGCGGTTGCCCGCACCGCGCCAGCAAGTGTTCCGGCGTCACACTGGCCACTGCCTGTTCCTGTTTTCGCTCGCGCTTTTCGCTGAACCACGCCAACCCGCGCTGTGCCGCCGTGACTAGTACGATCAAGCCAACAATCGTGCCCACAACCATCAGCCACACGCGCTTGTTTTGCTCCAGAAATCCCACAAACTCCGCCACCGGCGATGATCCGCTGCGGGCGCTCCCGGGCGAAACCGTTACTGCTGCGTAGTGCGATTGTTTGGGGGCTGCTGCGGTACGTTTTCCCGCCAGGGACTCCGCAATCTCTTTTGCTTCGGCTTGCCGCTCCGCAACCGCGGCCACCATGAGTTCGCCGGAGGAGGAATTTTCTGCCTGTTTTGTATGGTCCATTATTCCCCTGCCTTTCCCTCTGTGCTTTCATCATCACGCCGAGCCCATCCGGCCGCTGCGTATTTTTGAGTATTCCCAGACAGTTAATTACCTGCACTTCGGAACAGGTGGTCAAGGTGGTCAAGGCTCCGCCTTCGCCTTGTGACGGCGGTCACCTACGCCTGTGCTCTCGACCGCGGCGTTTGTCCACCAGCGCTCGCATACTGTTTTTGGAACTGACGGAGGTTTGGTTATGCCGCTCCACCGCTTGGTACATCTTATCGAGTCACATTCCCAAGAGCTGGCAAGCGAACTTCTTAATCGCGTTCACCAGTCTCCCCATCTCACTTCGTTCAGCAAAGTGCCGGATCACGAGCTTCGGCAACGCGTCCAGGAAATCTACAGTCATCTCGGACAGTGGCTGATGTCCCGCACCGAGGGCGATATCGCGCGCCAATATGCCGAGATCGGAGCGCGGCGTTACCGCCAGGGCGTCCTTCTCAGCGAACTTCTCTGGGCCATCATCCTGACGAAAGACAATCTATGGGACTTTCTCGGCCGCGAGTCTTGGCCCGGTTTCGAGATTGAAGTGCTCGCGGAACACGACATGTTCCGCAGGATCGATCATTTCTTCAACCGCGCCATGTATTACGCCGCGCGCGGCTTCGAGCAAGCCGAGCGCGCCGAGGAGGCTCTCGCTGCCGTCGCGAGCTAGCTCCTTCCTCGGTCAGCAAGGCCTGGATGCTTCGTTCCAGCGACGACCTGCCCAGCGCTTGGCCTTCTTTTCTTTACGCGGTCTCTCGCGTTAGGTGTGGCCCATATCTCGCTGCCACAAGCGCGACAATTATCCACAGCGCTGCCGCGTACACCGCGTACCACGCCGTTTCCTGCCTCGCCGTTACCGCGCCAGGACTGAGCACCACGAGCGAACCCGTCGAGCTAGCATGCATGAACTGAGCCAAGGCTACGCTTTTCGTGTTCGCGTAAATCCAAGCAATCAGCACGCGCATCGCGGTCATCGCTGCCGTAAACGCCAGGAAATACCAGAGCCAGTGCGCACCATGCGGCGTCGCCGTTCCCAAATAGTCGATCACCGGAATGTGCCAGGTGCCCCACAACATACCAAGCGCGATGGCCGCGCCCAGCCGGTTGCCCGTTCGTGCCATTTTGGGGAACGCGTAGCCCGTCCAGCCAATTTCCTCAAACAATCCGGCCACGATTCCGAACGAAACTCCCACAAAGAACCGGTTTGGAGCGTATACCGGCGAGACCAGTGTCTTCAAGCATAGAAGCACGGTGAGGATCAGTGCAGGCGGAAGGAGCAGCGTCGCGTACCAGGGCGCGCCCGCCCGAATCCGCCGCATCCGCGAGAACAGATCCCGTAACCCGTCGCCTCCGTCCACAACTCGCGTTAGCAGGATTCCGCTTACCGCCGGCCCCAGCAACATCACCGGGAACATCAGGATCCCGCTGAATTTCGGCACGGGTTCCCCGCGCAACAGCCTTGGCGCCACCACCGCCAGCGCGCCCAGCCAGGAAATGGCGAACGTGAGCACAAAATAACTCGCCACCGCGTGCCGCCTCGCCAGGCCCTGTCCTTTTCCGGACTGTGCCATTCTCGACTTTCTCGCCGCCGTTTGTAGTCGCGACTGTTCCAACCTGGTCGTAGAATCTCATTCCCGAATTTGTACCTTCCCGTCGGGCGCTAAGAGCATACACTGTGACCGGCCTGGGCGGGGTTAGCGCGCAAGGAGGCAGGCGATGATGTGGAAGCGCACTCGGGCAGCGTGGACTGCTGCAATCGTTTTGGCCTGTGCGGTCAACGCGGTTGGTGATACGCCGCTCACGGTGAAAAACCTGCGCTGCGAATACAAAGTAGGTCCGATGGGGATCGACGTGCGAAAACCGCGGCTGAGCTGGGAACTGGTGAACCCAGAAAGAGGCGTGCTCGAGACCAGCTACGAAATCCGCGTGGCTCAGTCCGAAGCGGACCTCGCAAAAGGGAAACTGCTTTGGGACAGCGGCAAGCAGTCTGCGCAGGCGTCCATCCAGGTGGAGTACGGCGGGCCCGCCCTTGAAAGCCGCAGAATTTATTACTGGCAGGTGCGCGTCGCCGACAATCACGGACATTTGTCCGATTGGAGCCAGCCCGCGCTTTGGGAGATGGGGCTGCTCCAGGCTGCAGATTGGAAAGCAAAGTGGATTACGCCCAATCTCGCCGAGGATGAGACAAAATCGAATCCCGCGCCCTTGCTGAGAAGGGAATTTTCGTTCGACAAAAAGGTCGAACGCGCTCGTTTGTACGCAACGGCAATGGGACTCTACGAAATGTCGCTCAACGGCAAGCGCGTCGGCGATGAATACTTCACACCGGGATGGACCGCCTACAATTTTCGCTACCAGTATCAAACCTACGATGTGACCGGTTCGCTGAAGAACGGTACCAACTGCCTGGCCGCCATGTTAGGCGACGGTTGGTTTCGCGGAAGGCTGGCTTGGGACGATAAGAGAAACAGCTACGGAAAGAAATTGGCGCTCCTCGCACAACTCGTCGTCACTTACAAGGACGGCACACAGCAGATCGTTGGCACCGATGACGGATGGAAATCGGCAACGGGTGCGGTCCTCGAATCCGACATCTATAACGGCGAAACCTACGACGCGCGGCTCGAACAGCCCGGCTGGAACGAAGCCGGATTCGACGATAAGAATTGGAAGTCGGTAACCGTTTTGCCCACACCAAAAACAAAACTCGTAGCTCCCGCGGGACCTCCGGTCAAAGCGATGGAACAGATTACGGCGGCGAAAGTTTTGAAAACGCCCGGAGGCGATACGGTCCTCGACATGGGACAAAACATGGTGGGCTGGATCCGCTTCCGAGTGACCGCTCCTGCCGGAACCACCATCACCTTGCGTCACGCGGAAGTGCTCGACAAGGCGGGAAATTTCTATACCGCCAATCTGCGCTCGGCTAAGCAAACGATTCGCTACACCGCCAAAGGCCAGGGAACGGAATCGTTCCAACCGCATTTTACTTTTCAGGGGTTTCGTTATGTCTCGGTGAGCGGCTGGCCCGGCGAAGTAAACCCGGAGGACTTTACGGGCATGGTCGTGCACTCGGCTGTCGCGAGGACGGGCTCGTTCGAGGCTTCCAATCCTCTTCTCAACCAGTTGCAGCACAACATCATCTGGGGTCAGAAAGGGAATTTTCTCGATGCGCCGACAGACTGTCCGCAGCGCGATGAACGCCTCGGCTGGACGGGCGATGCTCAAGTTTTTGCGCGCACCGCGTCGTTCAATCACGATACCGCAGCGTTTTACACCAAGTGGCTGAAAGACGTCGCGCTCGATCAAGAGGACGATGGCGCCGTACCCTTCGTGATTCCTAACGTTTTGTCCCATGAAACGAGGAAGGGAGCGGCGGCGTCGGCGGGATGGGCGGACGTGGCAGTGATCGTTCCGTGGGTTGTGTATCAGTCGTACGGGGACAAAAGAATTCTGGAAGAGCAATACCCGAGCATGAAAGCCTGGGTCGAGTACATGCGGCGGCAGGCCGGCGAGAAATGTATCTGGCACAATGGTTTTAGCTTTGGAGACTGGCTCGCTTTTGCGTCTACCAACGCCGATTATCCCGGCGCAACCACGGACAAGGATTTGATTCAGACGGCTTACTTCGCGCGCTCGACCGCGTTGCTCGCCAAGACCGCGGACGTGCTCGGGAAAAAAGAAGAAGCCGCGGAATACGCGGCCCTTGAGGCAAAAATCGTGAGCGCGTTTCAAAAGGAATTTGTGACGCCCAATGGCCGGCTTTCTTCGAATACGCAGACAGCTTACGCGCTGGCACTCGCGTTTGACTTGCTGCCGGAACCGGAACGCGCGGGAGCTGCGGCCAGGCTTGCCGACGATGTTAAGAAATTCGGCCATCTCACCACCGGATTCTTGGGAGCGCCGTTGCTGTGCCAGGTTTTGAGCGATTACGGTTATCTCGACCTCGCCTACATGCTGCTGAATCGTACTCAATATCCTTCCTGGCTTTATCCTGTCACCAAAGGCGCCACGACGATCTGGGAACGATGGGACGGCATCAAGCCCGACGGCAGTTTTCAAGATCCGGGGATGAATTCCTTCAACCACTACGCCTACGGCGCAATCGGCGAATGGATCTACCGCGTCGTTGCAGGCATTGAGCTCGACGAGAGCCACCCCGGTTACAAACATATTTTGATTCAGCCGCAGCCTGGCGGTGGGCTGACCTTCGCGAACGCTTCGGTCGAGAGCCTGTACGGCCGCGTGGCGTCCGGCTGGAAAATCGCGGATGGCAAGTTGACCGTAACCATCCAAGTCCCGCCGAATACGACGGCCACGGTACGCTTGCCGAAAGCCAAACTCGAGCAGGTCACGGAGGGACAAAAACCACTCACGAGCCGCGCAGATATTTTGAGCGCGCGGCAAGCCGGAGACACGGTGCTTGTTGAGGTCGGCTCCGGTCAATATGTCTTTGAAAGCTTGGCTATTGGTGCGAACTAGAGTGACTTCCTGCCATGCTCTCCGAAGGTTTTCCGTCTTGGGGCACGGCATATCGTGTCTGCCCTCATGTGCTGAAATAGTGAGATGCGCACATCTTCTCGCGCAGAATTCCGTACCGGCTATCGCCGCGCTACAATGGAACGATGCGCCGCAAAATCTTTTGGACCGTGTTCATCGCGCTGGGCCTGCTCGCGGATTTTACCCTGCCCCTTTTGTGGGGCTTGATTGCCACGATTCCCATCGGGATCGTGAGCTGGTGGGTGGCCTACCGCAGCGACTGGTTCTAATCCCTCCAAATACTTCTTTAACGCTATCCTCAACGGCGGCCGTTTTGTAAAAAGTGCGGGCGCTTATTGGTTCTTGGGCCCTTGCCGACCCTGGTTGCTGCCTATTCCTAAAACGGTGTTCGGCGGCAATCATCACGAGATGTTCGTGGTTTCGCCGTTTGAAATGACGAAGCCGCGTTCAAGGATCCCGCAGTAAATCGTGTGGAAAGCGATGCCCATGCCGGAGTATTGCGGAGGCGGTTCGAAGCCTGATTGCTCGTTCAT
>Ga0307479_10002578_pt1 | contig 16461 bp, 15 predicted proteins | sample atmos_gasesECM4C_FD_203743 | JGI IMG/M metagenome (GOLD analysis project Ga0307479, IMG submission 203743) | Hardwood forest soil microbial communities from Morgan-Monroe State Forest, Indiana, United States - atmos_gasesECM4C_515 | ecosystem: Environmental > Terrestrial > Soil > Temperate... | reverse complement strand
GCCGGGGGTGCGATGGGGGCTCGGCCTGCCGGCTGGATCGGCAGTCCTGCTGGGGCCAGGCGGCGCCGCCGAGGTGGTGGGCACGGCGTTCCGCCTCGGCGGGCCCGACGCCGATCTCGAGGTGCTTGGCAGCGACGGCGACGGCGGCACGCATGGCGGCGCCGGCGGCGGCGGCGAGGAAGGTTGACCAGGTGAGGGAGAATGCGATGGAGATGACTCTGGCGATCCTCAAGCCCGACAGCGTCGAGGGCGGCCACGCGGGCAGCATCCTGGCCCACCTGCTGGCGGAGGGCTTCGGGCTGCGCGGCGTCAAGCTGCTGCGGCTCAGCACGGCGCAGGCGCAGGCCTTCTACGAGGTGCATCGGGAGCGGCCGTTTTACGGCAGCCTGGTGGAGTTCATGTCCAGCGGGCCGGTGATGCCGCTGGCGCTCGCGCGGCAGAACGCGGTGGCGCACCTGCGCCAGGTGATGGGGGCGACCGACGTGGCGAAGGCGGCGCCCGGCACCATCCGCGCCCTGTACGGCGCCTCCATCGAGCGCAATGCCATCCATGGCAGCGACTCCCCCGAGAACGCCGCCGCGGAGCTCGCCTTCTTCTTCTCGCGCGCCGAGCTGCTCGCCGCGCGTTGACCGGAGTGGCGCGAGCCGCGCGGCCCCCGCCACCACCTCGAGGAGCGACGGATGGTCTATCGAATCCCGCCCGCGGCGCCCCAGAGCCAGGTGCCGGCCGACCGGCGCGGCCGGCCGCTGGGCCGCTTCTGCCTGGTCTGCGCGAGCCTCTACCCGCTGCACCGGGCCACCCACAGCGGCCGGCCGGTCTATGGCCGCGACCACATCGCCTCGCCCTGCGCGCACGAGGGCGACCTCTTCGCGCCGGGCGAGAGCTGGTGGGAGCCGGGGGTAGAGGTGCTGCCGCCGCCTGCGGCTGCCCCGCCGGCCAAGGCCGGGGAATCCTCCGCGCCTGCGCCCGGCGCGGCGGCTCCTGGGGCGGCCCCTGCTGGCGGCGGCGCGGCCCCGCCGCCGCCGCCCCCGCCGGCCGCGAAGCCCTGAGCGCGCCCTCCTTGCCCGCAGCGCGCCGCTCTCGCCGCTTCGACTGGGCCGCGCTCGACCGCCATCTCGCCGAGGTCCGCGGCTGCCGCATCTGCCCGCGGGTCACGCCGCCGCCGGTCACCTGGCGGCCGGAGGCGCCGCCGCGCATGGTGCTGGTGGGCCAGGCGCCCGGACCGCGCGAGGCGGCGCGCGGCCGCCCGTTCGCTTTCACCGCCGGCGCCCGCATGTTCTCCTGGTTCGAACGGCTGGGGGCGCCGGAGCCCGAGTTCCGCCGCCGCGTCTACATCGCGGCGGTGCTGCGCTGCTTCCCCGGCCGGGCGCCGGCCGGCGGCGACCGCGTCCCTGCCCTTGACGAGATCGCCAACTGCGCCCCCTACCTCGAGCGCGAGCTGCAGCTCATCCGCCCGGCGACGGTCATCGCGGTCGGGCAGCTGGCGATCGCCCGCTTCCTGCCGGCGCCGGCCCCGCTCGGCGAGCGGGTCGGGCGGCTCTTCCCGGTCGAGCGCGGCGGCCTCGCCTTCGAGGTGGTGCCCCTGCCGCACCCGTCCGGCCGCAGCACCTGGCTGGTGCGGCCGGAGAACCGGGCGCGCCTCGACCAGGCGCTGGCCGCCCTCGCCGCCACCCGCGGCTGGCGCGACACCTTCGGCGCCGCAGGAGGATAGCCGGCCCGGCCAGCGCCCCGCCCAGCGATCCGCCGGACAGCCTCGGGGCTTCTGACCCGAGTATCAGGCAAAAAAGGAGGGCAATTCCGTCTTAATAGCAGGAGATGATTGAACGTCGTCGCGAGGGTTTTATCAGCATCGGCCAAGAGAGCGCCCCGAGAAGTGCTCCACTCGCGTGGCCAACGCTTCCGCACTCCAGCACCATTCGATCTTCGAATGTTCTGCCTGCCCTCATTTACGACCGGCATCTGCCTTCGACTAGCAGAAGATGAGGCGCTCGATGTCTAAAGAGAAAAGAAAAGGCGGTTTTCGATAAGGTCAATCGGTGGGCGGCAGTAAGGCGGAGGTGGCACGCGTGCGAGAGGCGTTGGGCAGCCTTATCGATCTCTCTGGGCTAAGTCGCCGCGAGATCGAGCGACGTCTCGCTGAGCAAGGGTGTGGCCTGGACTTGAACCGTCTTCTCGGCGGCAAGTTTGCGCTCAAGCTGCACCAGATCCTCGACATCATCCGCGTGCTGGACATTCATCCCCTTGAGTTCTTCCGCCTGATTTTCAGGGAGCCCGAACGGCGCAGTCCTCTGCTCGAGAGGGTACAAGCCCTATTCGCCTCCGGAAGGCCCCCGTCCGCCGCGCGCCCATCTCGTCCGGCCGAAAGGGATCTCGAAGAGGTTCGCCGGCGGTTGGCGGAGGTGACGCGCTTGGTTGAGCAACTCAGCGCGGCGGTGAAGTAGACCATGACGATCACACCCCCACCCCCTATCTTCTGTGTGGGTGCGACTAGCGTCTCGTCTCGACGCCGCGTAGTTATTCCTTGATTAAGGTGTATGATGTATATGTGGTCTACGCCAGGCGCAGAAGCTCAGCGACAGCGAAGAACCTATTGCCAAGAGCGAATATTCCAGCACCCACTTGCTTGCATCTTCAAATGCGGGTAAACTGTCCCAGTATACGCGTGTCAGGGCACGGCGCACTACGTGGGTCAGTAGTGGGAGAGGTGACTGCCAGCACCCTCCCCCGGGCTGCGCGCAGACCGTAACGTCGCGACCATTGGAGGAGAGACCAATGAGAAGCGCTTGGCGTGTCATGGTTGGCGTGTTGCTACTGCTTTTCTGCTCGGCATCAGGAGGGAAGGGGGCGCGATCAGAGGAGGTGGGAGGGGGGTTGCAGCTGAGGCACGTGATGCGCTGCGCCGTGTGCAGGCATCCGGGCGACTCGCAGGGTGGCTGGGCTCACGGAACTCACGGCTGCGATGCCCCGGAAGGGGCTTGCGCAAACTGAAAGGACAGCGAGCGATGACCTCTATCGGTCGGTCTGTAGTCACCGCGGCCATCTTCTCGGCTACCCTTTTCGTCCCGGCGGCCACCACAGCGTCTGGAGCGCCCGCCGTGGCCCGGGGAGAGCCCTGTACCAGGCAGTCGCTCTCCCCACGGCCTGCATGGCTCAGCGCGGCTATTTGGGTGCCGCGGGCAGGCAACATCCTTGCCGTCGATGCGGCCATGAACCGACTCATCCTTTACACCCCCGACGGCAAGGGAACCATCCTACCGGAGCCGGAGGGCGAGTATCCGGCTCTCCTGACGAACTCGGGAGATCGAATCCTCGTCAAGCTGGTCGGCAAAGAGGTTGTGAGCCTCGATACCAGCCTGAGTAGCCGCCGCTCGCACTCCCTGCTCGAGAGCACCAGAACGCCGCTCGGGCCGCTCAATGCGGTCTATCAGTGGGCCGGCGTCGATCATCAGATCCTCGCGTTCGGGCTTGTTCGAGCACCGAATCTGCCTCGGGGGTATCAACCGGGCCTCTTCCGGATCCCCACGGCGGGGCGGGCGGACGCAGATCTGCTTCAGCGCGTCTACTCCTGGGACTACTACGTGCTCGGCTACCAGTATCTGACCTCCATCAATAGCGGATATGGATACTTCCTCAACATGGACAAGGGGGAAGCTCGCTTGTTCGAGATTGCGCCGCGGGCCGTTTCGCCGCAGTTGCTTCCTGATGCTGTTCCCCCAGGCTTCCGCGACGTGCCTCCGATCAACGCCAAGATGAATGGTCCCAAGGACGCTCCAGCCCTTTACGCCAGCCTCGAACAGATGAGGATCGTCGCGGGCATCTACGGGGGTCCCGACGGCAGCCTTTATGTGCTTGCCCGGGAGCCGGCGCCCAAGGGCGCGACCGACTGGTGGCTCTTTCGGATCGAGAAGGGCAAGGTTGTCGGCAAGGCCCACCTACCCACCGCTGCCAAACACCTGTCCATCGTGACGGCGCCGGCCACGTTCTACCTGATAGAGCGCGGGGACGTGGACTCGATTGGAGGACAAGACATCAACAGTCTGGTCGCCGTCCCCTCGTCCCTGCTGGAGCGAGCGCTACCCCAGGGTACCGAGATCTGCCCGAGCTTGAGGCAGTAGGTTCCCCGTCATCTTGCCCACGGCACAGCATTCCTCTGCCGGCAGAGGCGCCCCGCCGGCGCCTCCGCCGCCGCGCGAACCGCGAAAGCGAGGTGACGCGTCGTTCTACAAGAACGCCTTCATCGTCGTCAGCTCGACGTTGGCCGGGGTGATCTTGACCGTCTTGGGCATCTACCCGAGCCTGGAAGGTAAGATCACGAGAGTTGAGGACAAGCAAGAGGCTGCTGTCAAAGAATTGGCCGGCCGCATGGGCAAGATCGAGGAGGAGCAACGAAAGCTTGCGGCCTGGGGGAAAGACCTTTGCCGCCTATTTGGGGATATGGAAGAGACGAAGTTCCACGCTCAATGCAACAAGGACAAGGGCCAGTACGACTTCAATACCCGAGTCTGTACTCCTGCGGAGGGCGAGGCGAGGCGGTTCCGCAAGCCGTGCGAGCCCTAGCAGGAATGAACGTCTGCCGTGCCTTGGCACTCGCCTAGGGCGAGGTCGCATCCTGGTACCCGGAATGCCACCGTCCTCAAACGGCGAAGGCGAGATTCAGGGGTGGCGCGCCAGGGAGAGGGCGAAGAGGTGGTCGGGGTCGGTGAACCAGTCGACCGGCTCGAAGCCGGCCGTTCCGAGCAGCGCCTCGGCGCTGGCGCGGTCGAACTTGGCGCTGATCTCGGTGCGGATCTCCTCGCCCGCGGCGAGGTCGAGGTCGAGGCCGAGGGCGGGCAGGCGGACGCGCTGCCGGCGGTCGGAGCGCAGGCGCATCTCGATCCAGCGCTGGCCGGCGTCGTAGAAGGCGCGGTGGCTGAAGGCGGCCGGATCGAAGTCGCCGCCCCCGGCTACCTTGTTGGCGACGCGCAGGATGTTGCGGTTGAACTCGGCGGTGATGCCGGCGGCGTCGTTGTAGGCGGCCTCCAGGCGGGGGACCGGCTTCACCAGGTCGACGCCGAGCAGGAACTGATCGCCCGGCGCCATCTCGCGGTGGCGGGTCGAGAGGAAGTCGCGCGCCTCCTGCGGCTTGAGGTTGCCGATCGTGCCGCCCAGGAAGATGACCAGGCGCCGCTCCCCGCCGCCGGCGCCGGCGCAGCTCATGCCGCCGCAGCCGCCGGGCCGGGCGCCGTTGCGGCGCTGCGGCTCCGCCTCGGCCCCGAGGGGGCGCAGCAGCGAGAGGTCTTCGCTGAAGTCCGCGACGATGCCGTGGACGGCGAGCTCCGGGTACTCGGCGGCGAGCTCCTCGGCGACCCGGCGCACGGTGCCCTCCGCGACGTCGATCGGCACGTAGCGGCGCAGGTGGCCGGCCCTGGCCAGGGCGTCGAGCAGCACGCGGGTCTTGGTGGCGGCGCCGGAGCCGATCTCGACCAGCTCGGCCGCCCGCGACGCCGCCGCGACGCGGCCGGCGATGGCGCGCAGCAGGGCGTGCTCGGTGCGGGTCTGGTAGTACTCGGGCAGCTCGGTGATGCGCTCGAACAGCCAGGAGCCGAGGTCGTCGTAGAAGAAGCGCGAGGGCACCTCGCGCGGCGAGCGCAGCAGCGCCGCCCGCAGCTCCTCGCGGTCGCGGGCGGCCTGTCCGTCGCGGTTGTGGACCGTCACCAGGACGCGTTCTGACGTCGCGAGTTCCACGGCTGCTCACCCTCCTAAGCGCGCTGCGTTCGGCCGGCGGGGTCCCTGAGGAGCCGCCGGGTGCGGCAGGGAGGCGCCGGGCTGAATACGGCGTAGCGCCGGGAGTCGGATGCATCGGCCGCCGGCCGTCCGCGGGCGGGCGCCGGCGTGCTTCGGGGTCCCGCCCGCCCCCGTCAAGACCGGCCTGCCGGCGCTCCTTCGGCGCCGGAGGCCGTGAGACCCGCCGGGCGCAGTGCCCGCTCGACGGCAGCAAGCCCGATATCCACAAGCAAAGCCAGTGCCGCCGCCGGGATGGCGCCGGAGAGGATCATCCCGGTGTTGGCCAGCTGCAGCCCGGTGACGATCGGCTCGCCCAGGCCGCCGGCGCCGATGAAGGCGGCCAGCGTGGCGGTGCCGACGGTGATCACCGCGGCGGTGCGCACGCCGGCCATCAGCACCGGGGCGGCGAGCGGCAGGCGCACCTCGCGCAGCACCTGGCCGGGGGTCATGCCGAGCGCGGTGGCGGCCTCCACCGCCCGCGGGTCGGCGTCGCGCACTCCCGTGTAGGTATTGCGCACCATCGGGAACAGGGAGTATAGCCAGAGCGCCGCCACCGCCGGCAGCGCGCCTACGCCGAGGAAGGGGATCATGAAGGCCAGCAGGGCGAGCGACGGCACGGTCTGGATCAGCCCGAGCAGGCCGATCACCGGCTCCGCCCCCCGGCGGTGCCGCTCGAGGTAGAGGCCGAGCGGCACGGCGATCAGCGCCCCCGCGAGCAGCGCGGCGGCGCACAGGCCGAGGTGGGTCCAGACCCGCCGCCCCAGGGCCGCGCGGTCCCGCCACAGCACCTCCGCGACGCCGGCGGCGCGGCGCGCCCGGGGCGGCTCCGCGCCTGGGGCCTCCCCGGCCGCCGGGGCCGTCGGGCCCATCCCGGGCGCGGTCGGCCGGGCGGCGGGCGCCGCCGCCCTCGACGCTCCCCGCGACCCGGGCCGCGGTACCAGCCCGAGGGCCGCGAGGGCGTCGCGCGCCACCGTCACCTCGCTCTCCTTGCCTTCTTGCAGACGCAGGTTGAGGCGGCGCATGGCGTCTTCGTCGAAGGCGCCGGCGAGCAGGCCGAGCGCGGCGCCGAGCTCCGGATGGACGGCCAGGGTCGCGCCCCGCGCGAGCGGCGCCGCCTCGTAGGGCGGGAAGAAGCGGCGGTCGTCGCGCAGCACCGTGAGCTGGTAGAGCAGCAGCCGGGCGTCGGTGGTGTAGACGTCGAGCACGTCGACGCCCCCGGCGCGCGCGGCCTGGTATTTCAGGGTCTCCTGCATCGATTGCACGGAGCCGAAGTGGAGGCCGTAGGTCCGGGCCAGGCCCGGCAGGCCGTCGTCGCGCTGCAGGAACTCGTGGCCGAAGGCGGCGCGCAGGCGGGGAGCGAGACGCACCAGGTCGGAGAGCGTCGCCAGCCGCTCGCGCCGCGCCAGGGCGGTCGGCACCGCGATCTCGTAGGCGTTCTCGAAGCCGAGCGGCGCGATCCACCACAGGTCCCAGCGGGCCAGGAACTCGGCGCGCACGCGCCGCAGCGTCTCGGTCTCGCCGCCGGCGCCGGCCGACTCGCCGAGGATCGAGACCAGGCCGGTGCCGGTGTACTCGGGGTAGACGTCGATGGCGCCACTCTTCAGCGCCTCGAAGCAGATCTGGGTGCCGGCCAGGCCCAGCCGGCGCTCGACGCGCAGCGCGGTGCGCGCCTCGATCAGCTGGGCGAACATCTCGCCGAGCAGGCGGCTCTCCTCGAAGTTCTTGGAGCCGACCACCACCGTGCCCGTTGCGCCCCCCTTCCCCGCCGGACGGCCGGTTGCGCCGAGGCGCGTCGGTCCGGTGGCCGCCGCCGCCGGGTCGCCGGCCGCCGCCGCAGTATCGCCGGCCGCCGCAGCCGCGTCGCCGGCCGCCGCCGCCGCGGCGACGGCGGTGCAGCCGAACCAGCCGGCGGCGGCGAGCGCCCCGGCGGCGGCGAGGGCGGCGGCTGCGGCGAAGGCGCCTGGCAACCTGGCCGCCTGACCTCTAGCCGGCATGTACGGCTGCCTCGGAGGACCGGTCCGCGAGCTCTGACGGCAGCCCGGTGCGCAGCGCCAGGAGCTCGCGCACGTAGTCGTTGGCGGGGGCGGCGACCAGCTCCTCTGGGCGGCCCAGCTGCAGCAGCGCCCCGGCGCGCATCACCCCGATGCGGTCGCCCAGGCGGAAGGCCTCGCCCAGATCGTGGGTGACCAGGACCGTGGTCTTGCCGAGGTGACGCTTGAGCTCCAGGAACTGGCGATGCAGCTCGAGGCGGGTGAGCGCGTCGAGCGCCCCGAACGGCTCGTCGAGCAGCACCACCGGCGGGTCGGCGGCGAGCGCGCGAGCGAAGGCGACGCGCTGGCGCTGGCCGCCGGAGAGCTCGGCCGGGAAGCGCGCGGCGTGGGTGGCGGGGTCGAGCCCGACCATCTCCAGCATCTCGCGGCTCCGCTCGGCACGCCGCCGGCGGTCCCAGCCGAGCAGCCGGGGCACCAGCTCGACGTTGCGTCCGACCCGCCAGTGCGGCAGCAGCCCGCCGTCCTGCGGCACGTAGCCGATGCGCCGGCGCAGCGCGATCGGATCGAGCGCCGCGACCGTCTGGCCGGCGACGCGCACCTCGCCGCTGGTGGGCTCGACCAGGCGGTTGAACATCCGGAGGAGCGTGGTCTTGCCGCTGCCGCTCTCGCCCACCAGCGCCAGCGTCTCGCCGGCGGCCACGGTGAAGCTGACGCCGGCCAGGGCGCGGGTGCCGTCCGCCCAGGTCTTGCCGACCTCTACGACCTCGAGCGCGGCCACGGGGGCGCCGGCAGCGGCGGACACCGGCGTAGTCTACCGCCTCCGCCGAGGCCGCGGCCGGGGGGCAGGGGACGGCCCCCTCCCCCTCAGCATCGAATGTCAGGGGTGGGCGGGGAGAGGGAAGAGAGGGGGCGGCCTAGGGCAGCTTGGTCACGATCTCGACCCCCGAGCTCAGGGTGCGATGGACGGGGCAGCGGTTGGCGATTGCCAGCAGCCGCGCGCGCTGCTCCTCGCTGAGCGGTCCGAGCAGCTCCACCTCGCACTCGATCAGCTCGAGCCGGGCCTCGCCGTTCGGACAGCTCTCGCAATCCACCTTGTGATCGCGCGAGTGCCGCAGGCGCACGCGGCTGCCGGCCAGCGGCAGCTGCTTGCGATCGGCGTAGAGCCTGACGGTCATGCCGGTACAGGCGCCCAGCGCGGCGAGCAGCAGGCCGTAAGGGGTCGGACCGGCGTCGGCGCCGCCGTCTGCCGCCGGCTCGTCGGCGACCAGGTGGTGGGCGCCCACCCTCACCTCCTGCCGCAGCGCCCGCGCGCCGCCCGTGACCTCGACCTCGCCGGCGGCGAGGGTGGGGAGCGCGGCGTCGGCGTCGGCGCCGGCTGTCACGCCGGCTGTGACGCCGGTTGCGACCGCGCCCCCGACGCCGGTTGTGACCGCGGCCCCAGCCGCGGCCGCGGCCGGCAGGTAGCGCACGGCCCAGGCGGCCAGCACCGCCCCGACGTGCGCCGCGTCGCGAGGATCGGAGAGCAGGTGGTCGGCGCCGCCCAGCGAGACGAAGCTCTTGGGGTGGCGGGCGGTCACGAACAGGCGCTCCGCGTGCTCGATGCCGACGACGGCGTCGACCGGCGAGTGGAAGAGCAGCAGCGCCCTGCCGAGCCGCTCCACCACGCCGCGCAGGTGGTCGGCGCCGAGGTCGTCGAGCAGCTGGCGGCGGATGCGGACCGGCCGCGAGCCGCCGAGGTCGAGCCACAGGCCATGGTCGTCTCCCTCGCCGGCGCCCCCGGAGGCGGCCTCGCGGTCTGCCGCGGGCGCGCCGAGCGTCGGCAGGCGGGCGGCCAGCTTGGCGCGCAGATGGCCGGTGTCGCTCGGGGCGCCGATGGTGGCCACCGCCACCGCCTCCGGGATGCGCGGCGCCGCGGCCAGCATAGCCGTGCCGCCCAGGCTGTGCCCGATGAGCAGCGCCGGCGCCCGGCGTTCCCGGCGCAGGAACTCGGCGGCGGCGACCAGGTCGAGGACGCTCGACGAGAAGTTGGTCTCGGCGAAGTCCCCCGCGCTTTCGCCGAGGCCGGTGAAGTCGAAGCGCAGCACCGCGATGCCGCGCGCCAGCAGCTCGCGGCAGATGCCGCCCGCCGACTTGAGGTCCTTCGAGCAGGTGAAGCAGTGGGCGAACAGCGCGAAGGCGACCGGCTCCCCGTCGTCCGGGGTCTCGAGCCGCCCTGCCAGCCGCGCCCCCTGCGATCCCGGGAACCCGACGCGCTCGCGTGCCATGGCCGCGATCGTAGCACCCGGCATCAGGCCCCCTGCCGGCACGCTCCCCGGCCTGGTGCCGGGCCGGCTCGAACCGACCCGATGTCCCCGGCTCCCGGAGCGCGCCGCGGCCAGACCTCTCCAGGCATCGGCGCCGTCACCGCGAAGAGACGCGCGCGGCTGGCGAAAGGGCTCTGGCTCCTCGCCTCCTGGCCTATAAGTGGCTTATTTTTAGATAGTTAGTCAGGCAAACCGGCGGTGGCACGGTTCTTGGTTTCCCCGTGCTGCGGACGAGGAAAGACGCGATGACGACGCACCGCACCCCGACGCCCAGCCGTGACCCGAACCCCGATCCCCCGGCGGCAGGCCGGAGGGTGGGCGCGGCGCCGGCGCGGGCTGCGGCCTTGCGCGCCTCCTGTCTTTCCTTCGCCCACTTTGCCGGCCGCACGCCGGCGGGCGGCTAACGCCCGCCGAGTCGAGCCGAGGACCGGCGAAGACCGCGCACGGACAGTCTCCTCTCCCAAGCGCCGGGACGGGTTTCAACCCTCCGCCCGTCCCGGCCACTTTTTTCCCCGGCACCCGAAACGACCACCACGGCAAGCGGCCGAGGGGCGATCCAGGCCCTGCCGGCGCCCAGGCGGCGGCGGGCGTGGCCGCGCCCCCCGGTATAATCGTCGTCGTGAGCGAAGACGCCGAGCTGGCGCCCCGGATCGTGCCCCGGTCCGAGCATCCGATCTCCCGCGGCGACATCGACAAGAACGCGATCAAGGTCCTCTACCGGCTGCACCGGGCGGGCTATCTGGCCTACCTGGTCGGCGGCGGGGTGCGGGACCTCATGCTCGGCCGGCGGCCGAAGGACTTCGACGCCAGCACCGACGCCCGCCCCAACGAGGTGCGGCGGCTGTTCGGCAACTCGCGCATCATCGGCCGGCGCTTCCGCCTGGTTCACGTCTACTTCCAGGACGGCGACGTCGTCGACGTCTCCACCTTCCGCCGCGACCCCGAGCCCGACGAGCAGTCCGCCCCCGGGGAGCTGCTGATCACCAGCGACAACACCTACGGCACGCCCCGCCAGGACGCCTTCCGCCGCGATTTCACCATCAACGCGCTGTTCTACAACATCGCCGACTACTCGGTCATCGACTACACGGGCGGCATCGACGACCTGCAGAAGCGCCTGGTCCGGGCGATCGGCGACCCCGGCGTCCGCTTCCGCGAGGACCCGGTGCGCATGCTCCGCGCCTGCGAGTTCGCCGGACGCCTGGGATTCAGCATCGAGGCCGGCACGCAGGAGGCCATCCACCAGCACCGGCGCGAGCTCGAGAAGGCCTCGCCGGCGCGGGTCACCGAGGAGATCGTGCAGCTGCTGCGCTGCGGCCACGCCGGCGCGGCGATGCAGTGGATGCTCGAGCTCGGGCTGCTCGAGGTGCTGCTGCCCGAGGCCTACGCCATGCTCGCCGCGGACGAGCGCGGCCTCGGCAACTTCGGCCAGATCCTGCCGGTGATCGACCGCCTGGTCACCTCCGGCAACGAGCTGCCGGACACCGCGCTGCTCGCCGCCCTGCTGCTGCCCAAGATCATGCTGCGGCGCGACGACGTCGAGGGGATCGACCAGCGGCCGATGAGCCGCGCGGCCCTGGAACAGCTGGTGGAGGAGGAGAGCGCGCCGCTGCTGGCGCGGTTCACCCTCTCGAACCTCAAGGCGCAGCAGATCCGCCATGCCCTCGTGGGCTTCTTCCGCCTCTGCGAGCCGCGCTGGAGCGTGCCGGAACGGGTGCGCTTCACGCGCCGGCCCTTCTTCGACGACGCCCTGCTGCTCTTCGAGCTGCTGGCCGAGGCCACCGGCGAAGGCAAGGAGGCGTTCGCCGTGTGGCGGGAGGCGGCGCGCCGGCGGCCGCCGTCGGCGGTGGTCACGGCGCGCCCGGCGCACCCCGTGCAGCCGGCGAGCCTGGCGGCGCGCCCCCGCCTGCGGCGCCGGCGCCGCCGCCGCGGCCAGGGCATGTGAGATCCTTCACCCGGCGGCACCACTCCACGAGGGCACGGCATGGCCTGGTTTCCTGACCTCTACCGCTCCGCTGTGGGTAAGAAGGCGGTGATGGCGGCGACCGGCATCGTGCTGTTCGGCTTCGTCCTGCTGCACATGGTCGGCAACCTCAAGCTCTACCTGGGGCCGGAAGCCCTCAACGGCTATGCCGCGTTCCTGCGCACGATGGGCGAGCCGGCGCTGCCGGCGGGCGCGGTGCTGTGGACGGCGCGCCTGGTGCTGCTCGGCAGCGTCGGGCTGCACCTCTGGGCGGCCTGGCAGGTCACCTTGCTGAGCCGCGCGGCGCGCCCGGCCGCCTACGTCGCCGGGACCCGCATCCACACCACCTACGCCTCGCGCACCATGCGCTGGGGCGGCGTCATCATCCTGCTCTTCGTCGTCTACCACCTGCTGCACTTCACCTGGGGCACGGTGCATCCGAGCTTCGTGCCGGGCGACGTCTACCACAACGTCGTCACCGGCTTTCAGGTGTGGTGGGTCGCGCTGTTCTACGTCGTCGCACAGGTCGCCCTGGGCTTCCACCTCGATCATGGCCTGTGGAGCCTGTTCCAGTCGCTCGGCTGGAGCCACCCACGCTTCAATCTCTGGCGCAACGGCTTCGCCCACGTCTTCGCCGGCCTCATCACCTTGGGCAACGTCTCCTTTCCGGTGGCCGTGCTGAGCGGGCTGGTGCGCCTGCGCTGAGGACGCATGGGACTCGGGAGATGACCGCCGCGAAGCTCGGCAGCAAGGTCCCCTCCGGCCCGCTGGCCGCCAAGTGGCTCGAGCACCGCAACCACCTGCGGCTGGTCAACCCCAGCAACCGGCGCAAGTTCACCGTGCTGGTGGTGGGGTCGGGCCTCGCCGGCGGCGCCGCCGCCGCCAGCCTCGGCGAGCTCGGCTACCGCGTCGAGTGCTTCTGTTTCCAGGACTCGCCGCGCCGCGCGCATTCGATCGCCGCCCAGGGCGGCATCAACGCCGCGAAGAACTACCACAACGACGGCGACAGCGTCTTCAGGCTGTTCTACGACACCATCAAGGGCGGCGACTTCCGCTCGCGCGAGGCCAACGTCCACCGTCTCGCCGAGCTGTCGGTCGCCATCATCGATCAATGCGTCGCCCAGGGCGTGCCCTTCGCCCGCGAGTACGGCGGCCTGCTCGACAACCGCTCCTTCGGCGGCGCCCAGGTGTCGCGCACCTTCTATGCCCGCGGCCAGACCGGCCAGCAGCTGCTGCTCGGCGCCTACCAGGCGCTCAGCCGGCAGATCGCCGCCGGCACCGTGCGCATGTTCCCGCGCACCGAGATGCTCGACCTGGTGGTGGGGGAGGACGGGCGGGCGCGCGGCATCATCGCCCGCGACCTGGTCACCGGCCGGCTCGAGCGGCACGCCGGGCACGCGGTGGTGCTGGCGACAGGGGGCTACAGCAACGTCTACTACCTGTCGACCAACGCCAAGGGGAGCAACGCCACCGCCATCTGGCGCGCTCACCGCCGCGGCGCCCTCTTCGCCAACCCCTGCTTCACCCAGATCCATCCCACCTGCATCCCGGCCTCCGGCGACTACCAGTCGAAGCTCACCCGGATGAGCGAATCGCTGCGCAACGACGGCCGCATCTGGGTGCCCAGGGACCCCGGCGACGGCCGCTCGCCCGAGCGCATCCCGGAGGCGGACCGCGACTATTACCTCGAGGTCAAGTACCCGGCCTTCGGCAACCTGGTGCCGCGCGACGTCGCGGCGCGCAACACCAAGCAGGTCGTCGACGGCGGCCGCGGCGTCGGGCCGCAGAAGAACGGCGTCTATCTCGACTTCGGCGACGCCATCGCGCGCCTGGGCCGGGCGGCGATCGCGGACCGCTACGGCAACCTGTTCGAGATGTACGTGAAGATCACCGGCGAGGACCCCTGGGTGACGCCGATGCGTATCTACCCCGCGCCGCACTACACCATGGGCGGGCTGTGGGTGGACTACGACCTGATGAGCAACCTCGACGGCCTGTTCGTGGCCGGCGAGGCCAACTTCTCCGACCACGGCGCCAACCGCCTCGGGGCGAGCGCGCTGATGCAGGGGCTCGCCGACGGCTACTTCGTCCTGCCGGCGACCCTCGGCAGCTACCTGGCGGGCCACCTGGGCGAGCCGGTGTCGACCGCCGGCGGGGCCTTCGACGCCGTCGAGGCGGAGGTGCGCCAGCGCCTCGACCGCCTGCTCGGCGCGCGCGGCCAGCGCAGCCCCGAGTCGTTCCACCGCCAGCTCGGGCATATCGTCTGGCACGCCTGCGGCATCTCGCGTTCGGCCGAGGGCCTCACCCGGGCGATCGGCGAGATCGCCGACCTGCGCCGGGAGTTCTGGCAGAACCTGCGGGTGAGCGGCGCGCCCGCGGAGGTCAACCAGGACCTCGAGAAGGCGGGCCGGGTGGCCGACTACTTCGAGCTCGCCGAGCTGATGTGCCGCGACGCGCTCGACCGCGACGAGTCGTGCGGCTGCCATCTGCGCGAGGAGCACCAGGCGCCGGACGGCGAGGCGCTGCGCAACGACGAGGAGTACGCCTTCGTCTCCGCCTGGCAGTGGCAGGGGGAGGACCGGCCCGAGGTCCGTTTTGCAGAGCCGCTGCTCTTCGAATCGGTCGAGCCCTCGCGGAGGAGCTACAAGTAATGAACCTGACCCTCTATGTCTGGCGGCAAGCGGGGCCCGCCGCGCCGGGGCGCATGGAGCGCTACGAGGCCACCGACATCAACCCCGACAGCTCCTTCCTCGAGATGCTCGATGTGGTCAACGAGCGCCTGGCCGCGAGCGGCGAGGACCGCATCGCCTTCGATCACGACTGCCGCGAAGGCATCTGCGGCATGTGCGGGTTCATGATCAACGGCGAGGCGCACGGGCCGCGGCGCGGCACCACCGTCTGCCAGCTGCACATGCGTCATTTCCGGGACGGCGACGTGCTGCACCTCGAGCCCTGGCGGGCCAGGGCGTTCCCGGTGGTCAAGGACCTGATGGTCGATCGCGGCGCCTTCGACCGCATCATCCAGGCCGGCGGCTTCATCACGGTCTCGACCGGCAGCGCGCCGGAGGCCAACATCACGCCGGTGCCCAAGCGGGTAGCCGACCGCGCCTTCGAGGCCGCCGAGTGCATCGGCTGCGGGGCCTGCGTCGCGCAGTGCCCCAACGGCGCGGCGCAGCTGTTCACCTCGGCCAAGGTCTCCCATCTCGGCCTGCTGCCGCAGGGTCAGCCCGAGCGCCACGACCGCGCGCTGGCGATGGTCGAGGCGATGGAGCGCGGCGGCTTCGGCGCGTGCAGCAACCACGCCGAGTGCCAGGCGGTCTGTCCGAAGGGCATTTCGATCGACTTCATCGCCCGCATGAACCGCGACTTCCTGAAGGCCAGGGCGCGCGCCGCACCAGGCACCCGCGCGCCGGGAGGGGAACATGGCTCGACAAGGTGACGCCGACGCTGACAAGAACCAGCCGCCTCCCGCCGCCGCGCAGCCGGCCCAGCCCGCCGCGGCGCGCCGCCGGCGGCGCTGGCCGCTGCTGCTGGGCTGCCTCGTGCTGCTCGCGGCCGGCGGCGCCGCGCTCTACGCCTGGGCGACCCTCGCCTACAGCTACTCGTCCGGCGAGCGCGCCGGCTACGTGCAGAAGTTCTCGCAGAAGGGGTGGGTGTGCAAGACCTGGGAGGGGGAGCTGGCGATGGTCAACCTGCCCGGGGCGATGCCGGAGATCTTCCGCTTCACCGTGCGCGACGACGCCGTGGCCGCGCGCATCAACCAGGCCATGGGGCAGCGCGTGGCGCTCCACTACGAGCAGCACCGCGGCGTGCCCACCTCCTGCTTCGGCGACACCGAGTACTTCGTGACGGCGGTCAAGCCGGTGAGTCCATAGGATTGGCCTAAGAGCGGAGGGACGCGACATGGCGCACCTGGTGCTGCAGGACGTGGACCCGAGGGTGGTCGAGAGCCTGGGCGCGCGCGCCGCCCGCCATGGCCGCTCGGTCGAGGAGGAGGCGCGGGCGGTGCTCGAGGGCGCCCTGGGCCTCTCCCGCCAGCGCGCCCTGGAAGGAGCCCAGCGCCTGCGCGCGCAGTGGGCGGGGCGCCCCCTGGTTTCAAGCGAGCAGCTGATGGCCCACGACGGCGACAGCCTCTCCGAAGGCGCCGCCGGCCCCGCCGGCCCCGACCCCGCAGACCCCGCCGGCGGCCCCGCCGGCCCCGGCCCCGCGGGCCCCGCCGGCGGCGAACCCCCAGCCGGAGGCCCCTAGATGCGGCGCTGCGTCATCGACGCCAGCGTGGCCTCCCAGTGGTACTTCCCGGAGCGGCTGACCGCGCAGGCCGACGCCCTCCTCGCCGGCAGCTGCGAGCTGCTCGCCCCCGACCTCCTCTACCTCGAGATCGCCGGCCTCCTGGCGCGCCGCGTCCGCCTGGGAGAGATCGACGAGCAGGGCGCGCGCGCCG
>Ga0307479_10002577_pt1 | contig 16462 bp, 13 predicted proteins | sample atmos_gasesECM4C_FD_203743 | JGI IMG/M metagenome (GOLD analysis project Ga0307479, IMG submission 203743) | Hardwood forest soil microbial communities from Morgan-Monroe State Forest, Indiana, United States - atmos_gasesECM4C_515 | ecosystem: Environmental > Terrestrial > Soil > Temperate... | reverse complement strand
GCCGCCGATGTCGTCGACATGTCGTTTGCGGAAAATGCCGTGAAGGCGCTCGGCCCCTATAAGCCGACGCATTGAAATGCCGGAGCCAGCGATGCCTGCCATTCACGTGGTAAAAGAGACGTCGGAGCCGTTCCAGAAGGATATCCAGATATCCCTGTCCGGTGTCCGAAAATATTTCGGGCGCTCGGGTTTCGTCGCGCTGGACGGGATAAGCATCGACATTCCCAAAGGCGAGTTCTTCGTCATCGTTGGTCCGAGCGGCTGCGGCAAGACGACCTTGTTGCGGATCCTTGCCGGACTGGAGCTGCAGAGTGAGGGCCGCGTTGACATCAGCCAATTCGAGAGCTCGCGGCCGGCGAATTCGATGATCTTCCAGGGCGACTCGCTGTTTCCCTGGATGTCGGTCTACGACAACGCTGCCTATGGTCTGCGGATGCGACATGTCGATAGGGCCGAGATCGCCGAGACCGTCCGCGTGTGGCTGGAGCGGATTGGCCTCTGGCGGTTTCGCGATCTCTATCCGCACCAACTGTCGGGCGGAATGCGCCAGCGCGTCTCGATCGTCCGCGCCTTCACCAACGATCCGGAAATCCTGCTCATGGACGAGCCGTTTTCCGCGCTCGACGAGCAGAACAAGGTCCTGCTTCACGAGGAATTGCTGCGGATATGGGAGGCCACCAAGAAAACGGTGGTGTTCATCACCCATAGCGTTGAAGAAGCGGTGACGCTCGGCGATCGGATCATGGTCATGACCGCAACTCCGGGGCGGGCGAAGGCCGTTATCGATGTGCCGCTCGCGAGACCGCGCAGCGTGCTCGAGCTGCGGCAGAATCCCGTGTTTGGCGACCTCGTCGTTCATATCTGGGAGCAACTTCGGGACGAGGTGCTTCGGGCACGTCAGTCGGAAAACGGCAGGGTATCATGAACGACGCATCCGGAGCGCCGCACCGCCTCATCGGCATCGCCACGCCGTTGCTCCTGCTACTCGCCTGGGAGCTCGCGGGCGATTTCAGCATCATCGACGTGCGCTTTTTTCCGCCGCCCAGCCGCATCGCCCACCAGATCGGCGTTCTTTTTGCCTCAGGTGAGCTCGTGTCGAACACGCTCGCCAGCCTCCGGCGCCTTGCGCTCGGAATGCTGCTTGGCGGCGTTCCAGCCCTTCTGCTCGGCCTGGCGATGGGAATCTCGCGGCCGTTGCGGGCAGCGATCGATCCTCTGGTGTCGGCCACCTATCCGATCCCGAAAAGCGCGATCCTTCCATTGGTCCTGCTCATCTTCGGTTTGGGTGAGATGTCGAAGGTGGTGATGGTGGCGCTGGGAGCGTTCTACCCGATCCTCATCAACACCGTTCTCGGCGTCGTCAATCTCGACCGGATCTACCTCGACGTCGGACACAATTTTCGTGCCGGAAAATGGCAGGTGTTCCGCACGATCGCCCTGCCGGGTGCGCTGCCTTCGATCATGGCGGGAGTAAAGCTGGCGGCCGGGATGGGGCTCATCCTGATCGCGATCTCCGAAATGGTCGCGGCCAATGACGGGATCGGATTCATGATCTGGAACGCCTGGCAGGTGCTGACCGTTGACACGATGTATGTCGGGCTATTGTTAATTGCGGTTCTCGGCTTCATTTTTTCGGTCGTGCTCGACGAGATCGAGCGTAGGCTCATTCCCTGGAAGTCCAACGCCTGACGACCGGGAGGCAACAATGTCGACTGCTCTGCGTATCGCTCACGGCAATTTCGGCAGGGTCGCATTACTCGATATGGACTGCTCGCTGGTCCGCCACGCGCACCCGCACTGCCATGTCCTTCTCAAGGTGGAAGGCGCCGATACCCAATTCGTCGTTGGCGACCGCGTCCACCCGCTCACCGATTCCGTGGCGGTCCTGGTCGACGGCTGGCAGCCGCATTCATATGTCCACGATCCCGCGCGCCCGCGAACTCTCATTCTCGCTCTGTACGTCGAGCCCTCATGGCTGAAGGCTTTCCGTCCCGGCTGGGCGGCGAGCGGCGCTCCCGGGTTTTTCGGACATCCCCATGGCGAGGTCTCGCCGCGCATCCGAAAGCTCACGATGGATCTCGCATCCGACTTGATGGCACGCCCCGAATGCCGCGACGAACACGAAGCGTTGTTGTCGGAATTGATGATCGCGGTGATCGAGCGCTTTACTCCCTGGAAGAGCTTTCCGAGATCGATCCGTGAATTGAACGTGTCGGCGTGCGATCGGCGGATCAGACGCGCGGCGGAATACATTCGTTGCAACGCCGGTGGTGAAGCCGACATCGAAACGCTGACGAAACAAGCCGGTCTTTCGCGCGCGCATTTCTTCAGGCTATTCCAGTCGTCCATCGGCTTGCCGCCGAAGGTCTATCTTAACGTGGTTCGCATGGAGCGGGCGGTGGACGCTGTCCTGCATCATCACGATGTTCCTGTAGGCGAGATTGGTACGCGCCTTGGGTTTTCCGACCCGGCGCACTTCACCCGGTTTTTCCGTAACAATGCCGGCGTTTCGCCCAGCGAGTTCCGGCACGTATCACGCCTGGCGAGCTGATGCTGCTCTGCAATATGAAGAATGAGACGAATTGGCAAGTCGCGAGAGCGCAGGGTATGGCCGGCCCTTCCACCGTGCTAAAAACATTCGTCCCACACGCCGTCAGGGCGTGATTGGGAGGACAGTCTTCGGATGCCGCATGCGGCTGGTCCAGCAATAGCCGAGAGCAATACGGCTCACCGTTGGGTCGGCCAATCGATTGCGCGGGTTGAAGACGCCGCCTTGCTGACGGGCCGTGGCCGCTTTATCGATGACCTCGGCGTTCGGCCGGGCACGCTATACGCCGCGATCCTGCGCTCGCCGCATGCTCATGCGGATATCCTCTCGATCGATACCGGGGCCGCGCGGCGCGCCGACGGCGTTGTCGCGGTGTTGACCGGCGACCATATCAAGGCCCTGACAACCAGCCTCGTCGTGGGCGTCAAGGCGGCAGTCGAATGCTGGCCGATTGCCGTGGGGCGGGTGAGGTATGTCGGCGAATCAGTTGCCGTCGTCGTTGCGTCCGACCGATACAAGGCCGAGGATGCGGTCGATCTGATCGACGTGCAGTACCGTGCGCTTCCTGCCAATATTGATCCGCTCCAGGCGTTGTTGCCAAGTTCGCCGGTTCTTCACGATGGCTTCGGCGGTAACGTCGCGAGCGACCGCAGCTTCCGATACGGCGATCCGGAGCGTGCATTTGCCGAAGCCGCACACCGGATTTCGATCGACATCCGCTATCCCCGAAATTCCTGCACGCCGATCGAAACCTACGGCGTTGTCGCCGACTACGACGCTGCCGAGGACGCCTTCGATATTCTCGCCAATTTCCAGGGTCCGTTCAGCATTCACGCGGTGATCTCGCGGGCCCTGAAAGTGCCTGGCAACCGCGTGCGACTGCGCACCCCGCCGGATTCCGGTGGCAGCTTCGGCGTCAAGCAAGGCGTGTTTCCTTATATCGTGCTGCTTGCCGCCACGTCGCGGGCGGTCGGGCGTCCAGTCAAGTGGATTGAAGATCGTCTCGAGCACCTCACAGCCTCGGTCTCCGCGACTAACCGCGCGACGACACTCTCGGCCGCGGTTGCGCCCGACGGCAAAATCTCGGCGCTCGACTGGGATCAGGTGGAGGACTGCGGAGCGCATTTGCGTGCGCCGGAGCCGGCCACGCTCTATCGCATGCACGGCAATCTGACCGGCGCTTATGACATCCCGAATCTGGCCGTCAGAAATCGGGTCGTTGTCACCAACAAGACGCCCACGGGACTAAATCGCGGGTTTGGCGGGCCGCAGGTCTATTTCGCGTTGGAGCGGTTGATGCAGCGCATCGCCGTCGAGCTCAAGCTCGATCCATTGGATGTGATCAAGCGCAACCTGGTCCCGGCCGATAGGTTTCCCTATCGGACGGCAGTGGGCGCGCTGCTGGATTCCGGTGATTATCAGGAGGCGATTGCGCGCGGCGTAAAGGGGGGCATGCTTCAAGAACTGAAGGCGCGCCGGGATGCCGCCCGAGCCGAAGGCAAGCTTTACGGAATCGGCTACGCGGCGGTTGTCGAGCCCAGCGTGTCGAACATGGGTTATATCACGACCGTGCTGACGGCGGCCGAGCGAAAAAAGGCCGGGCCGAAAGACGGGGCTCAGGCGACGGCCACCGTGACCCTCGACCCCGTTGGAAGTATCTCCGTTCATGTCGCGTCGGTGCCGCAAGGCCAGGGGCATCGGACCGTCTTGGCGCAAGTGGTGGCCGACGTCTTCGGCCTCACGCCTGCGGACGTCAGGGTCAATACCGAGATCGATACCGCGAAGGACGCCTGGTCGATCGCGTCCGGCAACTATGCAAGCCGCTTCGCCGCCGCGGTTGCCGGGACCGCGAAGCTCGCGGCCGAACGCATCGCGGCGCGTCTGGCGCGCGTCGCCGCGAGCCAGTTCAATACCGATTCGGACGACATCGTGTTCGAGAACGGCAGCGTGAGTTCCCGGAGAAACCCGGATAATCGACTGGCGTTCTCGCGACTGGCCGCGCTGAGCCATTGGTCGCCCGGCACCTTGCCCGACGACGTCCAGCAGACGATCCGCGAGACCGTGTTCTGGACGCCGCCCGAGCTCACGCCGCCGGACGACGATGACCGGATCAACGCGTCGCTTTGCTACGGATTCATTTTCGATTTCTGCGGTGTCGAAATCGATCGCACGACCTTGATGACACGTATCGACCGCTACGTGACGATGCACGATTGTGGCACCATCCTTCATCCCGGAATGGTCGATGGACAAATCCGCGGCGGGTTCGCGCAGGCTCTGGGCGCGGCTCTTTATGAGGAATACGCCTATGCCGTGGACGGCAGCTTCCTGACCGGCACGTTCGCCGACTACCTGCTGCCGACCACGACCGAAGTCCCGGATCTCGTCATTCTTCACATGGAGACGCCGTCGCCGTTCACGCCGCTCGGATCGAAGGGGGTCGGGGAGGGTAACTGCATGTCGACGCCGGTCTGCATCGCCAACGCGGTCGCCGACGCGCTCGGCATCAAGGATGTCGAGCTGCCGCTGGTGCCCGCCAAACTGGCCGATATCGTCCGCGGCGCCGAACCGCCGCCGCCTGCCAGGCGTCGCGCCGACACGCCGAGAGCCGCCAAGGGCGGCCGTCAGCTCCGCGGCGAAGGCAGCACGACGGTGGCCGCGCCGCCCGAGGCGGTGTGGACCATGCTGCTCGATCCGGCGACGCTTCAAGCGGTTATTCCGGGTTGCCACAGCGTAGAGAAAATTTCCGACACGCATTTCCGCGCCGATGTCACGATCGGGGTAGGGCCGGTCAAGGGCCGCTATCGGGCGGAAGTCATGCTGTCCGACCTGGATGCGCCGCGGGCTGTGACATTGGGTGGCTCCGCCGAAGGGGCTCTCGGATTCGGCACCGGCGAAGGCCGCATCACGCTGACGCCGGAGAACGCCCGCACGGTGGTGCGTTACGAGTACGACGCGGCCATCGGCGGCAAGGTCGCGAGCATCGGCGGCCGTCTGCTGGACGGTGCGGCGCGCATCATCATCGGACAGTTCTTTGCGGGCTTGGCCCGTCAGGCCGGCGGTGCATCCGCCGAAGCCCGGCCGTCGCTGCTGCGCAAGTTGTCGTCGTTGTTCGGGAAGCGGTCATGAAGCCCGCTGCCTTCGACTATGTGCGCGCGGAAACGCTTGAAGAAGCGCTTTCGGTTTTGGCCTCGGAAGGGGGCGATGCGCAAATCATCGCGGGCGGCCAGTCGCTGATGGCGATGTTGAACACACGCCTGGCGAATCCCAAAACCCTGATCGACATCATGCGGCTCAAGGAGTTGGACCGGATCGATGCAACGCCTGCAGCCGTGGCTGTCGGCGCCGGAGTGAGGCAGCGAGCCTTGTTGGGCTGGCCGCCGCTTGCCGAAAAACTCAGTCTTGTCGCGCTCGCCTTGCCTTGGACCGGACACGCCCAGACGCGCAGTCGCGGAACGATTTGCGGTTCGATCGCCCACGCCGATCCCAGCGCGGAAATGCCGCTTGCCCTTCTGGCGCTGGGCGGTGAGGTGCACCTGCGAAGCGCCAAGAGGCATCGAAAACTCCCGGCCGGTGAGTTCTTCACCGGCATGATGTCCACCGCGCGCTCCGCTGACGAAATGATCGAAGCGGTTTCGTTTCCAACTCTTGGCGGCGCGAGATGCGCGTTTCGTGAGGTCGCGCGGCGTCACGGCGACTTTGCGATCGTCGCCTGCGCGGCGGTGGCCGACAAGGCAGGAGTCCGCTTCGCCGTCGGCGGCGTGGCGGATATGGCCGCGGTGCGCGACTGGCCGCGCCTCGATGGCAGTGCGCTCGACGACGCCCTGAATGCTTTCGCCCATGAACTGGATGCGCGGGATGATGTCCATGCGACCGCACGCTATCGCCGCGATCTCGTCCGGCTGATCGGTCGCGACCTTGTCCGGGAGGTCTTGCAATGACGCGCCTGCAAGCCGGCGAGCGACACCGCATCAGATTCACGTTGAACGGCGCCGCCGCCCACGGCGAGGCCGAACCGCGCATGCTGTTGACGGACTTTCTGCGTCAACAGATCGGCGCCACCGGCACTCACGTCGGATGCGAGCACGGCGTTTGTGGTGCCTGCACCGTGACCGTGGACGGAATGATCGCCCGCGCCTGCCTGACGCTCGCGGTTCAGATCGAGGGGTGCGACATCCGCACGGTGGAGGGTCTCGCGCCCGCTCCTGGTCGGTTGAGCATTTTGCAGGAGGCGTTCAAGCGCCATCACGCGTTGCAATGCGGCTTCTGCACCGCAGGGATATTGATGTCGCTTGATCATTTCCTTCGTGAACGACTGAGGCCCACCGAAGCCGAGATACGCGATCTCCTCAGCGGCCATCTGTGCCGGTGCACCGGCTACACCCCGATCATCCGCGCCGCGCTCGACGCTGCGGACTTGCTGGCAAACCATCGTCATGCAGAGAAGACAGATGCTTGATCTCGGTACCAGTTTCGTCGCCAGCGTGGCGCGCGATCCGGACGCGGTCGCAATCGTGGACGCCGACCTGCGGCTGACCTACGCGCAATGGTTTGCGCGGATATCCTCCGTGGTCGCCGCATTCGACGATCTCGATTTGAGACCCGGTGATCACATCGTAACCGTGCTGCAGAACCGATGGGAGGCTGCGACAATTCATTGGGCTTGCCAGTTGGCCGGGATCGTGATCACGCCGATTAACTGGAGGGTGAAATCCGACGAGCTCGATTTCTGCATCGAGAACTCGGAAGCGAAGGCTCTGGTCTACGAAAGCGTTTCCGCCGGGGCGGTCGCCGGCGCCAGGTTGGCGCATGATTTGCGCCGCGTTGTTGTCGGCGAGGCCGCTGCAATTGACGACCATTCCGTGCGTTTTGCCACACTGATCGATACGCCAGCGTCGGAAGCCGCACCGCGCGTGGGCCCCGAGGCGTGGTCGATCATGCTTTATACATCGGGTACGACGTCGAGGCCGAAAGGCGTGCCGCGCCGTCACCGCGCCGAGCGCGCCGCCGGCATCGCCCATGTGGCGCAGAACCTGTACGGCCGCGACGAGCGAACCCTTGGCGTCATGCCGCTCTATCACACCATGGGCGTGCGGTCCTTGATCTCGATGTCGCTGATCGGCGGCACCTTTGCGTGTCTTCCACGCTACGATTCACGGCAAGCACTGGCGATCATCGAGGCCGAAAAAATTACCAACCTCTACCTGGTTCCAACGCTTTACCACGATCTGGTTCATCATCCGGATTTCGAAAAGACGAATACAGCCAGCGTACGGAAGCTCGGCTTTGCCGGTGCGCCGATGACCGATGGCCTGCTGCAGAAGCTGAAGTCAGCATTCAAGCAGGAGCTGTTCGTCAATCATTACGGCAGCTCCGAAATCTACACCTTCACGATCAATCAAGATGCAACGGCAAAACCGGGTTCGGCGGGCAAGGCCGGGATCAACCAGCTCGTGAGGGTCGTCAAGCTTGCCGCACGTTCGGCGTCCGACCTCGCATCGACGGATGAGGAGGGCGAGATCATCGCACTGCTGGCCGGCGACGAATCATTCGAAGGCTATTGGAGGCGTCCGGACGCCGATGCCAAGTCGCTGCGCGAAGGATGGTATTTCACCGGCGATACCGGGTTCCTGGACAAGGACGGCGAGCTGTTCGTGACCGGCCGGACCGATGACATGATCATCACGGGCGGCGAGAACGTATCGCCGGTGGAGATCGAAAGCTGCCTGTCGCTGCACCCCGCCGTGTCGGAAGTGGCGGTGGTCGGGCTCGCCGACCAAAAATGGGGAAAGATCGTCGCCGCGTTCGTCAAGCGCAGCACCTATGTCAGCGAGGCCGAGCTCGAAGCATTCTGTCGGGATTCCGGACTCGCGAACTTCAAGCGTCCGCGAAGATTTGTCTTCGTCGATGCGATCCCGAGATCACCGGTTGGAAAGCTGTTGCGCAGGTTGCTCGTCGCGGGCGAATACGACGCCGAGCGCCGGCCGCCACCTGATGCTGTGTAGATATCGATCGTCAGAAAGAAGGAAAACAGAAATGCCCTCATCGTTCAATTTTTCCGACCCGCGCCTCTTGAAGCTCGACGGCTTCCAGGTGGAAATCGACGAGGCTCGCGAACGGGCCGACATCATTCTCAACCGGCCGCCCTACAACATCGTGTCGATGCCGCAGCGCGATCAGCTTCGGCTAGTGTTCGAAACCCTGGACGAGGATCCGCGCGTCAGGATCATTGTCGTGAGATCGATAGGCGAGCATTTCTCCAGCGGCGGCAATATCGGAGGCTTCATGGAAGCCACACCGGAGCACGTGTCGAAGCTCGCCTGGAATATCGCCTCGCCTGCGCGCTGCGCCAAGCCGGTGATCGTCGCCAATCGCGGTTATTGTTTCGGCGTCGGGTTTGAGCTGTCCCTGGCCTGCGATTTCCGGATCGCGTCGGAGACGACGTTTTACGCGCTGCCGGAGCAGAAGCTCGGACAGATTCCCGGTTCCGGCGGATCCGCCCGATTGCAGAAGATGATCGGCATCACCCGCACCAAGGACATCGTGATGCGCTCGAAGCGAATTAGCGGCAAACAGGCCCAGGAATGGGGCATCGCCACCGAGTGCGTGCCCGATGCCGAATTGGAGACAGCGACCGACAAGCTTGTCGACGAACTCCGCACATTCTCGCCGCTGGCCCAGCGCACCGCCAAGAAACTCTTGAACGACACCGAGGACTCGACGCTAGCGATCGCGATCGAACTCGAGGGCCATTGTTACAGCCGCCTGCGCCAATCGGCGGATTTCAAGGAAGGCGTCGAAGCCTTCAACGCCAAACGCGCTCCGAAGTTTGCCGGACTATAGCCGACATTGGAGAGGCCCGACACGCGCACATCGCGTGCCGGGCTCCTCCCGGATTACGCGACGGCTCAGTCGCCAAACGGCTGCCGGCCGCGTTTACATAGACTTCCTGCGACTATCGCGAGTGATGCTAATCGAATGCAACCCGTTGAGCGTGCGGCTCTCCGGCCGCGCGCCGCTGATTTCTCGACCTTTCATCTTTGCTAAGGAGTTTTCTAATACCGTTGTTTTTGGAAATCACCCCAATCAGAGGTCGGAATGGGAATGCTCAGTCGGTTTAGGATCCGCACGAAACTGGCGAGCATGGTGGCGCTGTCGGCACTGGCCGTTTGCGCAATCGTTGCGCTCTCCGCTTCGCTGAGCCAGAAGCGCATGTTGGAGGACCGGGTCGCGCAAATGCGTGAGGCGGTCGATATGCTGGTCGGCATGGCGCAGACGCTGCAGGACCAAGTCGCCGCGGGCAATTTGACCCTCGCCGAAGCGCAGTCTCAGTACCGGCAGCGCGGCAAGGGCATGCTGTTCGACAAGGGACAAGGCTACCCCCTCACTTACAACGCAGATACGTCGTTCCTGCTCAATGGGACCAACCCTCAGCTCGAAGGCAAAATCACCTACTCGAAAGATGCCAATGGTGAGCTGATAGCCCCTAAAATCGTGGCCGCGGCGCAGCAAAGCCCCGATGGGGGTACGGCGTCCTATTTCTTTCCCCGCCCCGGGCAGACCGTTCCAGTTAGAAAAATGTTTTTCGCGCGCCAGTTCGCGCCCTGGAATACGACAATGAGCTACGGCCTGTACGTCGATGACCTCGACGCCGACATCAACGCGCTGTTGATCCGCCTGGGCTCGATCGGTGCGGGGGTGATGGCGCTGATGGGCTTGCTGTCATGGCTGATCGCGCGTGACATCCTCGGAGCGCTGAAGCGGCAGCAAAGCAGGATGCAGAGTATCGCCAATGGGGCACTCGATGAAGCGGTCGGCGAAACCGAACGCGGCGATGAGATCGGCCGCATGGCAGAAACCCTGGAGATGCTGCGCCAGACCGCGATGACTGCGCGAACGCTGGAAGCGGAGCAGGCAGAGCTGAAGCGACGGGGCGAAATCGAGAAGCGCGACGTATTGATCGCTCTTGCCGATCGCTTTGACGCGTCGGTCGGTCAACTCGTGGGCCTGATGGCGTCGGGATCGACCGAGCTTCAATCGACAGCGCAATCCATGACCGAAACGGCGAACCACACCAACCAGCGGGCGACCGTCGTCAGCACGGCGGCTGCGGAGGCCAGCACGCGCGTGCAAACGGTGGCGTCGGCTGCGGAAGAACTGACTTCCGCGATCGGCGAAATCAGCCGGCAAGTGGCGCAATCGGCCAAGATCACCGATCGGGCAGTCGAGAATGCGCGCCGCACCGACACCATCGTACGAGCGCTCGCCGATGGCGCGCAGCAGATCGAACACGTGGCGGAGTTGATCTCAAGCATCGCTGGACAGACCAATCTGCTGGCGCTCAATGCGACCATCGAAGCCGCGCGCGCCGGTGAAGCCGGCAGGGGTTTTGCGGTGGTGGCATCGGAGGTGAAGAGTCTTGCCAGCCAGACAGCGGAAGCCACCAAGGAGATCGGCACCCGCATCGCCCAGATCCAGGGCGCGACCAAGGAGGCCGTCGAAGCGATCCAAGGCATCACCGCGACGATCGAGGAGGTCAGCGCAATCGCGGCGACGATCGCCGCATCGATCGAGGAGCAGGGAACCGCAACTGCGGAAATCGCACGCAACGTGACTCAGACGGCGCAGGCGACACAGGCCGTGACGACAAACATTGGCGGCGTCAGCGCCGCCGCTAACGAAACCGGTGGCGCCGCTGGCCTGGTTCTTGCCGCGGCCTCCAATTTGTCGAAGCAGGCCGAACATCTGTCGGGTGAGGTGACAACCTTCCTGACCGGAGTGCGCGCCGCTTAAACCTTGGCTTCGGTCCAAGATATCTCCGGCCCCTGGTCGCGCAGTTCGACCCGGGGCTTGCCACAAAGCTAGCGACGTCGGTGCGGAGCCCGGCTCCTGGTCTGGAGACGAGCGTTCGGCGCATGGCTGGCCACGCGGGGGCGGGCGAACATCATATGTCAGCTCCGCTGGTTCGGTGTCGGCCGACGCTCGGGGTGTCTCTTGCCCCCGACCTTGTCGCGCACCGCGACACCGCCGCATTTTTCGTCCAAGAGGAGATCTTCGGGCCGGTTGGTGGTGATCGAGAAAGTTCGACGACGAAATGGAGGCGGGCGCCCGAGCTACCCACAGTGATTATGGCCCATTCAGCAAATGCATGGACGCAGGACGGCACACACGCGATGCGTGTGCTGCACGCCGTGCGTGCGGCGCGGCGTTGCGCAACGGCACGGTCGCCGACAACAAACCGTTTGCTGAAGCTTCGACCGGCGGCCGCCGGTGGAGAGGTCTCGGACGCCTCCACGGCGACGGCGCGCTGAGCAGCCTTGTCGAGATCATGCAGATCTATCGGAATTGCGGTGTGGTATAGGCGATGGAGGATCCGCACTTCGTGACGGGCCGGGTAGGCGTGTTCTTGCATACGGTATCGTCAACTCTTCGCCATTTCCGCCGTGTTCGGCATCGCCGACAAAGGTTGGCCGGCGCTTCCCTCGATCCCGAGCTTGCGCTCCATGAAATCGAGGAACGCGCGAAGGCGCCGCGACTCCTTGCGCCTGCCGAGGAAGGTTGCGCTGACCTGCAGGGAAGGGCTTTCCCAATCGGTGAGCACGCGCACCAGCCGCTTCGTTCTGACATCGTTCTGGCACATGATGTTCGGGAGGATGCCGAGGCCCACGCCTCCGATCACAAGCTCGCGGGCGACACCGATGTGATTCACGGTGATTCGTCCGACCACGTCGATCACCTTGTCGGCAAGCCCGCTGCGAAAATTCCAGACGCCTTCGGCGCGCTGATGTTCGGTCACGATGCAATCGAAATGTTCGAAATCGTCCACGCGAAGGGGCATGCCCTTTCTTTCCAGGAACGACGGGCTTGCATAAACGCCTCGCGTAATGCTTGCGAGGCGGCGGATGCCGCCATGCGTTTCGGGAAGAGTGCCCAGTTGAACCGCGACGTCGTACGGTTCGACCGATACATCGATCCAGCGGCTGTTGGCGTCGATCACGAGATGGATATCGGGATAACTGACGGCGAACGCGGCGATCGCGCTGCTGAGCCAACCGATGCCAAAGTCGACCGGCATGCTGACGCGGAGCATTCCGCGCAGCTCGGTCTGCATGCGCGTGGTGCCGATGCCCGCTTCTTCTATTTCTGCGGCGATGCGCTCGCAATGCTCATAAAGAGCTTGACCGATCTCGGTGACTGCAAGCTTGCGGCCTCCTTTCTTGAACAGATGGGCACCGAGCTGATCTTCCAGAAACATCAGCTTCCGGCTGATGGTGGATTTGGGAATATCGAGCTTGTTCGAAGCGCTGCTGATGCTGCGGGCGTTGACGACTTCGAAAAACAACAGCAGCGCGTTCAGGTCCAGCTTTCTTGTCACGGCCAACGCTCCTCCATCTCGTGCTCAAGACACATCCGGCCATTCGTCCCATTTATGGAACAGTGAGGGTTCAAAAATGCGCTTTCGTCCCGACTTTGGCAAGATTAGGCTCGATTCAAACTTGCGACCGCCGTCGGTACGGTCTTTGGACCGGACCCCGGCGAAGCCAAAAAACAAGAGCCACCGCCACGCCCGCATCCCGGGAGGAAAAAAATGACCCAATCGACAAGGCGGAACTTCCTTGCCGCTTCGGCCGCCGGCTCTTTCATGCTGTCATCGACGATCCGACGTGCATTCGCGGCCGCGGATATTCAGGTGCGCTGGGCGTCCCTGCAGCCTGGATTTACGGTGCTGCCAGTTCAGTACATTCTCGCCAACGATCTCGGCCGCAAGAACGGCCTCTCTTTTTCCGATCCGGCGCCTTATACGGCGGTGTCGACCTACTACAACGATTTCGTAGCCGGAAACTACGACGTCTGTATCGGCAGTTGGGACACCTTCGCCGCCCGCTACCAGGCCGGCGTGCCGATCAAGTACCTCTGCACGATCACCGATGCCAACATGATCGCGTTGTTGGCACCGAAGGCCGGCGTTGACGATGTGTCGAAGCTCAAAGGCAAGACGATCGCTGCCCTGCAGTCGACCGGAACCTATCGAATGGTCAGGGCCCTCATCAAGGAAGCTTTCGGTTTCGACATCGAAAAGGATGCGACGATCCAGAACGTCGACAACCCTGCTGCCTCGGTGACGCTGCTGATGGCCGATCGTGCCGATGCGGCCTTGTCATGGGAACCGAACATAACGACGGGCCTGATGAAGAAGCCTGACCTGCGCGTGATCCTGAAGGCGGGCGACGTCTACAAGAGACTTTCGGGAGGCCTGGAGCTGCCCTACTTCGGTGTGGCGATCCGCAAGGAATTGGCCGACGCCAATCCCGGTATCGCAGCAAAGGTCGGGAAGGTCTTTGAACAGTGCCTCGGCGGCATCAATGCGGACACGGCCAAGGCGGCCGATCTGTTTGGCAGCAAGACCGGTATTCCGGCCGACACGCTCAAGCAGGCGATGGGTTCCAAGCGTCTGACGTTCAACTACCGGCCCATGAGCGATGAACTTTCCCGATCGTCGATACTGCTTGCGAGCGAGTTTCTGGCACGCAACGGCCTATTGACGAAACCGGTCGATGACAAGTTCTTTGCGGCCTGATGCGTCATGACGGAAAGACCGATGTCCGTTGCGGTAGAGTCTGACCGAACGTTAAGTGCGGACGATCGAGCCGCCGCCGGGCTCGTCAAGCCGCTGGCCGTCATGGTCGCGGACCGAAAGAATCCGGAGGGGCGACGCGATATCTTCGTCGTCGTTGTACTCTTGACGGCGATGGAAATTACCAGCCGCTTCGTTCCGGACTACATCATGCCGTCGCCCGTGGCCGTTTGGAACGCCGCGCGGGAGCTGTTCTTTTCCGATCCCTACCACGTCGCGGTCACGCTTGTGCGCCTCGCCGTCTCCGTCACCATCGCAATGATCACGGGAGTTCTGATCGGTCTGGCGATGGGGATGTTTCCCTCGGTGCGCCCCTATCTGAAGGCCATTGTGGTCATCGATACCGGGATTCCGGCGCTGTCGTGGATGCTGATCGCGGTATTCTGGTTCAAGAATCCGGAGTCCCGGATATTCTTCATCCTGCTCGTCATCCTGCTGCCGTTCTATGCTCTCAACGTTTACGAAGGCTTGCGGGCGCTGCCGAAAGAGCTCGTCGAAATGATCGAGAGCTTCCGCCCGTCGCGATGGCAGGTGCTTCGTTATCTCATCCTCCCGCATATCGTGGCCTACATTTTCCTGACCACCAAATCGGTGATCGGCTACGCGATCCGAATGGTGATCTTCGCCGAACTCGTCGCATCCGCAATCGGTATCGGTGCGCGCATGAACCTCGCCCAATCGACGTTCCGGATCGATCAGGTGCTGGCATGGACCTTCTTCCTCGTGATCCTGAATCTGCTGCTGCAGGCTCTGGTGAGCGGTCTTGAGAAGATTTTTCTGAAATGGCGTGCGGAGGCGACGGTCAGATGACCGAAGGAAATCTCATCGAGGTTCGCGGCGTCACCAAGACGTTCGGTGCCCATCTGGCGGTCGACAAGCTGTCGATGAATGTCCGCCGCGGCGAGATCGTCGTTCTGCTCGGGCAGACCGGCGCCGGAAAAAGCACGGTGCTGAATTTGATCATGGGCACGACGCGTCCGGACTCCGGCGAGATTCGAGTGGCTGGCTTCGATCCCCATGCCTCCTTCAAGGCCCTGAAAGGCCGGCTTGCGGTCAGTTTCCAGACCGACAGGCTGTTGCCGTGGCGCACGGCAGTCGAGAACGTTGAACTGGGACTTCTCATTCTCGGAAAATCCAGGTCACAGGCACGGGCGCATGCCAGGGAATGGCTCGCGCGAGTACGTCTCGACGGCGCCGACGACAAATATGTCCATGAGCTTTCGGGCGGCATGCGGCAGCGCGTATCGCTTGCCCGCGCGCTTGCGATCGATCCCGAGATCGTATTCCTGGACGAGTCGTTCAGTCAGCTTGACCACGTCACGTCAAGGACCTTGCGCCGGGACTTCCTGCAAATAGCGCGCGAATTCCACAAGACCTGTTTGCTGATTACCCACCGGATCGACGACGCACTGGAAATGGCCGACCGCGCGCTGGTGTTGAGCGCCCCGGCCAAGGTGGCCCTCGAAGTACCCATCAGCGACGAGGCGAGGTCGAACCCGGGCAAGATCGCAGATCTTCATGCTCGGATTGCATCCGCCATGGGTGGAGAATCCCAGCACGAACACTGAAATCATCGGAGACCAGGCGACATGAATTACCAGGACGTCATCCTCAACCGGGAAAAGGGGTGGGTCGAAATCACGATCAACCGGCCCGAGAAGCTGAATTCGCTGCGCGAACAAACGGCCGACGAAATCCTCGGGATCCTCAACGAAGTGGAGCATGACAGGGGCGTGCGGGCGGTCATTCTGCTCGGTAACGAGAAGGCATTTTGCTCGGGTATCGACACCAGCGAATTCCAGATCGAGGAAAACGGCTATTTTGATTTCTATCGGTTCCGCAAGCGGACCCGGAAGGTGAATCGCCTGTTCAAGGACATCGGGGGATTCACCAAGCCGCTGATTTCAGCCATCGAAGGTTTCGCGTTGGGCGGCGGCCTTGAGCTTGCGCTGGTCGGAGACATCATCGTCGCCGGCGCGAACGCAAAATTCGGTCTACCCGAAATCAAGCTTGGAATGATGCCGGGCGGCGGAGGCACCCAAACCCTCCCCAGGCTGATCGGCAAGGCGCTTGCAAAGGAACTGATGTGGACCGGGCGGCGGTTTACGGCCGCGGAGGCGGAACGTTATCGCCTGCTCAATCATGTGACGGAGCAGGGCAAGGCGTTGGAGAAGGCGCGCGAGATCGCCAGGAGCATCAGCGACAACGCACCGATCCCGGTGATGATGACGAAGTCCGTCATCGACCGTGGCGTCGATATGTCGCTCGCGGACGGCCTC
>Ga0307479_10002576_pt1 | contig 16462 bp, 14 predicted proteins | sample atmos_gasesECM4C_FD_203743 | JGI IMG/M metagenome (GOLD analysis project Ga0307479, IMG submission 203743) | Hardwood forest soil microbial communities from Morgan-Monroe State Forest, Indiana, United States - atmos_gasesECM4C_515 | ecosystem: Environmental > Terrestrial > Soil > Temperate... | reverse complement strand
ACGGCATTGCGGAACCAGAAGCTGCCCGCTCCGTGGCCTACATCGAAAATTACTCCACGGTTTCGCGCTTGTTGCAGGATCGGATTGAGTTTCCCATCCTCGAGAATGATCGGGAACTGTTGCGCAAACACATGAGTATGAATGTCTCCGGGTCTAGCCTTCTCGAGAATGAGGTCCGCATAGCTCCTCTCCGGGCGCGGCCAGAAATCAAACATAACCGGAACCTTGGCTGCTTCTCCACATGCGACCGCTCGATCGACAGCGGCCCAGGTGGGATGCAATTCGTCCAGGGGTTTCTGGGTCCAATAGTGAGCCGTTTTTACACCCACGATGATGTCCGAGTATCTGAGGACGGTGTCAGCACAGCGCTTCACATCCATTTGGTCAACGGTCTGTTCCAATCCCCCTGTCATGCCATCGGCCACGATGTTTAGAAACGCCAGCACACGTACCTTCGCGTGGTCGATCACTTCTTCCTTTTCCTGGAAAAAGGTGTCCGCCCCCGCCGTTCCAGCGTCAACGATTGTGGTTACGCCGGACTGCAAGGCCAAATCCGCTGGAACACCGAGCGGAGCAAGTTGCGAGCGCGGATCAGCGGTGAGCAGAGCAGCGAGGGCCGGAACTTCGTGATCCGGCGAGTCGGGAGCGAACCAATTGAGCGGTGCGCCTCCGTGCCCGACGTGGTAGTGGATGTCGATCAGGCCTGGCGTGACGTAAAGACCTGAGACATCCACAACTTTCACTGCTTCGTTGGCGGGAATGTCCTTTTCAACGGCTGCGATCTTGCCCACCAGAACAGCAACGTCCCTTTTTCCGTCTAAGCCGTTCGCGGGATCAATGACGTGGCCCCCCTTGAGCAGCAAGTCGTACCGAGGCACCGGTGTGTTGGCCACCTGTGCATTAGCCACGAGGACTGCGAATAACGCTGTCAATGTGCAAATCGCCTCTACCGTTTGCCGCATGAGACGGCCCCTTTCGATGCCGAGAATTTTCTGCTAATAGGCAGGCTGTAGCCTGAAAGGCCCAAGACTGCAATCAAAACGCCGCCCATTCTGGCACAGAAATCGCAAGTATTGCGCAGAAGAAAGCCATTTCTCAATCAACGCGTTGCGCCAACTCCTTATCATCCAAAAATCGGAAAAGTTCCTGCAAGTACGCTGATTCCAGGCCAGCGATCCGCGGGTCCAGCCTGGAAATGTTTGCCAACGTCCGGACGGGGCCTCCCGAATCGCCCTAACCATCCGTTTCCACTGCACTTCGCTCAGTCCTTTGAAATCCTCGACCTTCCCCTGCTGGCCCTTCCTTTGTCTGTCGATTTTGTCCATTTTCCGGACTCTTCGGGCCAGGAGAGGGCACTGAGGAGGGAGTTATCTCGATTCGGCCTTTCTTTTCAATCGGTAACCAAGGGACAAACGTTCCATGAGGCTGGGAGCCGCCGTCCATTGAAGTCCCCGGCCCATGTGCGCCACAGTCGCGACATCGCGCGAGTCCTAAAAGGCCCCGCGAAATCTGATTCAAATTTGTGAAGGAGACCCACCATGAAAGCACTTCGGAATGGGATGTTGACAATCGCCGCGCTTGCGCTGGCTGGCATCTTCACGGGCACGGCGAACGCGCAGGCGAAGGCGGCCGGAAGCTTCACTCTGCCCTTCGAGGCAAAGTGGGGGAATGCTGTTTTGCCGCCAGGGAACTATACCTTTTCCGTTCATTCAGCAAACGCGGCAAGCGGCGCAGTCTACCTCGTTACCCTCGCCCCACAGGGCCGGATCGGCGAGACGATTACGTCGATGCAAGATCTGGGCGCGAGGATTGGTGAGAAGAATATGCTCGTCGCCGTGCGCACCGGGGGACGCTACAGAATCACGTCGCTGCACTTAGCTATTGCGAACCTGGTCGTGAACTTTGCCGTTCCAAAAGACGAGCGGACACAGATCGCTGCGGCGCCTCAACTGGCCGAGAGCGTGCCGATTCTTCTGGCGATGAAGTAGGTGAACGGTTAGCAGCGCTCGGAACCGGTGACCACCCATGGTTTATCGAGAAGCCGTACATAGATGGGCCACAACCACATGCGATTGTGGCCCATCTACTGCAGAAAGCCTAGCTTAGCTGCTAGTGGCATCGTCCCACTCCTTTTCGGGCATGATCAGCTAATCAAGGCACCACGATAGGTTTGAGGGTTGCTCAGGTTGCTGAGTCTTCTGGAGCGGGCAAGGCTATGGTTCTCGAGATCTTTGGTGCAAGCAACTTCGTTTTATCCTCTTTTACAGAGACCTCTGTTTCTTCCAAATGCATTTGGGCTTAGACTTCCGGTGGCAGCCGGTCCCAAGTGTGGGCAAAAACCAGGCCGGTTTCACCCAACCTGCGCAGTAGGTCCCGATGGTTACGGGCAAGGATATTGACTCTTCTGCGCTTGTAGGGTGTGACCCGCGCTACCTCCAAAACAATCGCGGCAAGGCTGGCAACTTGCCGCGTCTCCGACTTCGCCAGTTGTTCCAAACGAGCCACGTTTTTCTTGGAAATATGAGATTGGTGCATAAACCCAAAGATATCGTCCCGGTCTTCCACGGCCCGCCGTTCGCTTTTTGGCAACCTCTGGCAGCGTTTGCACACATGAATTTTGTGACCCTTGCCGGAAAACTGCTCGTTCGGCTGCACCCGCCCGCAGATCCTGCAATAGTGTCCGTTGCTCAATCCATGCCCCTATAAGACATAGTTGATTCCTGGTTCCGCGAGGGTTTCACGCTGGTCGCACGACTCGTACCGCACGGTACTTGAAATTGAGCACCTGGGCCAAGCAGCAGGGACGGCGGGACTGCGAGGTCTCGTTTCCACCCGAATCCCTGGCTGGCACTATGGTCGCATATTTCGACATTTTCCCCTTTGCCAGGGGGGTTGAGTTCACTCATGAACAGGAAACTTGGCTGATCGACGACCGATACTGCTGCAATCCGAAATGCCTGTGCCAGGAAGCTGTTCTATCGTTCAATTCGCCTTCGCCAGGAAGCGGGACAGGACGCCCTCCGGCCGACTCTGTCGATCTCTTACCAATATCGAGACGGCAAGACCAGTCGGCTCGAGGCAGAAAAGAACCCTTGGTACTCCGAACAGAGTCTGTTGGAATCGCTGAAAAAAGCCCGTGCGGACTTAGATTCGCTATTGTCCATGCGTCACTCACTGCTGAGGAGACAATTCCTTCGCGGACGACCAGAATTGCAACGACCCGTGCCCGTGCGGTAGTGGCAAGAAATGGAAAAGATGCTGCGGAGCCTGATGCACACAGGGCTGCCTACCCGGCTTCGGCGCGGATTACTCGTGAAAACGGCTGACCCGGCGTGCAACGGTTCGATCCGAGCTCGGTGACCGTTTACGATTTTGAGTGATAGGTCTCGCGGGCTCGACTGCGGGATTTCAGGTCCTGGTTGTTAGCAGGAGCGTTCGTCGTTTGCGTGTTTGCCGGAGCCCGGTGCGCCGTCGGTGAGCTCCCGGGGCTTCGCGCAGACACAAGTTGCGAGATCATTTGGGCGGCCTGCCCGCGTGTAAGCCCTTGGGGCACGGGAATCCTGTTAAGGGCAAGAACCTGTTTTTGTTTGTCGCTGGGGAGTTCGTTTCTCCAGTGGGCCGAGCGTTCAACCAGCCGCCGCGCGTCGGGACGATGGAGGACCACAAAACGGTCCGCGGATGCAACCGCCGCGGCCAGACTTGTGGCGCGACTCAACAATAATACTGAGCTCTGGCGAACCGAGGAAAGTCGAATATCCCACGCGTCGAGGAGATTGGGCTCGATCGAAATCCATTCGCCCTCGGGGAGGCCGAGCCGGTATCCTGCGGGCACGGCCTGCCACGTATTCTGTGTGTAGGCCCGTATTTCCGCTGGCGGGTCGAAGTTGAAGAACTCAATCCGTTCCGCAGCGACCTTGAGATCTTCAGGTGTCCGGATGCGCGATATATCGATCCACGGCTGCGTCCGATTGAATCGTTCGATCTGTCGTTCGACCTCCAGGGCATTGCCGCCCTTCAGATTCATGTTGAGCGGCAAATTGAACAAGGTGTGCAAGCCCGGCAATTGATGGGTTCTGGAGTTGTCGGCAACGTCGATGACCACGAGGTCCTTCTTTCCAGGATGCAGCCGCGTGCCACGCCCGAGCATTTGCGCGTAAAGCAGCTTCGATTTCGTCGGCCGCGCCATGATTACGCAATCGACGCGCGGTTCATCAAAACCCTCGGTCAGCACATTACAGTTGGTAACTACATCGATCTCTCCTGCCGAGAACGCCGCTAGAGTCGAGCGGCGCTGATCTCTTGAAAGTGCGCCCCAGACCGTCGCCGCTCGAATCCCGGCCTCGGCAAACACGCGATGCACGTCCTTAGCGTGCGCCACGTCCACGCAGAAGACGATAGCGCGTCTTCCCGGTGCGAAATCTCGATAGGCTTTCACCAGCAAACTGTTGCGCAGGGGTATATTCACCGCGTGTGCGAGCTGGCTTTCGATAAAATCGCCATGTCGGACTTTCACGTGATCAAGGGACAAATCGCTGGCCACGCGCCAGCCTGTAATGGGACACAGGTAACGGTCCGCAATCATCTCGCGCATGTCCCGTGCGTAACAGACCTCCTGAAATACTTCGCCGAGTCCTTGCTTATCACCGCGTCGCGGCGTGGCAGTGAAACCGATCAGGTAGCGGGAAACGTTGGGTTCGAACAGGCCGAAGTGATCGAAGATGCGCCGGTAGCTAGGTGCGACTGCGTGGTGCGCTTCATCAACAACCACGATGGAGAACTCATCCGGCTGCAGCCGCGACAAGCGAGCGCCGCTGCGAGCTAACGTTGGTACGGAAGCAATGACCACCTTCGCATCGTCAGCGGCGCGACTGCCGGCTTGTTCAATCTCCACCTTCAATTCGGGATCGATGGATCGAAACTTATCCCGCGCCTGCAGCAGCAGTTCCTCCCGATGGGCGAGCACGAGTAATCGTTTCTTCATCTTGAGAACGCGCGGGAAATGAGCGAACACGACCGTTTTCCCGGTGCCCGTGGGCAATGAAACGATCACACGCCGTTTGCCGGCCCGGTAGGCATCGCAAACCGCCTTCAACGCTTCGCTTTGATAGGCGCGCAGGTGGCATGTCGTCGGAAGATGGCCAATCTGCATTTTGCCATCCAGTCAAGAACTGTCGTTCGGTCAGTCTCGTGGCCAGTTCACTGAGTCATTCTTTCACATTTTCCTAAAATCACAATCGCACACGGACCTGGCTCGTACAACCAGGCTGCCCAGGTTCCTTCTTCAAACGTGACGCGCACATCTCCGCGCAGCCCGTCGATGAACTGCAGAATCGTGCTCGCACTCAAAACCTACTCCAAAGGGGTGCCCTTTTATAGTGTGTGGGAACCGCCAGTTTCACACATGAGCACACCTGTACCTTCGGGCTATTCGAGGTTTGCACAAAGAACCTCAAACTTAAAACATTGAGCCTTTGACAATCGTCGAACAGTTTGTGAGGAGACAAGGATGAAAAGGGTCCTTTTATTGGTGTCCACAGGCATACTGTTTACTATTTTAGGCTGCTCAGGAAATTCGGAGAAAGCCGTCTCGAAAAGCGCACCGGCAGTGGTGAAGGCGTCGGTTGCGCCAGCCAGTACCTCTCCCGCTGTAGAGCCAGCGCCTGCGCTTTCCGTACCGTCGGTCGGACAGACAAAGCAGCAAGCCTGGCGCTCTGAAAATGTCAAAGATGGGGTCGGCAACGCTGTTACGCTGAAGGGTACTTCGTTAGACCGCAAATTTGATTTAATCGTTCTCCAGAAGGGATCGTATTCTTTTTTGTCTTTCGTCAGGCACGGGCACTGGGAGTCAGTCCATAACCTGCCGGCCAAAGGCAAGTTAATGTATCTCCGTGTGAAATTTGAGGACGGACTAGAGAAACGCATCGAGTGGGACCAACTGGGGTTCGCCACGGAGAACCTATACAGCGTCTTATGGTCATACCCCGCCAAGACAGACGTTCCCATCGGTCCAGTGCTGGAAGGCCCCACCAGTGCTTCTGTTGGAGGTGACCAACTCCTTATTCAAGATATGATGGAGCACAAGACGATGCTTTTAGAAGTCGAACCCGGGGTCACAACACAGTTCGACGTAACAGGGCTCGCCCACGAACTAGAGAAGGTTCGCTCTACCAAAACGCAGCCAGTTCTCGAGGCTCGGCAAACCGCTGGGTAGGTCAACCCAATCAGAGGCGTTCGTTGCTTGGAATTAGCTCCGTGCATAGGCCTGACTAACACCAGTAAGTTACGCTAGTAAGTTATTTTATAATTTACCGATTGGTTAACTTACCAGGCTTGTTCGATTACTTCGAGTTTGATCGTGATTCGTCCAAAGAAGCGAGACGGCGGACTGAGTGAAATCGCCTGACGACAATAATCATCGAAAGGAAAATGACTGGTGCTATGGGCACCGTGACGAGAACTTACCTTCGACCTCTATGAAGCACCATGGGGCTCCCGTTCCGTCACAGCTGACGACCCAATGGTCGTAATCGGGGTGCCTACTGGATGCTTGGGAGTTCGCTTGCTGCTCACTGAGGATGAGCCACTTCAAGACCTCGCGGGCAGGCTTGTTGTCGGCTTCAAACCGGACTTTCGCCATCCCCCAGGGAACTCCTGCCACTAACCTTTGACAGCAACCGATGTGCAACCCTGTCTGCTTGCTAAGTTCGTCCGCCATCAGATTTGCGTATTCAGCAATCCTGCGCGTCCCCAAGGGAATAGTCACGTTCCGATCTAGCAGTGGCAGTAAATCTTCAAGATCACCGTTTGAATTCCGCGTCCTTGTGGGTACGAGTGCATAGTCACCACCGCTCACATCGAGCCGATACCCGTAGGGCATTTCCCTGTTTGCTGCATCTTGCCGCCTGACGCAGCAGGCGAGCGACGTCGTCTGGATGCCTGTTTCCGGAGAACCGCGCGGCGGGAGGTCAGGCGTAGGATAGTCCCGAAATTCGACGAGAAAAGCATTGACGGTGGTATGCTCCCAGCCATCCCGCTTGCGTTTTTCATGGAGGGAATTAGACTATGGGTCGACCAATCTTCAAGGCGGCGACGCCTCGCGTGTCCTTATTGTGCTCTAGCTGTGTTGTCGCCGCCGGTTTCTCATTTCTCTTTGTCCTTGCAGCCTCCCATCACCTCGTTGCAGCGCAAGACGACTTCGTTCGCTTTTCCAAGCCCGACCTGTTTACGTTCGGAGAACTTGTAGACCTCGAAAAGAATGATCCTCCTTCACCCGCACTTGCGGAAAAACTCGAACATCTCCTTAACACTCCTTTTCTCAGCAACGAGGCCTATTTCAACGGTGCCAAGCCGAAGCGTCCCTCTTCGCCGGAACTTGGCCCCTTGCTTCGCGCCATTTGCTGGAACATTGAACGCGGTATTCACTTCGATCAGATTCGTATCGCGCTCTCTGAGCCGGGAAAGTTTGATCAGGTCCTTGCTGAAAAGAAGGATCCTAAGACCAAACCTCTGACTTCCGAGCAGCTAAAGGTCGTGAAGCAGCAACTCGACGTCCTCCAACCCGCGGATGTCCTCATTCTCAACGAGGTCGACTATGGAGTTACCCGCACCGACTATCGTGATGTCACGCGCGACCTTGCCAAAGCTCTCAATATGAATTACGCCTATGGCGTCGAGTTCCTGGAACTCGATCCCCTGAATCTCGGCCTAGAAAAAGTCGAGTTGGAAGACAAGGAGGCTCAAGCCGACATTCAGAAATCCTTTGATGCGGACAAATCCAGATATCTCGGCATGCACGGCACGGCGGTCCTAAGCCGATATCCCATTCGTAAAGCCTCGCTACGTCCGCTTTCCGTTTGTTATGACTGGTACGCTAGCGAAAAAAAGGAGATTTCCAAGCTGGAAGCCGGGCGCCGCAAAGCTGCCAACGTCGCCTTCATGGAAAGAATTGCCCGCGAGATTCGGCGAGGCGGCCGCACAGTGCTTTTCGTCGAACTCGCTGTACCCGAATCTCCCACCGGCGCTGTAACCGTTGTCGCCCCTCACCTTGAGAACAAATGTAAGCCCGCGTGCCGCGCTAAACAAGCCATGCAAATCCTCGACTGGATCCGCACCGACCATAATCCCGTTATTCTCGGCGGTGATTTGAACACGACCGGCACCGACAACGCCCCAGTGTCGGTCTCCAAGGTGCTCACCGATCGCGTCAAGGATTACGACAAATGGGCCATTCAAGCTGTCAAATGGTCCACCGGGGCGCCCACCATCCTGCTCATGCCCGTCAACATCATGCGTAATAAGAATGATCCTACTGGCTTTGATGTGCCCATAGTCTCCCGCAAGAAAGATGCTAAGCTTTTTGAGGCGAGCAACAAGTTTCGATTCGACGATGGCCATGTCTTCGATTTTCGCGGTGAGGACGAGCGCAGCGCTGAAGGCAAAGGCGGCACTCTCAGCGATTCCAACCAGCGCAGCGGCAAAGGATTCCGCTATACTTTTGCGCTCGCCAAGACCTACGGCGGGTTGTTCGGTGAATACAAGCTCGACTGGTTCTTCGTCAAGGGTCTTGCTACTGATTCCCGACCCGGTGGGAAATATCAGTTCGCTCCGCACTTCGCCTGGACACTAATGGAACTCAACAGCGGTCCCGAGGAATCCCTATCTGATCACGCCCCAATCACGGTCGATCTTCCATTAACCGAACCGCCGCCTCGTGCAAATAGCCACTAGTGCCAAGGTGCTACTGCACAGCCCATGCGGTTAGTTGTAATGCGCCTGATTAACGCGGTAACCGCCATGTGGGCACTGGACCGAACGTGTCCGATTATCCGACTTGAACGAAGCCGCTGGCGCGGCGGACGCTTCGCGTGCTATGCTCCGCACGTCATGCCCCCGCGTAACGCATCGAATTGCGGTTCTCGCACATGCTCATTTCCTAAGTACAGAAAAACCAACAGCTTACGGATGGGTGAAAAGATTGAATTCCCATAGCCGTTAGCCCGCATCCGCCGCAAACGCCAGCGTCTTCCTTCAAGTCGTTGTATCGAAAGCGCGCAAACACACCGTGCTCGTGTATGAGCCTTGCCCTTCGCGCTTCCGATACAACACTTATCGGGACCTTGCGCCGAAGGTTGTGATAGAAACGGGCTGGCCTATATCGACGAGCACGCAGAAACTAATGCGACGTTGGAACCCTCGGATAGAGAATCTCAATGAGGTGGAGAAATGCTGAAACGCAGCGTGATGGTTGGACTGGCGAGTGCCTGCGTAATCCTGGCCAACGCTCACTTAGTCGCACAAGAGATTGCCACAACGCCTCAACGTATCGTCATCCGGGCGGCCCGCCTGATTGATGGGAAGAGCGACGCGGTGGTGAAGGATGCCGTTGTGCTGGTCGAGGGAGAAAGGATTACTGCTTTGGGTCCGGGACTCGCAATACCGCCGGAAGCAAGAGTGATCGATTTGGGCGATGCAACGTTGTTACCGGGGTTGATCGACGCCCACACTCATCTGCTCTCGGAGATGGATGGGACAAATGTCATGGCGCAGGACAGTGAGATGTTGCGGATTGTAGCTACCCAGAGCACAGCTGAGCGCGCTCTATTGGGCGCAAAGTTAGGGAGAGAAGACCTGGAGGCGGGTATCACGACCGTGCGTGACCTCGGGAATTCAGGAGTGAATGGTGATGTGGCGTTGAGCAATGCTGTCAAGCGCGGATGGCTGGTCGGTCCGCGAATCGTACCTGCGACGCGGGCCCTTGCCGCACAGGGAGGCCAATTCGGAACGTTAACACCACAGGCCCAAAAATTGGTTGAGGAAGAATATGTCACGATCCGAGGAGCGGAGAGCGCCAGGCAGGCAGTTCGCCAGGCACTGTACGACGGGGCGCGCTGCATCAAGGTAATTGTGAATGGGAGCCCCGCAAACGTGACGTTAGAGGAAATGAAAGCGATCGTAGAGGAATCTCATCTGGTTGGGGTCAAAGTAGCCGCGCATGCCATTGGCAATAAAGCGACGAAGATTGCGGCGGAGGCGCGCGTTGACTCAATCGAGCATGCCTATACCGTGCCGGATGAAGTCCTAAAGATCATGGCCGAGAAGCACATTTATCTAGTGCCCACGGATGGAACGATGCAGGCTTTCGAAGATATGACCTTCGGAACACGCACACCGAGCACGAAAGAGAAAAGTGATTTCGAAAAGGAGTTCCAGCCTTATCTAGACAAGGTGCAGGACCGATTGCAACGCGCCAAGAAGATGGGCGTGCCTATTGCGGCGGGTTCGGACATGTATTTGACGATGCCAGGGAAAACCCGAGGTCAAGCGAGTTTGCTGGTTTATGAGGCTTATGCGGCAGAGGGTATGACGCCGATGGAGATTATTCGAGCGGCAACGAGCAACGCCGCGGATTTGTTGGGAATGCAGGCGGAAATCGGGACGCTCGAAGTCGGGAAGTTGGCTGACATCGTTGCTGTGCCGGGAGATCCATTGAAGGATATGAGAGCACTCGAACATGCCAAGTTCGTAATGAAGGGCGGAAAGGTCATAAAAAACTAGCGACAGAGTCAGGGAAGAGGCACCTACGCAAGCCACACTCGTTTCTACTCGGGTCAAGGAGCCGACATTGTTATGCAATCAAGTGAAGTACTGGGACCGGTTCCGAAGACTCCCGCGCATCTGGCGTTGTAAGTCGCGAAGAATCAGTCAGGGCAAGATGCCGGTCGAGTCGGGCACTAAGGCATTGAACTGGGCGGAGGATAGACCAGTGGCTCCAACATAAACGCTGGCGGCTATTCCGATCCCAGCAGGAGTCGAACCAGCTGGAGTGGACGTGAAATTGCCGAGCACTTGATGCGAAGCTCCAAGAATCTCCTCGGTGCAGCCACCACCTCCTCCGCTGCTTCCTTGACCTTGGCCGTTGTCTGCGGAAGGTCCAAAGGGATCGTCAGCTATGTCTGGGAGGCCGAGTTCGGCGGCTTCGCGGGACGGCCGAATTGGCTCTGCGTAAGGAAGGGGCTAGTGGACGTAGAAGCCGGTCTTGGCGAGCACGAGGTAGTCACGGCCTTTTTTCCCGAACGAGGGAGCGAGGCGAATATCGAGTTTGTGGGGCTTGCCTTCGGCGGCGGTGGCATGCGTGTAGTAGCCCAAGGTGTAGCGGGTTTTGATGCGCTGAATCAGGGCGCGGAAGGCGTCGTCGAGATGAGCGACGTCCCGGACGTCGAAGATTTCTCCGCCGGTTTGGTCGATGACTTTGCGAATGTTGACGAGGCCAGGAACTAAACCGGCAGCGAAGAGAGTCTGCGGCGGGTTGTAACCGGGGATTTTGAGGTTGTAGAGAACGGCGTCGGAGGCGATCGCTTCGGTGATGATGTCGCGGGTGCCCTGTCCGCCGGCATCCGTGCCGACGTCATCGCTGATGAGAACAATGACGCGGCGGCTTTTCGGCGGGAGCTTGAGGAAATATTGGGCGGGCAGAAAGATGGCGTCATTGACATTGGTCGCACCGCCGGCACGGAAAGTGCTGATCTGATCGGCGATGGAAGCCTTGTCTTTGGTGAAGGGCACGCGGAGTTGGGCGTCGGTGGAAAAGGTGAAAAGGGCGACTTCGTCGTCGGGTTTGAGCGCCGCGAGAGCCGTGTTGGCGGCGTCTCGCAAAGGGCGGAGGAACGGACCGATCGACTCGCTAAGATCCAAAACGAGAGCGACATCGAGCGCCAGTTCGTCGCGGCTAAAGACGTCAATGTTTTGGGCGACGCCGTCTTCGCGAAGCTCGAAATCTTCCTTTTTTAGTTCGGACATGATTTGGCCGGTCTTGGTTTTCACCGTGGCGTCAACCAGGACGAGATTTACGCCCACGCGGATCACACCTTGAGGAGGTTCCTGCGCACGAGCAGGGGTTGGGCGGAGACACACCACGCTTACCGCGATGACTAGTGAAAGTGGGGCGGCGCAACAATATTTGCGCGTTGGCATGCGTCCATCATATGCGATGCCAACTTCGATTTCGCAAAGGTTTCAGGGGCAGAGACGGATGATTTCAGGGAGAGTCCGATTCCAGAGACCGCGCGTCAGGGTTTAGGCTTCAATCCCGGCTTCAGCTTCGGCGACGCCGGAACATTTCTGGCAAGGTTCCTCATAATATCGAATGCCTGTGCGCCCCACTCCTCACCGACCAAGACAGGGCATACCGGCCTCGAATTATTGAACGCAAGCATCTTCATCTTCGGGTGCGATGGGACGCACGGTCTGATAGATTACCTCCTCCAGACAATCATTTTCAGCAGCTTTACAGGTCGCACTCCGGTTACCCGACTTACCAGGCAAGTGGAATTGGATTGTTGGAGGGATTACTTCCGAGTTGCACCGTCAATCGGGCACAATCGCCAAGGCGATCATACGGCCGGGTAGTTTCGGGCCATTCCGACGGAGGGGACCTCAGAGCCTCAACAAGTCGCAGACTCGTGCGACTCCAACAGTCGCACGGGAGGACGACAACGCTCCGAGCATGGAGATTCTCGCAGCACCGAGTGACCGGCGAGGAGAGGATCGGCCGCTCCACTCCGTTGCCGGTTCGGCCCTACGATGACCGCTTAGCAGCAGCCATCACCCGGGCAGCAGGGTCCAGGACAACACGGACTCATAGCGGGCCTCCTTTCCCGGCGCGTATCAGCGCCGAAACCCCACGACGCACCGGCCACCCCGGCGCAACTTCAGGCGTGACCGGAGCCGCCGCAAGTCCTCTTGGACATCGGCACAACAACAGACCGTCTCGATGCAGCAGCGAATGTTCTTAAAGAAAGGGTGTTCGGCATCCTTAAGCCTGTAATAGACCCATCGACCGTCCCGCTCCTCGTCCACCAAGCCCGCCGCCTTCATAAGTTTCAGGTGCCGGCTAGCATTCGGCTGCGACACTTTGAGTGCTTCAACGAGCTCGCAGACGCACAGACCTTCCTTGACCGTCAACAAACAACAAGCCAGGCGGAGCCGGAGTCGGTCACCGAGCGCATCGAAGAGATCTTTCGTTTCGGTTAGCGCCAGATTCATATATGCGGATATTAGAATACGACAAGCACCATGTCAAATATTTTTACGAGGAAGAGTCGGTTCCGCTCGCGGGCCGACGAAAGAGAAGTTTTATGTCCATATGCTTGCTGTCGCGTTTTGAGCATTTGACTAGCGCAGCGGATTATCTTATATTTCCACTGTTTTGGAAATATGAAGATATCATTCGCTGTCGATTCGTTGGCTGCCCTGGCGCAGGAGACGCGGCTGAATATTTTTCGCCTGCTAGTCAGGCATGCACCGACTGGACTTCCCGCAGGGACAATCGCACGTCGTCTTCGGCTGCCCGGTCCTACACTTTCGTTTCACCTTAACGTGTTGGCCGCAGCCGATCTCGTTCAGCCGCATAAGAATGGACGATCCATCGCTTATTCCGCAAAGCTCGACAGTGTCAATCGCCTGGCCGGATTCCTAATGGAGAATTGCTGCGGTGGGCGAGGCGGATGCACGCAGTTCTCCGGAACGGCGAATTCGCGCCGGAAGGAGTGACAGAAAATGCAGGTCCGTTACAACGTTCTGTTTCTATGTACGGGGAACTCTGCGCGCTCGATTATGGCCGAGGCCATTTTGAATCACAAAGGCCGACCCAACTTCACGGGGTACAGTGCAGGTAGTCATCCCTCAGGGAAAGTCCGCCCAGAGGCAATCAAGTTGTTACAGGACGCGAGGTTGCCAACTGAAAAGCTGCGCAGCAAGAACTGGGAAGAGTTTGCGAAACCGAGCGCACCGCACCTTGATTTTGTGTTCACCGTTTGCGACAACGCAGCCAAGGAAACTTGCCCTCTCTGGCCGGGTCAGCCAATGACAGCGCATTGGGGCGTTCCCGACCCTGCCGCAGTGGCGGGTACACCAGAACAAATAGAACGCGCCTTTCGAGACGCATTCATGATTCTCGAACGGAGAATCTCTCTCTTTCTGTGCCTTCCCCTTGCTAGCCTCGACAGGCTCGCAATTAAGAAGGAAATTGATCGGATCGGTCAGACCAGTGAAGCCAGATCTGCGTAGGCGATTGACCGCTGAATTTTTCGGAACCTTGCTTCTCGTCGCGACCGTAGTCGGCTCTGGCATCATGGCCGAGCGCCTCGCAAATGGAAATGTCGCATTGGCATTGTTGGCCAATACGATCGCTACCGGCGCCACGCTCGTGGCTCTGATTCTCACCTTTGGACCGATTTCAGGCGCACACTTCAATCCAGTGGTATCTGTTGCGGATGCTCTCGAAGGTGGTTTGCCTTTGTCTGAAACTCTCGTGTATGTCCTTGCTCAAATCGCTGGCGGCATCGGCGGAACCTTACTGGCCCACATTATGTTTTCGCTCCCATACGTTTCATTGTCCCGCCACGTGCGGAGTGGACCATCTCAATTTGTTAGCGAGGTCGCGGCCACCTTCGGCCTTCTATGTGTGATTTGGGGATGCTCTCGGTCGCGATCTAACGTGGTCCCGTTTGCCGTCGGAAGCTACATCACAGCAGCATATTGGTTTACCGCGTCCACCTCGTTCGCAAATCCCGCTGTGACTATTGCGAGAGGTCTCAGTGACACATTCGCTGGCATCAGACCCATCGACGTGCCTCTGTTCATCGCCGCACAATTCGCTGGTGGCATTGCCGCGACGCTTCTTTTCCGCTGGCTGGTTCCAAGCTTGCCGTCAACCGCCAAAGACGTGCTCGTGCCGCATACCGACAAGTAAGAATCGCCTGTTAATTCGTGCTCCGAGCAGTTCGTGCGCACAATTTGGCTGAAAGTGGAGCAGCTTGAGGCTGTGGTGCGAGAGAGACGCGGTTCTGGGTCAACTGGTTAACGCGGTTACCGGTAAGGTGCTTAGCCAATCAGGTGTAATATCCGCCTCATGGTGAATACTCTATTTCAGGTGCGGCAGAGCCCCGCCAGTAACAGCTCAGCTCCAAGGGAGAGTGGTCGCTATGGATATATTCTTTACTTCTTCCGGTCTGCTCGCACTCATCACGCTGACGTTCCTTGAGATTGTGCTCGGCGTCGACAACGTCATCTTTATTTCGATTTTGTCGAGCAAGCTTCCGGAGTCGCGGCAAAGCCACGCTCGGCGAATGGGACTCGTGGTTGCGATGGGAACGCGCATTCTGCTTTTGCTTTCCGTTGTCTGGATCATCAGGCTGACCGCTCCGCTTTTTTACATCTTTGGGCGCCCTATTTCGGGACGCGATCTCATCTTGATCGGCGGTGGCCTGTTCCTGCTCGCGAAGGCAACGATCGAAATTCACGAGCGTTTGGAGGGCGAAGAAGGCCACCGTTCGGCGCGAGTGCGGCCGTCGTTTGCCGCTGTCATTACTCAGATCGTGCTACTGGATATCGTCTTCTCGCTGGATTCAGTCATTACCGCCGTCGGCATGGTCGACGAAATCACCATCATGGTTACAGCCGTGATTCTGGCCGTCGGCGTGATGATGTTTTCAGCGAGGCCCATCAGCTCGTTCGTTAATCGCCATCCAACGGTGAAAGTCCTCGCACTGTCGTTCTTACTGCTGATTGGCGTCTCGTTGGTCGGCGATGGCCTCGGCATGCACATACCGAAGGGTTATATCTACTTTGCGGTGTGCTTCTCAGTCTTAGTGGAAGTGATCAACCTACGGGTCCGGAGAGCCGCTGCGCCTGTTCACCTGCATGCGCCTTACGTTTGACCGTTGATTGGCATTAATTAACTGTTGTCGCGGGACCATGGAGTCGTACAACGCCACCTGATTCAAGTGTGTTCAGCTGGACGGGATTCGGAGCGAAAAGGTCCTTAAACGTCTCAGTCGCTACTATCTCTATGAGGTCTCGCACTGAGGCGTACTCGTGGAGTTGCGGTCTCGGGATAACCACCTCGATTGGCATGCACCTATCTTAGGCTTGACGCTGGTAGCTTGCTTTGAAGTAGCTCCTGGTAAACGCGGTAACCGGCGAAGTCAAGTACGGGAACCCAAGTTTCCGATTTTTCCGACTTACCGGGCAAATAGAATTACTTCCGAATGTTCGACCGTGCTGTGCTGCTCAATGCAACTCGATAACGCAATTGGCTTCGAGGACCGAGCTATGGACCACTGGAGGTAACCCAGTTCGGATATATGTTGCTGGCAATCCTGGGAAAACAATTTTACTGAAGAGCGAATGCGACGTATGCGCCCGGGATCCTGGTTGCAGACTCGGGATGGCCCCGTGACACTTGTGTGCGGATGGAGGCCCGCGCGGCTGCGCAGAAGACCACATATTGCCGACCTGCCTGCTCGTAAACTGCTGGCATGCCCTCTAGCGCGGCGTCGACTGTGGCTTCCCACAGCACCCTACCGGTTTCGGAATCGAGTGCTCTTACTTTGCGGTCACGCGTGCCGGTGAAAATGAGGCCGCCAGCGGTGACGACTGGGTTCACCTTTGGGAAGTGGGAACC
>Ga0307479_10002574_pt1 | contig 16473 bp, 11 predicted proteins | sample atmos_gasesECM4C_FD_203743 | JGI IMG/M metagenome (GOLD analysis project Ga0307479, IMG submission 203743) | Hardwood forest soil microbial communities from Morgan-Monroe State Forest, Indiana, United States - atmos_gasesECM4C_515 | ecosystem: Environmental > Terrestrial > Soil > Temperate... | reverse complement strand
CGATCCTGACGAAGGCAGCGGCAAGTTAGTTCAGAAGCATGAGCTATAAGCCAGCTTTTGCAGCAGAGTTCCGCGATGGCTTTGAAATGTGCATTCGGGAAAGTGGTTTCCCGTAGTACCAAGGTCATTCGAGGATTGAGTGTTCGTCTTACAGTCAACACGGATGTGCGAATTGCTAGCAACCGATTGAAAAGTTCGGTACAGGCCACAACTTTCCTCATCATGTTGCCCATTGCCGACGAATTCTCAACTGAGACTTGGCGCTGGTTTCGCGGATCCCGGCGTTTCGAGTATCTTCCATTTCCTGATCGAATCCTTTCTTGACTGCGCTCGGTACAACTTCGGGACATTTGAAAGAGCGGAAATCTGGCCAGTTTTCCGTGGTAAGCGACACCAGACAAAGCATTTATTGTTTTTGCCCAACTTGCTTTGCAAGCACGCCGTCATCTCATTTAATTCGTTGAATCGGCGTCTCTTAACAGTGCAAAACTTTCTGCTAGTTGGGCTACTGATTGGGCTACAAACCATAGAGGTATTTTGTCTAAATTTGGACAGACACTCCGAAAAATGGACTAGATTCCAGTGGAGCGAACACTACTCGGAAGAATGACCTCGGCCTGATTCTTCAGCAATCGGCGGATCGGCGGATGCATCGATGCATCGGTACTCCAGCAGCAAACTCCGCGAGAAGATGCGGTGTTGCCTTGCGGGTCTACGAGAGAACGTATCCAAGAACCATTCACCTGAAAACACGGCGGCCCGGACGCTCGAAAGAGTAACCTGGGCGTTTCACGTCGTGGTGCTCGCGGGTGTCTTGAATGATCCTGCAGAACAGGCACGCGCCAACAAGGTTCGCCTTCATCCTCAAACTCTGCAACTCTACCGCCTCGTGAACGGAACGGGGCCACAAGTTCAATGAGTGCGCGCCTGAGAAGATTTCAATCCCCGACTTCCTGGTCCCGGATTCGGTGTCGCTCAACAAAGAAAAACGGAGTTTTCCGATGCCAAGTTGGACCCAAAGATCTTCCCGAGAGAATACCTCAGGTTACCGCTGACAGGCTCAATCGTCTCGCAATTGCATTCACGGTGAAAGCTGCACACCCGAAGATGGATCGGAATGCTCTTCGCCCTCCTCCTGGCCAACTATTGGATCGCCGACGAGATCTATCCGGACTTCCGTTGACGAAAAAGTGCCCCAGCTAGCCCCTGAAAATCGGTGCCACAACTTCAGGGCTCGGCTTCACACGCCGCGGAAGCAGTTTTTCTCTTTAGGAAGGCGAACCTTTCAGCTCGGGGTACAATCAAATCCCCTTCTGAGCCGCGAGGATATCCGGAGTCGTCATGACCAGGCGCCGCAAGATCGTCGTAACTCTGATCGTAATCGCCGCCTGCGTTCTCATCGCTGCGGTTTTCCTGGCGCCTGTTTTCTTGAACCTGGATCACTACCGCCCCCAGATCATCTCTTACTTCGAACAGAGCACCGGAAAAAAGGTCGAAATCGATCGCCTTGCAATCTCGTTCTTTCCTCAGACCACCATTCACATCCAGAACTTTGGCGTAAAGAGTCCTCCCCTGTTTCCGCCCAGCTATATTCTGAAAGTCCCGCAAGCCGATGTCGTCGTTGATTTCTGGCCGCTACTGCGCCGCAACATTGTCATTCGATCTCTGGTCCTGCAAGAACCCGTAATCAACCTGATCTCCGATCCCGACGGCCCGTGGAACTTCGAGAACCCGCAAACCCCAAATTCCAAGAACCTCTTCCCCCTCGGCATTATCGACAAGATGACCATCAACCGTGGCCGATTGATCGTCTCCAATCTCCTTCCTTCCGACGCCCAGGGCCCGGTCTTCCTGGAAGCTCACGACATTTTCAGTGAACTCGATAAAGTGGACTTGGCCGCCATCGTCAATCCTGCCTCCCTTTCCCTGCATGGTCAGGGCAACTGGAGGGCGGCACGTTTGCGCTTTGGCGCGGTCGAGACCACCAACGTTCATGCCAATTTTCGCCTGGAATCGAAGGAGCTTGCCTTCACCAGCTTGCAAGCTGACGCCTATTCTGGCAAGGCCACCGGCGACTTCTCCGTCAGCTTCGCCAAACCAACGGCCAGTTTCAAAGCCGATGCGCGCATCAGCGGCATCAACATGACCCACCTTCTCGCTTCCTTCCACGAGGTCCGCGGCAGGCTCACCGGAATCCTCGCGGGCGACCTCAAGCTTCTCGGCAACATCGAGCACACCAACAACCCGCTCGCGCACATGCGCGGAATGGGCCACATCAAGCTCACCAACGGTCAGGTCCCCAGCCTGGCGCTCAACGCCAACCTGATGAAGCTGGCTCATTTTAACAACCTCGGACCCGCCAAGGAAAATCCCGCTTCCTTTTCCTCCATCACCACCGACCTCGAGCTCGAGAACCTGCGCATCATCAGCAAGGTGATCGATATTGACGGCTACGGCGTGGACGTCGACGGCTCCGGCAGCGTCAGCGTCTCCGGCTCCGACGACCTGCAGTACCAGGGCGTCGCGACCATCACCACCAAGCAGGGCTTCTTCACCAACACCTTCGCCCGCTTCGAAGGAGCCAAAATGGTCGACGGCAAGCTAACCTTCCCCTTCCGGATCGAAGGCAAAATCGAAGACCCCAAATTCTCCAAGGTTCCGAAGCAATAAGTAGTCGCGGATGCTTCAGACTGGGTGAGAACTCCGATCTGCATCAGGGCACGGCTTCACAGCCTGCGGAAAGAAGCGAAGGCGGCGCCAGCGATCAGACCATCATGGGAATCGCGGGCACGTCTCGAGAAAAATGCTCGAGCACTACAGTCGCACGCGGGCGGGCGGCCAGCGTGAGTATAGATAGTCTCTAGATATAAGCTCGGTACAGTAAAAGACAAACATAAAGACGTTGTTAACGCCGCCTTAGTTTTTAGAAAGTTCTTGCTTAGACGGTCGGATTTGGTTAGTGTACCCTCAACTTTGGGGTTGCTGTGTTGGCACCGCCCATTCACTGTTTTCTTCCCGCCTACTCGTACATTCGAGAAATCCAAGGAGGTGTCTGTGCTTCGCCTAAGAACCCTATTTTCCACGGGACTAGCGTTGGCAGTTGCTTCGTTCTTTACGGGGGCTTCGCTACGGGCGCAAACGGCGTCAACTTCAACGGTGACGGGCACCGTGTACGACAAGAGCGGTGCGACCATTCCGAACGCCCAGGTCGATCTGGAAGACCTTGAGACGAATGCAAAGGCCTCAGTAACCACGGGAAGCGATGGTGGCTACACCTTCCCCTCCGTACGCCCGGGGAACTACAGCATTACAGTCTCAGGCAAGGGCTTCCGCCGATCGGTGATTAGCGGCGTGAAGGTGGTGGTCGGCAAGTCGTCATCAGTAAATGTCGTCTTGGAAGTGGGCGCCGTAGCGGAAACGGTAGAGGTGACGGCTGCCGCGGTCGAACTGCAGACGCTGGACGCCACCATGGGCAATGTGCTGGATTCGAATCTACTCTCCCAGTTGCCGACTCTAAGCCGGGACGCGACCTCTCTGTTACTGCTCCAGCCGATGGCCATTCCTGGCTTTAACGGGCCGGGAGGGAGCGGCGAAGGGAACCTGGCCGGGGGATCAGTGGCGGGGGCCAGAGCTGACCAGAATACGTTCATGATCGACGGCGGCGATGCGACGAGCAACATGGAAGGCGGAGGTGGGTATAACACGGGTTTCGTGGCCACCCCACGCGCCGTGGTCCCCACACCCGTTGAGAGCCTCGAAGAGTTCCGCGTGGCTACCAACAACTCTGGCGCCGACTTCACACGCTCAGCGGGCGCTGAAGTGCAAATGGTTACCAAAAGGGGCACCAACGACTGGCATGGCGCCGGCTATTGGTATCACCAGAATGACGAGCTGAATGCCAACGACTGGTTCCGCAACAACGGGTTTGGTTCGGGTAATGCCGTCGAAAACCCAGAATGGCGGGATAACCGCTATGGGGGCAAGATCGGCGGTCCAATTTGGAAGAACCGAACATTCTTCTTCTTGCATGAAGAGGAACGCCATTTTTTTACCCAAGCTGTCTTTTCCCGTTTGTCTCCGACACCCGCGCTGAGGGCTGGAATTATAGAAGTCAGTGATGGGACCGCCTACAATCTAAACCCGACTGCGGTTGTAGACCCTGGAGCATTCCCTGGGGATCCAAACGCGGGAAAACTTATCGCGCCCAGCGGTTTGAACGCCAGCGGAGATATTTGTAACGTGCCATCCGCTGGTTGCAGCCCCTTAGATCCTCGGGGGCTTGGTGTCAGCCCGGCCATCGCGGCAACTTGGGCCAAGATGCCGCTTCCCAACGATTATTCAGGCGGGGATGGTCTGCGTAACGCTAACTTTACCGCGCCCGAGGGCAACGTATCGAACGAACACTTCGCAGTCGTACGACTAGACCACAAGATCAACGATAAATGGGATTTCATGGCCTCATATCGTTACAGCACCTCGGCCATTCAACCTCCTAACATTCAGGAGGACATCAGTGGCACAGCACCGGGATGCAAGTTCGGAACCGTGTGCGCGCTGGCGAGCAGGCCGCTCCAGCCGCGGTTCTTGGTAACGGGCCTGACTGGGCAAATCAGACCCAACCTGATCAATGAGTTCCACTTCGACTGGTTGCGCCACTGGTGGTCATGGGTTGCTCCTGGCGCAAGAATACCGGTAATCGACGCCTCTTTGAGTGATGCACCACTCCAGATTTGGCAAGAGAACCTAACCAATGGCATGGTGCCTATTAACGTCAACACCCAGCAGGCTCGCCAGCGCGTGTGGAACGGCCAAGACTACACCTTTATCGATAACCTGAGCTGGATCAAGGGCAGGCACAACTTCCAGTTTGGCGGTCGGGCGCAAATCGAGCACTTCTTGCACGTGCGCGATGACAAGGTGACGGGTGGGATCACCACGCCTATCTACTATGTGGCGAAAAATGGCATTTTCAATAACCTCGGCGGCCTCCCTTCTCCGAATGATGCCGACTCATCCACTGCTTTCAAGCGCGCCTATATCTCTGCACTTGGCTTGGTGGATTCCGCTACGCAAGTGCTTACGCGAAACGGCAGCTTGGCTCCGAATCCGCCCTTTACGGACATCATCCAAAAGGAGAATGTGGATGCCTACGAAATCCACTTTAGCGATACTTGGCGGGTAACGCCCTCGCTCACATTGAGCTATGGGCTGACTTGGGGTGTGCAGATGCCGCCCTATGATCCGACAGGAAAGACCGCGATGATGATTGATGTGAACACCGGAAAGATCATTGACTCCAAATCCTATTTGAACGCTAAAGAGGCCGCAGCACTGAACGGCGGAGTCTTTAATCCCACGGTCGGTTATGTTCCGATAAAAGCAACAGGTCGGAAATATCCGTATGATCCTGACTACTCGAACGTGGGACCGCGTGTGGCAGTAGCCTGGAACCCTTCATTCAGCGACGGGTTCCTGAGTGTTCTGGGCAACAGGAAAACCGTTATCCGAGCAGGCTATGGGCGAGTTTTCGACCGCATCAATGGTGTCGGGATTGTTCTCACGCCTGCGCTCGGAATTGGCTTCGGTGACCTCTCGGTATGCAGATTACCAGCTGCCGGGGGAGCAGCCACACCTGGTATCGCGGCCGGCACTTGCGGAGCGGGTCCGGATCCGGCTACTGCTTTCCGCATAGGCGTGGACGGCAACCACATCACCGTGCCGCCGCTTCCGGCGGTGAGTGGCGGCGTCATTATTCCAGGACTCGGGGGAGCCATCACAGTACCGGGTGCGAATAGCGTGTACGAAAACAGCGATTCCCGGCTCGATCCCCGTAACAAGATTGGCAGTTCAGACGAGATTGACCTCAGCGTTCAACGCGAACTGCCCGGCCACATGTTATTGGAAGTCGGTTACGTCGGGCGTATCGCACGTGATCTCTTCATGAACATCGACCTGAACGCCATACCGTACATGTTCACCCCCAAAGGAACGAATCAGAGCTTCGCCCAAGCGTTCGATGCTGTCGCGAAACAGCTCCAGGCAGGAGTCGCGCCTTCGGCGGTAGCGACCCAGCCGTGGTTCGAGACGATGCTGGGGGGCGGGGGTAGTACATTCTGTGCGGGATTCAGTTCCTGTACTGTTGCCGCGGTCCAGGATGACCAAAACAACGGCAACCCGTTTTGGCGGTCGCACGGGGCGGGAGCCGTATGGAAGCTCTTGGAGCCGAGCTTTGTCACCGGCCCGATGACACTTCTCAACACGCAGGTTGGGGGAATCGACTGGACGACGAACAAGGGCTACTCGAACTACCACGCCGCCTTCGTTACGCTGCGAAAGAGTCCGACACATGGTCTGACTTTTGACTTGAACTACACATTCTCGCACTCGCTGGACAACCTGGGATTCACACAGGAAAACACGTGCGCGGTAGCGGATGCTTACGACGTGAATCGGACGTACGCGCCATCGCTGTTCGACCGCCGCCACACGTTTAACCTACTTGTGGCTTATGAGTTGCCCCTCGGGAGAGGCAAAGCCTGGGCAACGGCAGGCGTGGCAGATAAGGTGCTTGGCGGCTGGTCGGTTTCCAGTGTGTATACGGCGGCGACCGGCCTGCCGCTTGAAGTGGTGGACCTTAACGCATGCGCGACCGAGTTTGGCTCGACGTCCAACAATGGATACCCTGTGGGATTGCTGAAGACCGCGAGCGGAACCATTGATGCGTCGCGTCATAACAATCCTACAATAGGGACCTTCGGGACAAATAGCTCACCCGGTGGAGTCCCCAATGCGTTCGGCAATCCCGATCAAGTAGTGGCTTCCTTCCGTTACCCGACCTTTGCGGACAACCGCTTGGGCGGGGGGGCAGTGAGGGGTATGGCCCGCTGGAACGTGGACTTCGCTGTGGCGAAAACTACCCACGTTACAGAGCGCGTGTCCACACGCTTCGACGTGCAGTTCGTCAATGCTTTCAATCACCCGATGTTCGGGGCGAATACATTCTTTGCCACTAACGTAGAGCCGAACACGGATATTTCAGTACCTCAAACCTTTGGTGTACTCAGCAAACAATTCAACTCGCCGCGTTACATTCAGATGGGCTTACGGTTCGACTTCTAACCCTGAAGAATGATGCGAACTTCAGAAGGGGCCCGGCGAGTGCCTGGCCCCTTTTTTTATCGTTGTCAGAGCAAATTCGGTGAGACCGCCATGACCGCCCCGCCGTTGTAGAATAGCGTTTCCCGGCGAGGTGAACGAGTCTTGAGACAACGTGAAGCGGCAACGATGCCGAAAGCGTTTCCTTCGCAGGAAGGCCGCACTGTGGCCGGGATCGAAGAGATGCTTTCCTGGTTGACTCGCAAACCCAGACTAAACTCTAGCCGGCGGGAGTTCCTCAGATCGTCCTTTATAGCTGGCGGGACTTTTCTCACCGGATTCGACAAAATCGCGAGGTTGGGCGCGAAGGTTCAAGCTGGCAAGGACGGCTTTGAACAAGGCAAGCAACTCGGGGATCTGAATTTCGTAGGAGAGAGCCGCTCGCCGCTCGATACGCTCGTGGGATCAGAGCTGGACGGACGTCTGTTCTCGGACCTTTCCAAGCTGACGAGCGAAAATCCAGTGCCTCCCACGGAGGCGTTCTACGTCCGCACCCGCGCCTCGCCTCTGCTAGAAGGCGACAAAGGATGGCCGATCCGTGTAGGTGGGTTAGTCGACAAACCTGCAACTCTATCGATAGAGGATTTGAAGAAAAATGTGAGGCCGACTGGTCGGCACTTGATGGAATGCTCCGGCAACGCACAGGCCACACGGTTCGGAATGCTTGGCGTTGCTGACTGGAGCGGCGTGCCCATGTCCCAGCTACTGGAAGCTTGGGAAGCCAAACCGCGGACGACACACGTGATGGTTTCCGGTTTCGATAGCTACTCCGGCGCCTCCCTCACGTCCGTTGCCGGCGCTGACTGGGTCTTTACACGCGAGCAAATGAAGGCTTCCAAGGCCTTTCTGGCCACTGAGATGAACGGGCAGCCGCTTACCAAAGACCACGGAGCGCCGGTCCGGCTGGTTGTACCCGGATGGTACGGATGCACCTGCATAAAATGGGTAAACGCGATCACCTTTGTCGACGAAAATGCTCCGGCGACGTCGCAGATGCAAGAGTTCGCTAAGAGAACGCATCAGCAAGGTGTGCCCGAATTGGCAAGGGATTACCATGCGGCGACGATCGATCAATCGGCCATGCCAATACGCGTCGAGAAGTGGCTTGTGGACGAGAAAATCAAGTACCGAATTGTGGGAATCCTGTGGGGTGGAGCGCGCCTTGTCAGGGTGTTGGAAATACGTTTCAATCCGGAGGAGGACTACGTCAGGGTAGATAATTTCTCGCAAACGACAAATGATCCATGGAGTTTCTGGTCGCATGCGTGGACGCCCAAAGCCGTGGGGACTTACATGATTCGTTTACGGGTCGCGGATCCTGTCGTGGAAACAAAGCGACTCGATGCCGGGTACTACGTTCGTTCCGTCGAGGTGACCGAGGTTTGAAAATCAAACTACAGATAAACGGTGCTCTCCGGTGGGCCGGCAAGAAAAAAAACAGCGTCCAACTTGTCAGCAGGAAGAGCACCGCATGGCGGCCAATAGCACGACTGGCCTGCCTTTTGGCGTTGTGGGTTGCGCCGGCGATGGCCCAGCACGAAGGCCACGAAGGACATGACGTCGTAGGCTGGGTACCGCAAGAGATCCTGGAGCGGCCGCTACGCCTTCGCCACGATATTGGCAACCTCCACGAGAAAGTGACCACATCCTCCGCGGAAGCGCAGGCTTTTTATGACCAGGGCATCAGCTATTTCGCTTCGTACGTGTGGATCGAAGCGGCGCGCTCGTTTCACCAAGCGTTGCGCGTGGATCCGACATTGGCGGCCGCCTATCTCGGATTGTGTGACGTGTACATACAACTACAGGACGTGCGGGCAGCGCGAGCGGCAGTGGACAAAGCACAATCACTCTCCAAACCGATAACCAAGGCGGAGCGACAGTCGATTGAAATCCGTGCTCGCCAAGTGGAATTCCTCGAAGACAAGCAGAACCTGGATAAATTCGTAGCCTACCGCAAAGCCATTTATGACGCGTTGATGGCGAACCCTCTCGACCCCGGACTTTGGATTCTGCGCGGCTTCGCCGATGAGGGACCCGGGGCAGGACACGGTCAGACCGGGGATCTGGATTCCATCGCGTTTTATCAGACGGCACTGGCGGTTTCTGCCGACAATTCTGCTGCACACCATTATTTGGCTCACTCCTACGAGAACATCGGTCGCACCGAAGAAGCACTTATCCATAGCGAAGCCTACTTGCGGCTGGCCTCCTCGATTCCGCACGCGCATCACATGCGCGGGCACGAGCTTCGCCGCGCAGGACGCATCGAGGACGCGATTGAAGAGTTCCGCAAAGCGAACGACTTGGAGACTGCCTACTATCGTGCCGAGCACATTCCTGCGGAGTACGACTGGCACCGCCCTCACAACCTGAGTCTTCTGGCCATGTGCTATCAGCTGCTGGGGCAAATGAGACTTGCCGAGCAACTTCTGCGCGAATCATTTTCACTGCCGGCTTACGGTGGCCTTGCGGAGTTCGGCCGCAAGCAATGGCCAGAGTTTCTGTTGGCTAGAGGACGAGCGCAGGAGGCTTTCGAGCAGTCGCAGATTCTGGCGCAGAGTCCCTCGATGTTGGCGCGCTTTGCAGCGCACACGTTGATGGGCCGCGCACTAGTGGCGATGAATCGCGTAGACGACGCCGGCAAGGAACTAGTTCTTGCGCGGGATGCGCTTGTCCTGGTTCCAGCGACGGACGCGGATCGGTTGCGGCCGTATTCCGAGACTTTGCGAGCGGAGATTCTGCTCTCCCAAAAGGAGTCTGCGGAAGGTGTCGGGCTAATGAAGGAAATTGAGGAGGAGCTTCGGGCCTCACCCGGACCTGACGCGAGGAGTCAAGCCTTGATTCAGCTTGATTCCATTGCGCGCCGGGCTCGCGACACCGAACAGTGGGCTTTGGCCCAGCTAACCGCGGAAGAAATGATCCAACAAGACCCGAGTTATGCGGGTGGCTACTACGCGGCAGGGCTGGTTGCGGAGCAGGAAGGCAACTCGGTTATGGCGATTCAGCAGTTCAGTGTCGCAGAGAAGCTTTGGAGTGAAGCCGACAAGGATCTGCCCGAGCTGCGAATCGTCCATCAAAAATTGACCGCGGAGCAGACGGAGCTGCCTCAGACTCGGCAGGAATACTTGAAGCGCCTTGGGGAAAACCACGTAACGCCAACACCGGTGCAAACGGCGAAGATCGAAATTTCATTCGATCCGGCCCGGCTCCGCGGAAGCCCGCACGCCTCGGTGATGATCGTGGAATTCTCCGATTTTCAGTGTCCCTTCTGCAGAAAAATCCAGCCGATTTTGAAGAGTCTGCTGGCCAAGTATGAAGGCCGCGTCAGCCTGGCGTATAGGGACTTCCCCTTGCGGGGGATGCATGGCCAGGCTGAGCTAGGCGCCGAATCGTCACGCTGCGCCAGCGAGCAAGGAAAATTTTGGGAATATCACGACCTGCTATTCGAAAACCCCGACCAGCTCAACCACAGTGGCCTGTTGGAACTGGCTCGCAATGCGAAGCTGAATGAGAAAGATTTTGATTCTTGCTTATCGAGCGGCAAGTACAGAGCGGCAGTCGAGCGCGACCTCCAAGAGGGAATCCGATCGGGAGTCATGGGAACGCCTGGGATTTTTATCAACGGAATTCTGTTGAGTGGCGCGCAACCGGAAGCCGCCTTCGAAAAAGTCATCGAATCAGAGTTGGCTGGCATTAAGGAAAAGCGCGCCAGCCACTAGCGCCATTGGCAAGTTCCCGGCCGCTCAATTGCGACCAGCGTTCGATGCCTGAAGCTGCTGAATCCGGGCAGCCGCTTTCATCTCCCGCTCCGCAGCTTCCACTTTTCCTTGATCGCGGTAGAGCTGGCCGAGGAAATAGTGAGCAGTGTAGCTGCCGGGATCGAGAGTGATGGCGCGATGCAAATTTTTCTCGGCCAGTGCTGGCTGCCCTGCTCGAAGCAGCACTTTGCCCAAGACAGCGTAAGGCTCGGAAGCCGTTGAGTCCAAACTAATGGAACGCCGCAGAAATTTCTCAGAGTCCTCGTCGCGGCTTAGCCGCCAGCACACCTCGCCCAAATGTGTTAGCGCCGGAGCGCAAGCTGGGTTCAACGCCAATTCCGCCTCGAACTCCTGGACCGCCCGTTCATAATTGCCTCCATACACGCTGAGCTCGCCCAGCGCGAGGTGTGCCAGCGGCAATTGCGGAGAAATCAGGAGACCGCTGTTGATCTCACGCTCAGCAGCTGGATCAAAGCCTTGTCGAAGCAGCATGCGAGCCAGAAGCAGGTGAGCGGCCGCGGAATCTGCCTCCACTCCATACAGTTGCGCAAAAATTCGGCGCGCCTCCGGGTAACGCGTGACCATGACATAGCAAAGACCCAGGATGTAGATTGCGTCGATATTTGCGTCGGGATGCCAGGAGCGAACTCTCTCTAACGCAGGTATGGCCTCGGCTGGTCTTCCGCTGGAGTAAAACGACAAACCGAGGAGCTGCGCAGCATCACGATCTTCGGGATTCTCCTTCCAGGCGTTTTGCAGATATTTGGCAGCTTCGAGGTATTCTCCTTCGCGATAGAAGGCAACACCTAGCTCGTGGTTGACACCCTTTATCTGCGGACGGCGAGCCGCAACCTCGCTCAACCGCGCTATCGCCTCGCGATTTTTTCCCTTCCTGAGAAGGGCGCGAGCGGTGGCCAGCACGTCATCGTCTTGCTGAGCGAGCATGCTCGCGTTCCAAGAAAGAGCAAGCAGGAGTGCGACCAACGTTTTTGCGAACCGAATCGGCTGCAATAGAACCTTCCATCACTGCATCGCGAGTAGGCCTAATTTGATTTCGGCAATTCCTCGGTCGCCTATGGGACTTTTTCGCCCGAACCCTCTCGTACAATCACGATCCGGTCTACCGGTACACTGCGATAACGTTCGGCAAGACCGCTTGGCCAATGTACTTCGATATATTGAATCTGGTTCGCCGCTCCTAGCCCGAAGTGAACGCGCATATCGCTGTTCGAAATGTAGCTGGAACCGCTGCGCACCTCGTTGGTCTGTTGGCGCAAGTCTGTCTTCACCGAGACACGAGCGCCAATGCCGCTGCGATTGGACCGCGTCCCTACCGTTTTAATTCCGACCCAGTGGTTGGGGTAGTTTTCCTGATTCACTAAGAGATTCGGCGGAGCATTTCGGTTGACAATCACCGCGGACAACCGGCCATCATTCCATAAATCGCCCACGGCCAAACCTCTTGCGGATGTGGGCGCCAGGATCCCCGGCCCGGCAATCGGTGAGACGTCCGCGAATGTTCCGTTGCAGCGATTGTGATAAAGCAACTTCGGTTCGCGGTAATCGATGCCCAGTTTGAGACTATCCACCTCCGGATAAACATGGCCGTTCACTAACAAAAGGTCTGGGCAGCCATCGTTGTCGAAATCGAAAAACATCGTTCCCCATCCAAGATATTGCCTGTGTGCGCCCAGCCCCGCAGCATAAGTCACGTCGGTAAACGTCCCATCACCGTTGTTGTGATACAGCGTGGAAGTATCGTCGGAAAAGTTCGTGCGGAACAGATCAAGATGTCCGTCGCCGCGGTAATCGGCAACCGTGGAACCCATGCCTGCCTGCTCACGGCCATCCGCATTGTAAGCCACGCCCGAAAGAATCCCCTGATCGGTGAAGGTGCCGTCACGGTTGTTGTGGTATAGGATACTGGGCGCGCTGTCGCACGCCATGTAAATGTCCGACCAGCCGTCATCGTCATAATCGAAGGGTGAAACGCTGAAGCAATAGTGGCCCATGGTACGATCGATGTGCGAAGGCGCAGTTACGTTCTGGAAACGGCCGCTACCCAGATTGCGATACAGAATATTCTTGCTGGCGGGCAGGCCACGAGGACCGCAAAAGACCGCGATACCTTTCCATAAGCAAGTGGGGTATGCCCCTGGCGGCGAAGGATGGAGAACGTCGAATTCGGCGTAGTTCGCAACGGCTAGATCTAATTGACCATCGCGATTGTAATCCAAGAAAGCGCAGCCGCTACCCCACGTTTTTCCATCGCCTGCTACGCCGGCTTTTTCCGCTACTTCTTCGAACTTGCCGCCGAGATTGTGGTACAACCGATTTTTTCCGTAATAGGTAACGTAAAGATCTTCCCAGCCATCGTTGTCATAGTCTCCAACGCATACGCCCTGCCCCCAGCCAGTGGCCCAAAGACCCGCACTCTCTGTTACGTCAGTAAAGGTCCCATCATGGTTGTTGCGATAAAGGTGATTCGTGGGCGCGCTTTCAGCGGGGAATCCTTCCAAGGTCGTTCCATTCACGAGAAAAATATCCGGCCATCCGTCGTTATCGTAATCGAAAATTGCAACACCGGTGCCGGTGCTCTCCAAAATGTTGGTGCTGGTGTGCTCTCCGCCAAAGACATTGGTGGCAGTAAGGCCAGCTTTCTGCGCCAGGTCGGTGAATTCGGCGATCGGTGTAGTATTGTTCGTAGCTGGAGCCCTTGGTCGAATCCATTCGGGTGCGGCGCCGAACGCCAAAGAGATAAGCAGAATCCAGCCTCGACGCACGCACACTGATCCACTTCGTCTTATCAAGCCGAATTTGCGGTTGTGCATACCAGTCCCAGACACAAACTTGCCCCCGCAGCCGCAAACGCTGCGAAGTTAATCTTAACTCGGCCGAGAAGCACATTAGAAGGAACTGCGAAGCACCCTTCTACGGCTTTCCCGTGAAGTGCGAAAGTGTGCCGGTTTCACCGATCGACTCGACGAAGTGGACGTAAACGCCGGCGAGGTTGTGCAATTGATCTTGAACCCATTCCAAATTATCCGACAGTAGGATCTGGCACCCACTTAAGAGCGTCTCCCTTTGCTTCTGGCGGAGCCGAAACGCGATACTCTTACCATTAAAGCTCGGTGGCGACTCATCGCAGAAAACTCGGCTGATTCGATCCATGCAAAACCCTCCGCTTGAGCACAATTTGAGTCGCTAGGTTGTCGGCCATCCATATGGCGTTCAAGAATCCCTCCAAACCCTGGCCTCCTAACTCGTTGAAATCAGGCAGTGAGATCCGCGCAGCTTTAGTGTTCGATATTCATCCGTTTCACTGTACTTGTCTGAGGGCCTGGTTCTGACTTGAAGGGGGACAGATTATCTTCGGTGTGAGCTCTCGGTCTCGGTCGAGCAAGGAACCCTAAAGGATGTCGCACCGAGGAATAGGCAGAGGCTCCAAAACTGCGTTGAAATCGTCTCAAGAATAGTCCCCGTTGTTCCTAACTGTCCAGGGGTCTATCAGATATGAGGTTCACAGCTGGGTAGTGGCTCAGCTGGGAGATCACCTGGCTTTGCAAGCCGCCGAAGAGACTCCGAACAGTTCGACACAAGCACCCGCACTGGAAAGACGGTCCTTGTTGTCCTCGGTACGGTCGCTGATCGTCAGCATGCGCGGACGAAGTAGCCGCTGTCCACTAGAGAACCAAAAAAACGCTGGATTCTCTCAGCCAGAACACTGGACGTAACCAATAGACCGATCTCAATGTTTCTTTGCTGCGCCGCTTCTGTGAAGTTCGCTGATGACACAAACACGTGCTCAGCGTCAACCACGATGCACTTGGCATGCAGTGACCCTGGTTTTCCGTTTTGGGCTATCTGCTCGCCACAGCAGTAGACATTCGGTAAGGGCATACCCTTCGGCCACTGCGAACTCTTGAACCGCTGGACGAACCTAGCAATCAAAGCGTCTGCAGATGACGTGTCACCCTGTTTCCTCGGCACATCCAAGAACCTTCGAGTCTCAAGCTCGGGATGTTGTAGCATGCGGTTCCCGAGAGCTTGGAACACACGCTGCCCCTGGTACACGGCGTATCCCGCTACCAAGACCGAATGCGCTGCCCCTCGGAACAGTTCGCTTACTACTACCGCGGTGCTTCGATTTGCGACTCCACCGGTCTCTGGCCCAGTTGTCACTAGATCCACGAGGTCTTCAAGCGGAGAACGGCTACTGAGCGCGTCGGCCGTAAGTTCAAGGCAAACAAACAGCGCCTCCAAGAAAATCCAAGATGCGGAGAGGCTGGCGAGTCTGGCCGATATAGACCGTGCAGCATCCTGTCCAATGATTCGCTGGAAGCTCAATGCCGAGTATGGGGCGGACACGCGCCCATTACGGACTGAAGTTGCAAGCGCATGCAGTTCAGCGGGCGCCAGCGACAGAAGCGGGTCCTTCACTTGTCACAATCTCCGAAAAGAACGGTCCCCCGAGGTCCTGCACGGTTGGGACGACCAATGCCCGATCAAGAAAGTCGTTTTGTTGCTCGCAACTCGTCTCTGAAATTAGCAAACAACCGTGACACGCAGCACCATGCAAAAATCGCCTTTCATGGCGACTCGCCGGGTCATGCTGCGCACACACCGGATCATTTGAACACAACATCCCCAAATCCAATGCCGCCTTCACGGTCTCTTGTATTCTTCGACCCACCTGCACCAATCCACCGAGAGTCCCTTCGGCATCGGAAATGCCGGTGTAAAGCAGAATGCCATAACCGACATTTGGTATTGCGTATACCCGTTCTCGGATGGAACTCGCGGGATAACCACAACTGAGCGATAGCGCTGTAATAAGAAGATGAGAAAACGAATGGAGCATCAAGTACGCGGCACCAGGAAACTCGCGCGTCGTTCCTTGATGTTCCTTGCGCCATTAGCTAGCACGACGCATTTTTGTCCCTCGCGTGTACCTTTGGTTTCGAATGCGATTACAGGATCATGGCTCCAGGCGTTGAGCAAATCCGCTTCAAGTTGATCCAGCCGCGACCGCACCCATGCCTGATGAAGGTGTGTACCATGTGTACCAACTGAGGGCGGGTTTTGGAGTGCGATCGAGCCGTATGTGCGACACCGGAAAGACATTAGATTTTCCGACACTCTGGTTCGGGACCAGGAGGTCGAAGGTTCAAATCCTTTCGCCCCGACCACTTCACTCCCGCTCTCCTATAGAGTTAGAGTGAAACTGCCTCGAGTTCTTTCTGCGCCGAAAACTTGTCCAAACTTGTCCATCGCAGCTTCCTGCGAGTTCGCGGGAAGTGTGAAGCCAAGGCCGATGGCAGCGGCGCACTCTTGCCTCCACCGAATTATTTGCAAGCAAGTGCTCTTCGGGCGTTCCGCGCGGGGCTTTTTGTCGCAGTGATTTTGTTAAGTAGTTCCATGACTCTCTTTGCCTTTCTCGCTCGCATTTGCCTCCAATTAGCGCCTGCCCTCTTGTCGGCTCTGTCAGCCAGGAAAGCCCACTCTGGATTTGGACGCTTATGCTCGCTCCGGGCTTGGAGCCAGGCAGCCGCATACTCTT
>Ga0307479_10002573_pt1 | contig 16474 bp, 11 predicted proteins | sample atmos_gasesECM4C_FD_203743 | JGI IMG/M metagenome (GOLD analysis project Ga0307479, IMG submission 203743) | Hardwood forest soil microbial communities from Morgan-Monroe State Forest, Indiana, United States - atmos_gasesECM4C_515 | ecosystem: Environmental > Terrestrial > Soil > Temperate... | reverse complement strand
AATCGACCATTACGCCTGGCTCCGCGAAAAAGAAAATCCCGAGGTCGTCGCCTACCTCAACGCCGAGAACGCTTACACCGAAGCGGTTCTTCGCGGCACCGAAGCCTTCCAGGAAAAGCTCTATCAAGAAATGCTAGGCCGCATTCTTCAGACCGACCTCAGCGTTCCGTACCGCCTGCGCGGCTACCTGTATTTCACCCGCACAGAAGAAGGCAAGCAATACCCCTTCCATTGCCGCAGAGTCGACACCGAAGGTTCCCCTGAAGAATTGCTCCTCGACCTAAACGCCCTAGCTGCAAGTCACTCCTTCCTTGGCCTGGGCGCCTTCGCCGTCAGCGACGACAACCACTGTCTCGCCTACTCCCTCGACACCACCGGCTTTCGCCAATACACCTTGCAAGTAAAGGATCTACGCGCCGGAGAAACTCTCCCAGTCCGCATCGAGCGCGTCACCAGCGCCGCCTGGGCCGCCGACAACCGCACCCTCTTCTACACAATCGAGGACGAAACCACCAAGCGTTCCTACCGCTTGTACCGGCACACTTTGGGCTCGACTCAGCCCGATGCCTTGCTCTACGAAGAGACCGACGAGCGCTTTCGTATCGACATCGAACGCGCTCGCAGCGGCGGCTTCCTGCTCCTCACTACCGCGAGTCACACCACCAGCGAAGTCCGCTTTATACCCGCCGACCAGCCCGCTGCCGACTTTCGCCTGATCGCTCCGCGTCAAGACAACCACGAATATTACGTCGACCACCACCCCGGCACGCCGGCTGACCGCTCCGGCGGCGTCTTCTACATCCGCACCAATTCCGGCGGCCGCACCTTCCGCCTGGTCACTGCTCCGGTCGCCGACCCGCACCAACCTTCCTGGCGCGAATTCATCCCCAATCGCCCGGAGGTGATGCTTTCCTCCGCCAATGCCTTTGCTTCACACCTCGTCCTCGCCGAACGGGAAGCCGGTCTTCCCTATTTGCGCCTCGTCCCGCTAGGCGCGCCAGCACATAATCCGTTGGAGGCTTCACATCGCATCACCTTCAGCGAACCTGTCTACAACGCCTCCTTCGGCGCAAATCCGGAATTCGTTACTGACTACCTGCGCTTCCACTACGAATCCTTCATCACTCCGCGTTCCGTCTTCGATTACGACCTGCGTACCGGCCAGCAAATCCTGCGCAAGCAGCAACCCGTGCTTGGCGGCTACGATCCCACGCAGTATGTCAGCGAGCATCTCCACGCCACCGCACAGGACGGCACGCGCATTCCCCTCTCTATCGTCTATCGCCGAGATACTCCTCGTGACGCCACCGCGCCCTTGCTTCTCTACGGATACGGCAGCTACGGCATCTCCGTAAACGTCAGCTTCAGCTCCAATCGCCTCAGCCTGCTGGACCGCGGAGTGATTTACGGCATCGCCCATGTCCGCGGCGGCGGCGAACTGGGCAAGCCCTGGCACGACGCCGGCCGCATGCACAACAAGCTGAACACGTTCACGGACTTCGTCGCCGCCGCCGAGCGCCTCATCGGGCTGCGCTACACTTCGCCCGACCGGCTAGTGATAGAAGGCGGCAGCGCCGGAGGCCTGCTCATGGGCGCTGTCGCCAACATGCGCACTGACCTTTTCCGCCTTATCATCAGCCACGTCCCCTTCGTCGACGTCCTCAACACCATGCTTGACGCCTCCCTGCCACTCACGGTCGGCGAATACGAGGAATGGGGCAACCCCCAGGTCGCCGACGACTACTTCTACATGAAGAGCTATTGCCCCTACACCAACCTCGCGCGCAAGGCGTATCCCGCCATGCTGGTAAAGACTTCTCTCAACGACAGCCAAGTCATGTACTGGGAGCCCGCAAAATACGTGGCCAAGCTCCGCACCCTCAAGACGGACACAAACCTGCTCCTCCTCAAAATCAACATGGGCGCCGGCCACGGCGGAGCCTCCGGCCGCTACGACTACCTCCGCGAAATCGCCCTGGACTACGCGTTCCTCCTAACCCAGCTAGGTGTCCACGAATGATCCGCCATTTGGAGTGCGGCGGCTTGCCGCCGCTTTTACAGTTTCAGACACGCTGTCTCACTCTCCGCCAAGCTCGGCTTGTAGGGTCTGCTGGGCGGAGTTGCCGATTAGCGCGAGCGACGGCTCCGCCAATCCTTTGGCGGTGCGGATCGACACCTCAAAAGCGGCGGCAAGACCGCCGCACTCCACACTCATGAGCACCCCAACCACGCCGCTGATGCAGCAATACCACGCCATAAAGGCGCGCTATCCGCACGCCCTGCTGCTCTTCCGGCTCGGCGATTTCTACGAACTCTTCTACGAAGACGCCCTGCTCGCTTCCCGCGAACTACAAATCACGCTCACCTCCCGCAATCGCGAAAAGGGCCAGCCCATTCCCATGTGCGGCGTCCCTTATCACGCCGCGGACGGCTACCTCGCCCGCCTCATCCGCGCCGGCTTCAAAGTCGCCATTTGCGATCAAATGGAGCAACCCGGCCCCGGCAAAAAACTCGTTCGCCGCCAAGTCGTTCGCGTCATCACTCCCGGCACCGCCACCGATGTCGCCGTTCTAGATGCCCGCGAAAATAATTTTCTCGCCGCTGTCGCCAAACATCCCTCTGCACAGGCAATAGGTCTCGCTTACGTCGATCTATCGACGGGCGAATTTCAAGCCACGGAATTCTCCGGCCCCAGCGCCGACGACGACCTGCGCGACGAGCTGCAACTCATTCACCCCCGCGAAACCCTGCTTCCCCGCCCGCAGCAGCTTTTCGAGACGTCCAAGACCTCCATCCTCGATGGCACCGGCGGCGTGGAGTCCCGCCTGGAGGAATGGGTCTTCCAGCACGATTACGCGGAGCGCGTCCTTCGCGAACAATTCGGTGTCGCCGAGCTCACCGGCTTCGGCCTCGACGGCCATCCGCAAGCCATCGCCGCCGCAGGCGCCATCGTCCACTACCTGCGCGAAAACGCGAGCAAAGGACCGTCGCATTCTGACCTTCAGGACGATGGCCGGCTTTCCTCAAACGAGGCGGGAAACGGCGACTCTGCGCTCGCCACTCGCCACTCGCCACTCGCCACTTCTCTGGAAGCTCTACGCCATCTCGACGGCGTGCGCTACTACCAGCAGCACGACGCCCTGGTCCTCGACCCCGTCTCCGTCCGCAATCTCGAGCTGCTCAATCCCATCTTCACCGACGATTCCGCCCGCGGCCTTCCCACCACCCTTATCGCCGGGCTCGACGTCAGCGTCACCGGGATGGGCGCGCGCCTGCTGCGTTCCTGGATTCTTCGCCCACTGATCGACCGCGATGCCATCGAAGCGCGCCTGCAGGCCGTTGGGCATCTCGTCCAGCAAACCGTAGGTCGCGGGGAAATTCGCAAAGAGCTGCGCGGCATCCTCGACCTCGAGCGCCTCACCAGCCGCATCACTCTGGGCTTGGCCGCGCCGCGCGAACTGGTCGCGCTTCGCAAATCGCTCGAGCAGCTCCCGACATTAAAGAATTTTCTTACCCCCCCGCCTGTTGGCGGCAGTGATCTCCTGCGCCACCTGCACAGCGAAATCGACGAACTCGCCGACGTCCGCGACCACCTGGAGCGCGCCATCTCCGACGAACCACCCGCCCTGGCCACCGATCCCGGCATCATTCGCGGCGGCTACCACGGCGAGCTCGACGAGCTGCGCAATCTCAGCCAGCACAGCAAACAAATCATCGCCGCCATGGAGGACCGCGAACGCAAACGCACCAACATTGCCTCGCTCAAAATCCGTTTCAACCACGTCTTCGGCTATTACATCGAAATTTCCAAGCCCAACCTGCACCTCGCTCCCGCCGATTACGAGCGCAAGCAAACGCTGGTCAACGCCGAGCGCTTCACGTCCCCCGAGCTAAAAGAATACGAGCGCAAAATTCTTGCTGCCGACGAGCGCATCCTCGAAATCGAGCGCCAACTCTTCATCGACCTGCGCTCCAGCATCGCCGCCAAAGCCGTGCGGCTGCGCAAAACGGCCGCAGCCATCGCGCAGCTCGATGTGCTCACCTCTTTCGCAAAATTGGCCGCCGATCGCGGCTACGCTCGCCCGGAATTCACCTCTGCGGGAGAACTCCTCATCATCGGCGGCCGCCATCCAGTCATCGAAGAGCTTCTTCGCCAGCGCGGCGAACGTTTCATCCCCAATGATCTTTGTTTTGAGCCGAGCCGCCAGGAGCTGCTGCTCATCACCGGACCCAACATGGGCGGGAAGTCCACTTATCTGCGCCAAGCCGCGCTGATCGTGCTGATGGCCCAAATGGGCTCGTTCGTTCCCGCCCGCCAGGCCAAGCTGCCCATCATCGACCGCATCTTCACGCGCATCGGCGCCAGCGACAACCTCGCGCGCGGTCGCTCCACGTTTCTCGTGGAAATGTCCGAAGTCGCGGCCATCCTCAATCACGCCACGCCGCAAAGCCTCATTCTCCTCGACGAAGTTGGCCGCGGCACCGCCACTTTCGACGGCTTGGCTATCGCCTGGGCCGTTGTCGAGCACCTCCAGAAGCACACCCGCGCCCGCACGCTCTTCGCCACGCATTATCACGAACTCACTGAACTCGCCGACCTTCTCCCCGCCGTGCAGAACGTGCACGTCTCCGTGAAAGAAACACCCAGCGAAATTATTTTCCTTCGCCGCGTCGAGCCCGGGTGCGCCGACAAAAGTTATGGCATCGAAGTCGCCCGCCTCGCCGGCCTGCCCCGCAGCGTAATCGAGCGCGCCCGCGAAGTCCTCAAGCGCCACGAACAAAGCGAGCACCAAGTCAGCGAAGCCCTATCCCCCGGCGCCATCGCCGAAGCAGAGATTGCCGCGGCAGCCGCAGCGGGAGCGGCCACCCAAGCAGGCGCACCCGGAAGTAGCTCGCCATCCGCACCGTCATCGATCGGACCCTCGCAATCCGCGACGTCGCCATCCCCGCGCCGCAAAGGCCACCAGGAAGTCTTGTTCACCCCGCTCGATCGCGCCGTCCTTGATCAACTCCGCGAAGCCGACCTCGACCGCCTCGCCCCCATCGACGCCCTCAACCTCCTCGCCCAACTCAAAAAGCAAATCTCGTGAGTAACGATGAACACGAGCGCCAACTTGTCCGATCTTTCATTATTCCGGAACGACAGGCCCGGTATCTTGAATTGCTTGCAAAACCCGGGCGGCGTAAGGACATCACCAGCACACTTGCCCATTTCAAGCATCTGGATATGAGGTTTGCTGTGCGACTTCCTTCAAGCCAGCAACACATGCCGGATATGTTGAGAATTCTAAAATCCAAAGGAGCGCCTGATATTTGTTACGCAATTTCTGAAGACAACGAGTTGGATGGAAGGGAGATTCCGCTAGAAGAGGCACTGAAGTTCATCCACGGGAGCGGCATCGGCACCCTTTTGTCGTGCCTTCCGGGGAAGCTCGCCTATTTTGAAGACGAAGACGAACGCTGGATCCTCGAACGCAAAACAAAAACTTAGGAACTCTCCGCTACCTCCTCCTCTCTTTTCTCTGCTATCTCTGCGTTAACTCTTTCTCCTGATTTTCTTTCTGCGCTCTGTGTTCTCTGCGCCCTCTGTGGTGAAATCTTTCTTCTACCGTGCCGACCGCTCGCAAACCGCTCCTTGTCCTCGGCCTCATGTCCGGCACCTCCGCCGATTCCATCGATGTGGCCCTGGCACGCATTTCCGGCGCGCCGCCGCATCTCAACGCCAAGCTCCTCAATCACGCATCGGTAAAATTCCCGCCGGCCATACAAAAGGAAATCCTCCGCGTCGCTGAGCAGCAAACCATCCCTGCCGGCGAACTCAGCCAACTGAATTTTCGTCTAGGAGAACTTTTCGCCGAAGCGGCCCTAACCGCCTGCCGCCGCTTCCGCATCTCGCCGCGACGCATCAACCTGATTGGTTCGCACGGCCAAACTATCTTCCACCAAGGCCAACCCGCCCCTTACCTCGGCCACCGCACCGCCTCAACCCTGCAAATCGGAGAGCCCGCTGTCATCGCCGCACGAACTGGCATCATGACGGTGGCTGACTTTCGTCCCGCAGACATTGCTCTCGGCGGCCAAGGCGCGCCTCTCGTTCCTTACATCGACTACCTTCTCTACCGCCACCCTAAACTCGGCCGCATCTCCCTCAATCTCGGCGGCATCGCCAACATCACCGTCATCCCCGCAGGCGCCAAACCGTCGCAAGTTTTCGCCTTCGACACCGGCCCCGCCAACATGCTTATCGACGCCCTCGTCTCCCATTTCACCCGCGGCCGCCGACGCTTCGATACGGACGCGCGCCTCGCCCAGCAAGGCCGCAGCATCCCCACCCTAATCGACGAACTCCTGCGCGACCCCTACCTCAAGCTCGCACCACCCAAATCCACCGGCCGCGAATATTACGGCCGCGCTTACGTCGACAAGCTGCTGCATCTCGGCCGAAAGCACCACGCCAAGCCTAACGACCTGATCCGCGCCGCCACCATCTTCACCGCACTCTCGGTGGTCGATGCCCTGAATCGTTTTGTCCTGCCCAAAACCGAGATCGAGCAGGTCATCATTTCCGGCGGCGGCGCAAACAACCCGCTAATCATCGCCCAACTAGAAGCCGCCCTAAACGCAAGCCCCAACCGAGGCGTTGTAGTGACGCGCTTAAGCGCGTCCCAGTCCATTGCGCCGGCGGCCCGCCGGCCCGTAGGGGCGCAACACATTGCGCTCCTGGTCCGCACGATGCCGACCGCTAGCACGGTCGAGGTCCTCCCCTCCTCATCCCTCGGCATCCCCGAATCCGCCAAAGAATCCTTCGCCTTCGCCATCCTTGCCTACGAAACCTTTCACCAACGTCCGTCCAACCTCCCCTCCGCCACCGGCGCGCTCCAACCCGCCATCCTAGGTAAAATCTCCTATGCGCCTCCGCGCTAAACTCAAGCAAGCCGTCTCCGTTCCCTCCGTCTCCTCTGCTAACTTTGCGTTAAAGCCTTCTTCTGCTTTCGCGCCAAAAACAGTCGACACGCCTCCGCAAGGGACGACTGAAGATCGCTCCGACTGACGCCCCGACTCTGCGCCCTAACTCCTTCATTCTTAACGAGAAATATTTCCCTTGACAATACGGAACCAAATGGTATACTCACAATCGTAACAAACTGCGTGTAACGTCTCCCGTTCGGAGGCGTTTTCTTTTCCAAGCTAACTTCTTCCTTTGCATACTGTTGCCGCCACGCACAGCTAAACCCCTTCTTTTCACACTGTTTCACAAAACATATGGGGGGCGTAGGGGGACCACAAAAAATCGCATTTACCCCAGCGTCTTCTCAATCTCGGCCAGCGGAATGGCGCCTTCCCGCAAGACCTTCCAGTCCTCCCCACGTAGCTCAACGATGGTCGACGGCAGGGACGCTCCGGTATCACCTGCATCGAGAACTAATGGCAGCCGGCTACCCAGTTGCTTCATCACTTGCTCAGCGCTCGCGCAGGATGGGAACCCAGACACGTTGGCGCTCGTTCCCGTGATCGGCCCCTGAAACTCCTCGATCAGTTGGTCTACGACCGCGCTCTTCGGCCAGCGCAGCGCCACTTTCCCGGTATTTGCCGTCACTTTTAGGGGTACGCGGCGGGAAGCCTCCATTACCATCGTGAGTCCCCCGGGCCAGAAGGCTTCCGCTAGTCGCGAAAATGTGTGTGGTGCGGCGCTCAGGCCAGTTGCTTCCGCTTCTCGGTCGCGCATGAGCATCAGCGCTTGTTCCACGCAATTCACTAGAATTGGCAGCGCTCGTGTTTCGGGCCGCCCTTTCACCCGATAAATCTCATCGACGGCTGCTAAATTGAAGGGGTCCGCCGCCAATCCGTAAAACGTATCGGTGGGAATGGCTATGACGCAGCCACGGGTCAGGAAATTCGCGGCGTAGCGCAACACCTCAGCTTGTGGAGAATGCGCGTCGACGCGCAACAATTCAGCGGGCAACTGTTTGGCCTTTGGCGAACTCGTACTCGCCACCTTCGCGCTTCGCCAGCGCTGCCATCCTGTCGGGCACGCTACCATACCCGAACAGACCCACGCAATAACGCCGTGTATGGAGTGCGGCGGTCTTGCCGGCTTTTGCAACTGCAGCATCATCGTCGAAGTAAGCAAATCAAGGAGTCTGCAGGTTCGCAGCACACTGCGCCCAACTTGGCGCCCACGTTAAGTCCGACCCCGGTGTTGTAGGGGCGCGCTTCAGCGCGTCCCAGTCCCATCCGGCCAAACCATGCGCCCGGGGAAAATCGCAGGTGCCACAACCCCGCGCGCAGCGTCCGCTTGCCCTGAGCCCTTGCGAAAGGAAGTCTCGCCGGCGTCGCTCATTAGCCTCTGCCCCGCGAAATTTGCTACGCTCCCTCTAATGGCTACGCCGAGCAAACTCGCTCGCGATGCTCGCGCCAATCGCGCCGCTGCCGCGACGATTACCAGCCGCGACAATCGCTGGCTCAAGGAATTTCGCGTCGCGCTCCGCGGTGGCCTGCCTACGGAATCCGGCTTCGTGGGAGTCGAAGGCGTTCGCCTTGTGGAAGAAGCCCTGCGATCTGGCTGCCGCATCGAGGCGGTCCTGTTCAGCGAAACCGGTGAGCGCCATCACGAGCGGCTCGCGCCGATGATCGACCCGCAAGAAATGGCCTTCCCGGTTTTGCGCACCACGGATCGTCTCTTTGAGGGCATCGCCGATACGGAGCATCCCCAAGGCGTCGCGGCACTCGTGAAACCTCGCTCCGCGACACTCGATGATCTGTTGCAGGCCCGCGCTGAAGTCTGCGCGCCGCTGCTCGTCGTGCTCGCCGGCCTGCAAGATCCCGGGAACGTCGGCACGATCATCCGCACCGCTGCGGCGTTCGGCGCGACCGGCGCGGTGACCACCGCCTCCGGCCAAAGCGGCACGGCGAGTCCCTTTTCGCCCAAAGCGTTGCGTGCCTCGGCCGGCGCCGCGCTGCATCTCCCCATCCTCGCGGGAATGTCCCTGCCCATTCTGCTGACGCAGCTGCACATCGCCAACGTGCGCACCGTAGCCACCAGCGCCCATGCAGGCGCGCAGCACGCCGCGTCCAAGCCCGGCGTTGCAGGGGCGCGCTTTAGCGCGTCCCAGTCCGTACCGCCGGCGTCTCGCCGGCCCGACCGAGCCACGGAGAACACCGCGCCTCAACCTGGCGCGGTCGCCCCGCCGCTCGCCCCGTGGGAAATCGACTGGTGCGAGCCTGTGGCCCTGCTCGTGGGCAATGAGGGCGCCGGCCTTCCCGAAGAAATCGAACTCAGCGCCGACGCGCGCATCCATATTCCGATTGCCATCGGCGTGGAATCGCTCAACGCCGCCGCCGCTGCTGCGGTGCTTTTCTATGAAGCGGCTCGACAGCGTGCCAAGCTGACAAATAAATCCACGGGCGGCGCGGAATGAAATTTCTAACGGGAGCGACCTATCGCCGAACCGTTCTGATTCTGCTCTTGCTGGCGAACATATCTGGCGGACCGAGTCTCGGCGCTCCTGAAGATCAAGCCAAATCGGGTAGCGCGACGCCGTCGTCAACGGCTCGAAGAAATCTTTACTTGATGGGCGGAAGAATCTCCAAGGCCGTCTTGGACAAAGACATTCCCACCCTGCTCACCTATGATCGCGCGGATTTGCGCACTCAAGATGAAGTTGCGCTGCGCAATCCCAAAGGTGATCTGTATTGCTACATTTTCGATTCCGATTGCATTACCTGGGGCGACGGGAACTGGCAGTCGGTCTACGACAAGCTCTCTCACGCGCATCCGCTGGAGATTAAAACGCAGTTGGCGCGATCGCCCGCGGATCGCCAACTCTACGGAAGCCTGCTTTTTTACGACGGCTCGTCAGTTTCCGAAAAGGACCTGCAATCCCCGGACTTCCTGTGCAAAGAGGCTCCGGCAAAAATCGCGTCCTGGAAGTTTCGTCTGGAAAAAGGAAAATGGAGATCGGTAACGCCTCTATTTGACGCGGAAACGGAAGGGCTTTGCCCGCAATAGATTCTTGCGCAGCCAACGAACATGAGTCTCTTCTCCAAACTGCCGCAGCCGGTTGAGCCGGACGTGCCGCTGGCGCACCAGCCGCTGGCGGAGCGCATGCGCCCGCGCACCCTCGACGAATTTATCGGCCAGGAGAAACTCCTCGGCCCGGGCAAGCCGCTGCGTATTCAAATCGAATACGACAATCTTGGCTCCATGCTGTTCTGGGGGCCGCCAGGTTGCGGCAAGACCACATTGGCGCGGCTGATTGCGCGGCTCACGCGGTCGGAGTTTGTGCCATTCAGCGCGGTGCTGACGGGCATCAAGGAAATCAAAGAGGTGATGGCCGCTGCCGAGCACAAAGCCCGAGCGGGGCAGCGTACCATTGTGTTCATCGATGAAGTGCATCGGTTCAACAAAGCTCAGCAGGATGCGTTTCTGCCGCACGTGGAAGCCGGCCATATCACTTTTATCGGCGCGACCACGGAGAATCCTTCCTTCGAGGTGATTTCGCCGCTGCTTTCACGCACCAAGGTGTACGTTCTCGAGCCGCTGGCCTCCCCGCAAATCGCCGACCTGCTTCGCCGCGCGCTCACCGACAAGGAACGCGGACTCGGCAACGAAAATCTGCAAGCCAGCGATGATGTGCTGTTTCGCGTGGCGTCTTACGCCAATGGCGATGCGCGTTCCGCCTACAATACGTTGGAATTGGCCTCGCGCAGCGCCAAGCCGGCGGAAAAAGGTGGCGCGCGCGAAATCACCAAAGAATTGCTGGAAGACATTCTGCAGCGCAAGATTTTGCGTTACGACAAAGCCGGCGAGGAGCACTTCAATTTAATTTCCGCGCTGCACAAATCGGTGCGCAACTCCGATCCGGACGCGGCGCTGTATTGGCTGGCGCGCATGCTGGAATCCGGCGAAGATCCGCTGTATGTAGCTCGGCGTATGGTGCGCATGGCCAGCGAAGATGTCGGCTTGGCCGAGCCCAACGCGCTCTCCGTAACCCTCGCCGCCAAAGATGCTTTCGATTTCATCGGTCCGCCGGAAGGCTATCTTGCGTTAGCGCAAGCCGCTGTGTATCTTTCGCTCGCGCCCAAATCCAACGCGCTGGAGACCGCTTACGGTGAAGTCATGGAAGACGTGCACCAGACCGAAGCCGATCCCGTCCCGCTGCACCTGCGCAACGCCCCCACTCCCCTGATGAAGAAATTTGGCTACGGCAAAGATTACAAATACGCGCACAACTACGAAGACAAAGTCACTGACATGCAGTGCCTGCCCGACAATCTCACCGGCCGCACCTATTACCAGCCCACTGACCAGGGCTTCGAGCAGCGCCTCCGCCAGCGCCTCGACGAAATCCGTAAAATCAAATCTCGTTCAGCTCCAAATCCCTGAGGTGAACGTATGAAGCGCGTGACGTTCTTTGTCTTCGCCTTTTTGATTTGTAGTACGAGCCTGGCCCAAGAGGGTCCAAAGCGACCACCGATCTGGGGAATTGGAAGCGTCAGCATCGTTCTTAACGGCAATCCAGAGTTTTACAACAAACAACTGGGTCTTGAGGAACAGGCGGAATTTTGCCTAGGGGGTTGTATAACCCGCTTTGGGATTAGCCCTCATCAGCGTCTCGAGCTCTTGGACGGAAGCCCAGCGGACCCTGTCACGTTGAAGCGTATCGAAGGCAGCCTTGTATGGGTGACCTTCGAGACGTCCGATATAAAGATGCTTCGTTGGTATTTGGAATCTAGAAAGCTCCGTACAACAGAGATCATGGCTTCGGATCCGGCCAGCGCAGATCCTCAGTTTTCGATCCAAGACCCTGAGGGGCATCACATACGATTCATCGAGTTCACAGGAAAGGACCACTATAAGCATAACGATGTACAGGTTAGCGCTCACCTAATCCATGCTGGATTTGTAGTGCACGACCGGGCCGCAGAAGATAAATTCTACAAAGATGTGCTCGGGTTCCACGTGTACTGGCATGGCGGAATGAAAGAAGGCGAAGACAACTGGGTGGACATGCAGGTTCCCGACGGCACGGACTGGATCGAGTACATGCTCAAGGTTCCCGAGAATGCCACGCACAAACAACTGGGCGTGATGAACCACATCGCACTGGGCGTGCCGGACATTCACGCCGCACGCGAGCAACTCGTCAAGAATGGCTGGAAAGGGACCGAGGAACCGAAGATCGGCCGCGACGGCAAATGGCAGCTCAACCTCTATGACCCCGACGAAACCCGCGTCGAATTCACGGAATTTACGCCGACAAAAGAGCCCTGCTGCTCGCCTTACACGGGCCCGCATCCAGGATCGAAGTAGCCATTCGTCGCCGACACCGCACATAGGATAAAATCGCCAATCATGCCGGGTCTAATCGAGGCACTCCGCATTTACCTGAATCCGCAACCATGATTCGTCCTGGTTCGAGGAGCCGATTTCGTCGGGTGCGGCAATTTTGTTCGTTCCTCTGCGTAATCGTTGGCTGTTGTTCCCTTCCCGCCGCGCGGGCGCAGAATCCCGACTTGGAAAAGCCGCTGCTCAACATTGATGAGGACATCTCCGCGTTCGGGTTTGCGCCGGACGGGCGCATCGTCTTTTCCGTTCGGCGGCAGTTTCATACCAAGCAGTACGAATTGGAGCGCGACGACATTTGGCTGCAGGAAGCGAACGGCAAGCGACGACGCCTGTTGCAAGGCGAAAAATTCCTGCGCGGCGGCGATAAGCCATTCAGCTATACCATTGACGGCTTTCGCTGGGCGCCCAGTGGGCACCAGTTTCTAGCGCAACTTTTCACTACTTCGGTGATCGACGAGCACGGCACGACGCAAGACTCGTCCATGCTTCTTGGCCTGGAAGACAACGGCAAAGAAATTCGCCTCGGCAATGTGGACAATCTCATCAAAGACGCAGCAAACGCGATCTGGCTCAACGACAGCGCCACGGTTGTTTATCTGACCGAAGTGGTGAAGCCGAAGGTTCTGTTTTCGTTCAAATACCTGAACACGGCCGCCGGGCCAAGCGGGAACGTTTTCGAGGGGCGCACGTTTTTGGACGCCAGCGCGGTGCCCAACTCGAATGTGGCCATTGCCGTGGAGCGCGACCGCAATCTTACCGGACCGCCGCGGCTGCAACGCCTGGATTTGCTGGCCCAAGATGATCACGAGCTCGCCACGCTCGACGCTTACACCGGCGGCCTTTGCGTTTCGCCCGCCGGGAAGAAGGTCGCCTATTTTATCGATCGCGAGATTCTCGAGATCCGCGATCTGGCGGACCCAAGCAAAGTTGCGCGAATCCGCGTGGGGCTCGGAGTCCCTCAGTGGGGCCCGGACGGAACTCGTATTTTGCTGAAACGCGCGATGGAGAAAAAGTCCGGCGACTTGGTGTGGATCGACCTTCCGCCGCTCAGCGCCGTCGGCGCCGACAAAGATCCGCCGGTGGCGCAGCCGACTCCCGTACCGATCCTGCACGACCTCGCGTTTCGCGATTTCGCCATTTCCCCGGACGGCCGCCAGCTCGCCGTAATCGCCCCCGGCAAACGCAATTTGCTGCTGTTCCCCCTGCCCCAACGCTAACCAACAATCCTCGGCAAGGCGTAGGACGTGCCTCGGGCGTTGTAGGGGTGCGCTTCAGCGCATCCCAGTATTTTAGGTTTTTGTATAACTCGCCTGTTTGGAATTGTCGGGCTTTTTCCACGGAGGTGTCTATGACTCCGACGGGAGCGAAGCTCTCGGCCACTCCAAGGTAAACGAACCGGAGAACGGATACTGATGCGCTTCGGCGACTATTCCCCTCCGCACCGGATTCATCCAGATATACCAGCCGACAGACTGGGAATCTTCGGCATGACGCAAAATGTGATCATAAAAACGTCGCTGCCAAAAACCGTGAGGCAGTTCGCCTCGAAGCAAATACCCAGTTAACTGCTTCCATTGATTAGCAAATTTCACCAACTTGGAACCGGGACTTTGCCCTTCAACAAGAAAGTGCACGTGGTCGGGCATGAAGCAAAATGCGTGCACCGAAAATTTGGCGCGTGCGGCAGAGCGCTTTAGGGCGTCGATAGCGACTCTGCATCGGTTTGCATCATTGAAGATCGGACGCCGGCCCTCGGCGCAGATCGTAACGAAATAGATGGCGCGGCCAATGGATTGGTCGGGGGTAAGTCGGATCTGCTTGCGCGGTGCGACGAACATTTTGGCGGGATGGTAACAGAAACCGGACTGGGATGCGCTGAAGCGCACCGCTACAACATTGTGCCAAGCTCCTGTCGGCGTTTTTTGTGTTCGACGAGCATGCAGGCGTTCATGACTACGGTTAATCCTGCGGCTCGGGCCTTCTGTGCTGCTGCGGCGTTCTCGATGCCGAGCTGCATCCAGACGACCTTCGCGCCGGCCTGAATGGCGCCATCCACGGCGGGCGGCACATCCTCTGGACGCCGGAAGATGTCGACAATCTCGACGTTCTCCGGAACGTCTTCGACGCGGGCGTAACTCTTCTCACCTAAAACTTGTGTCTCCTTGGGATTTACAGGGATGATGTGATAGCCGGACGCTTGCAGATATTGCGCCACTCCATGGCTCGGGCGCATGGCGTTGGAAGATAGGCCGACCACCGCGATCGTTTTGTATTTTTTGAGGATTTCGACAATGGGATCGGCGCCGGCTTCCGCGCCTTCCGGCAAGAGTACCTTCATCGCGTGGTCAACTCAATTTTTCCCGCGCGCCTCGCCAGCAGCTTGCTCATGACCGCCAGCAATTTATCATTTTCCTCGGTGACGCCGACAGAGACGCGAATCGCTTCGGGAAAGCCCATCCAGCCGAGCGGCCGCACGATGACGCCTTCATGCAGCAATTCGTCGCACAGCTCGTTGGCCTCCGGGCCGATGTCGACAAAAATAAAATTCGCGTGGCTGCGCACGACACGGAGGCCCAGCTTGCTTAATCCCTCAAGCAAGCGCGCGCGTTCCGTGGCATTCGTGGCGATCGACAGCTCGACGTGTTTGGTGTCGTCCAGGGCAGCAAGAGCGGCGGCTTGGCTTACGCCGGTGACGTTGAACGGCGTGCGCAGCTTGTTCATGACGCGAACGACGCCTTCCTGCGCGATGCCATAGCCGATGCGCAGACCAGCCATTCCGTAGACTTTGGAAAACGTGCGCATCACCAGCAAATTCTTAAACTGGCGGAAGAGCTTCATCGAATCGGGCATATCGGGGCGATCGGCATAGTGAATGTAGGCCTCGTCGAGCACAACGAGGATATCGCTAGGAAGGCTGCTGAGAAATTGCTCCAGGTCGCGCGCGCCAAAGGCAGTGCCCGTGGGATTGTTGGGATTGGCGAGATAGACCAACCGCGTTTCGCGTTTGTGCATCACCGTTTGCAGAATCGCCGTCAAATCGAAGGCGAACTCGCGCTGCGGCACCAGCACCAGTTCGGCGCCGCTGGCGCGAATGGCGACGGAAAATGGAGCGTAACTCCCGTGCGAGGTGATTCCGGTTTTTCCGCGCGAAAGCAAAATGCGCGCGGCGATGTCGATAATTTCGCTGGAGCCAAGGCCGATGAAAATTTCATCCGGCAGAACGCCATGCCGCCTGGCGAGCTTTTGCCGCAAATGATGCGTGCCGCCGTCGGGATAACGATGCGCAGCGCTCAACGCGGCCTTGGCAGCCTTCATCGCTTTTGGCGATGGCCCAAGGGGATTTTCGTTGGACGCCAGCTTAACGGCCTGGATCTTCAGTTCCCGCTCGACTTCTTCGATGGGCCGGCCGGGGACATATGCCGGCAATCCGCGGATATATTCTGGAATCAACTCTTCAATGAAATGTGGCATGGGGCTTCGGCAGTTCTTCTCTGTTCAGCTTTCCTCTGTGGCCACTGTGTTCCGCTCTCTGTGTGCTCTGTGTGAAGCCCTGGGTTTTTGTCCCTGAAGTCTTTGATGCTTTTTGGTCAGCGCACGCTGCAGCCCGTTGACTTCTTTCTCGTCCAGCAAACGGTAGCGGCCCTGCGGCAGCCCTTCCAATGTTAACGGCCCGAGCGCGATTCGTTTCAACTTCTCGACGGGATGTTGCTCCGCAAACAGCACCCGGCGCAGGATGTCTCGCTTGGAGCCGCGCAGCGTAGCCTCGTACCAAAAATTGGCCACGTGGCCGCGCGCGGCGTCCGGCTGGCGTACGGTGCGCAGTTGCGCGCCCGCTTGCTTGCCGAGCCGATCCAAATCCTCAAGCGTGAGGCGGCCCTTCACTTTGACGTGGTAGGTCTGCGGAAGGTTCTGCCAGTGGCGCAGCAGCGTCGCCATCAAGTCGCCATCATTGGTGAGGAGAATCAGCCCGGAGGCGTCGTAGTCGAGGCGTCCCACCGGGTAAACACGCTGGGGCAATCCGCGGAGGAAATTGCGCAGGGTTTTGCGGCCCTGCGGGTCGGCCATGGACGCGACCACTTCGGGTGGTTTGTGCAGCAGAAGATAGACGTGGCGCTCGTCGGCGGT
>Ga0307479_10002572_pt1 | contig 16477 bp, 10 predicted proteins | sample atmos_gasesECM4C_FD_203743 | JGI IMG/M metagenome (GOLD analysis project Ga0307479, IMG submission 203743) | Hardwood forest soil microbial communities from Morgan-Monroe State Forest, Indiana, United States - atmos_gasesECM4C_515 | ecosystem: Environmental > Terrestrial > Soil > Temperate... | reverse complement strand
TGATCGACTGCCAGATTTTCGATTTGAAGGCGGCCGGTCATCATTTCACGAATGTGCTGCTGCACAGCATCGGTGCAATTCTGCTCTTCTTCTTTCTTCTGAACACCACCTCCCGTTTTTGGGAGAGTTCTTTCGTAACAGCGCTCTTCGCAGTCCATCCCTTGCATGTCGAATCAGTGGCTTGGATTGCCGAGAGGAAAGATGTTCTGAGCGCGGTCTTTTTCTTTCTAACTCTTGGGGCGTATGCTCGCTACGTCCGATCACGAGCTGTCGCTCGTTATCTGACGATGTCGATCTTGTTTGCCTGTGGATTGATGTCCAAGCCAATGCTTGTCACAACTCCCGTGGTGCTACTCCTTCTCGACTATTGGCCGTTTAATCGCGTCACCGATTTTAAATCGCTGTTGCGACTGGGTATTGAAAAACTTCCGCTCCTGGCGCTTTCCGCTGCTTCCTCGGTTGTGACGTTTGTCCTGCAAGAGCGTTCGATTGGCGCAATTGCCCAATTACCCTTTGGCTGGCGTCTTCAAAACGCCTTGGTCAGTTACGTCATCTATTTGTGGCAAATTTTCTGGCCAACAGATCTTGCTGTTTTTTATCCGCATCCAGAGGACTCGCAGTTGTCGTGGGAGGTAGCGCTCGCCGGCGCATTTCTGGTTGCTGTCACCTGGATTGTTCTTGTTCTCCGCCGAACTCGACCTTACCTGCTAGTCGGTTGGCTGTGGTATCTGGTGATGCTGCTGCCGGTGATCGGAATCGTGGAGGTCGGACTTCAAGGTCACGCTGACCGTTACACCTACCTGCCGGCCATTGGCATCTACATCGCACTTACCTGGCTCATTGCAGATTTTGTGGCCTCGCTTCGGTTGCGAAAGGAAATTCTCGGCACCGTTGGCGCTATCGTTCTATTCGCATTTACGGCCTGTAGTTGGAGACAGACAACTTATTGGCGCAACAGCGAAACGCTTTGGACGCACACGCTTGCCATTACCCGGAACAATGACGTGGCACTCACGAATCTAGCCAACTGGTTTATGGACCGCGGCCAGTTGGACGACGCCCTTTTGCACTTTCAACGCGCTCTTGCCATCCATTCAGGGAGCGAACATCAACATTACAACCTCAGTCTCGCGTTGATATACGATAATGCCGGCAATGTCCTCGTCCGCATGGGTCGCCTTGACGAAGCGATCGCTAATTTTCGGAAGGCGATAGAATTGCGGCCCGATTATCCTGACGCGCATTACAACCTCGGCGTCGTTCTTTTTCAAAGAAAGGACTTTGATGGCGCGATCGCGCAATGGCGAGGGGTCTTATCGTTGTATCCAAAGGACGCGGAAGCGAACGTTGGCGTGGGCAACGCTCTCGTCCAAAAAGGTTTGTTCCGCGAAGCCGCCAATGACTATGAAATCGCGTTGAAGTCGGATCCAGACTCCGCCCTGGCATTAAATAATCTGGCGTGGCTTCTCTCGGCGGGGCCGGATGATTCGCTTAGAAACGGCGCAAGAGCTGTCGAACTGGCGCTTAAAGTGAATCGAATCACCAATCAATCAAATCCGTCTTTCATTCGAACTCTGGCCGCGGCTTATGCTGAAGCAGGCCAATTCGAAAAGGCGGTCAACGCGGGTCAAGCCGCGTCCGGCCTCGCGCACGCCCAGGGACAACACGGCCTCGCTGCCAGAATCGAGGGAGAAACCGATTTCTACCGCCGGCGGGCGCCATACCGCGATCGTACTGTGCCAAATGCGCAATAAACCCTTCGAGCGCGCGAGTGTCCTCCTCGTCTGCGTTGGTTTAATCGTGCTCGTTTGGTTTGTGTTTGGTCAGACGATCAGGTTTCCGTTCATCAACTTCGACGATCCCGAATACGTTTACGAAGTTCCGGAAATCAACAGCGGGCTCAGCCTGCATAATCTGGCGTGGGCGTTCACTCATTGGCCATCCACGAACTGGTTCCCGCTGAAGAACATTTCACACATGATCGAGTTTCAATTTCTTGGGTTTAATCCCGGAGCGTTCCATTTCACGAACGTCGCGCTGCACACCATTGCCGTCGTGTTGCTATTCCTCGTGTTGCGGCAAATGACGGGAGCAACATGGAGAAGCGCATTCGTCGCCGCGATCTTTGCAATCCATCCGCTCCGCTCTGAATCGGTAGTCTGGATCGAGGAACGCAAAGACGTGCTCAGCGGCGTCTTCTTTATGCTCACGCTCGGTGCCTATGCCTACTACACGCGCAAGCCTTCGTTTGGACGTTACTTCACGATGTCGATCTTGTTCGCGGCCGGCTTGCTTTCAAAGCCAATGCTGGTAACGACGCCCTTCGTTCTTCTCTTTCTCGACTATTGGCCCCTCGGGCGGATGAAAAATTCGGAGGGTTTGGGGAGGTTAATCGTGGAGAAACTTCCATTGATCGGGTTTTCCATCGCGGACGCGTTCTTGAGCGGCAGCGGGATCGCATCGGCTCACAGCGCGGCGGACCAGTTGCCGCTGCTCACGCGAATCGGCAACGCTTTGCTCAGCTACGTCGTTTACGTCTGGCAAATGATTTGGCCGGCGAAACTCGGCGTCTTTTATCCATATCCGCAAAGCAGTTTGCCGGTTTGGCAGCCAGTCGCCGCTGCTGCAGCCTTGATCGCGATCACGGTCTTTGTTTTCGCGTTGCGAAAGTCGCACCCTTACTTGCTCGTCGGCTGGCTTTGGTATTTGTCGATGTTAGCGCCGGTCATTGGATTGATTCAGATCAATCTTCAAGCGCACGCCGATCGTTACACCTATCTTCCGCAGATCGGACTTTGCGTGATGATCGCCTGTGGCGTGGCCGATCTTCTGAAGAAGTGGCGCTTTCGAGCTCAAATCGCAACCGCCACTGCGGTTGTTGTAATTTTCGCGTTTGCATTCGTCGCGCGTGTCCAAGCCTCGTATTGGCGCGATAGCGAAATTCTTTGGAACCACACGATCGCGGTGACGAAGGACAATTTTTTCGCGCATGCGAGTCTGGCCGATCTTTTGATGCGACGCGGTCGGGTGAATGAAGCGATCGAACATTCGGAAGAAGCGTTGCGCATTCGTCCCCGCGACGCCGATGCGCAAAACAACCTCGGACTCGCTTTGCTTCAGACTGACGATCCTCAGCGCGCGGTCACGCATTGGGAGAAGGCGTTGGAAGTCAATCCGGGCCACATGAACGCGGAAGTAAACCTCGCGTGGGTCCTGGCGACCGCCGCGGATGATTCATTGCGCGACGGCGCAAGAGCAGTCCAGCTTGCCGAAGACGTCGCGAATCGCGCCGGTCATCCGAATGCGATAGTTCTTCGAAGCCTCGCCGCTGCCTACGCCGAAACCGGCCGGTTCGGCGACGCAATCCAAACTGCGCAACAAGCAATCCAAATTGCCCGAGCAGCCGGTAACGAAGACCTAGCAACTGATCTCGAACGAAACGTAGCTGCTTATCGCTCTAATCAACCGATCCGGAGCGCACCGTGACTTACGCGATCCAGATTGTTTTTACGTTCATGAATTCGCGGATGCCGGCGGTGCCGAGCTCACGACCGAAACCGGAGCGCTTCACACCGCCGAATGGAAGACGCGGATCGGACGCAACCATGGAATTGATGAACACCATTCCGCTTTGAAGTTCGGAAGCGAACAGTTCCTGTTCAATGTTGTCGTTGGTCCAGGCGCTTGCTCCCAAACCGAATGTGCTGTCGTTAGCCAATTCGATTGCTTCCTCAGCGTTGCGCACTCTCAGGACGGCGGCGACGGGACCGAAAACTTCTTCGCGCAATGCCGGCGAATCCTTCGGAACATCGACAAGCACTGTCGGCTCGTAGAAAAATCCCGGGCCGGCGATCCGATTCCCGCCGGTAAGAAGTTTCGCGCCGGCCGCGATCGATTTCTGCACTTGCGCGTGCACGCCGTTCAAAATCTGTTCGGTTGCCAGCGGGCCGATCTCCGTCGTTTCGTCCATCGGATCGCCAACCTTTAGCGATCGCACTTGCTCCACGAATTTGTTCAGGAAATCGTCGTAGACTTTGTCGGCGATGAAGAATCGTTTCGCCGCGATGCAGGATTGGCCCGTGTTAACCATCCGCGCTTTGACGGCGGTGCTCACGGCGAGTCCGAAGTCTGCGCTCGGCATCACTATAAACGGATCGCTACCGCCAAGCTCAAGCACGCTTTTCTTGATTTCTCGCGCGGCCACGCTGCTCACCGCGCTGCCGGCTCTTTCGCTGCCGGTTAACGTCACCGCTTTGATCCGAGGATCGACAATTATTTTTTCAGCTTGCTTGGCTTCGATCAGTAGCGTTTGAAAAACTCCTTCGTCGAAGCCGGCGCGACAAAAGAGTTGCTCAATCGCCAGCGCGCACTGCGGAACGTTCGCGGCATGTTTCAGAATCCCGACATTGCCCGCCATCAACGCGGGCGCGGCGAACCGGAACACCTGCCAGAATGGAAAATTCCAGGGCATAATGGCGAGGACCGGGCCCATCGGTTCGTAGTGCACGTAACTGCGACGCGCGCCGGTCTGGGCGGGTTCGTCTTCGAGAAAGCGTTCGGCGTTCTCGGAATAGTAACGGCAACCGCGCACGCATTTCTCGATCTCCGCGACGCTGTCGCGAAATAATTTTCCCATCTCAAGGGTGATCGTGCGCGCGAGCTCTTCCTTTTCCCGTTCGAGCAAAGAGGCGACGCTGGTCATGATCTCGGCGCGTCTTGAAAACGGCTCGCGGCGATGTTTTTCAAACGCGGCCCAGGCCCGCTTCAATCGCTTCTCAATTTCCGCATCGTTGTGCGGCGCGAACTCGTGCAACTTCTCACCCGTGGCGGGATTAATCGACGCAATCGCCATGTTTCCATTTTATATCGCATCTCCCAATTAACGCGACTTTACTAAGGACGGATTTGTGTCGACTCGGCTCCAGCAACAATGGTCGAGTCGATTAGTATTAGTGAGCCGCGTTGGCGGTTGGGCGGCGTGGCGAATTCGAAGCCGCCTCAGCGCTGCGGTCTTTTCGCAGTTCCCAATTTAGATCGATCGCGATCTGTTTTTCGTCGCTCGTCCGCTTCTCCGGCGGTGGCAACAAGCTTTGAGCTTCCTCGGCCGCTTGTCGCGCCTCAGCCGGGCGCTTCATAAAACGGAGCGCTTGGGCCAGGAGTGCCAATGGCTGTGGGTCCCGGCGATCGGTGTCTTTGACTGCTTGCTGAACCAATTCAAGCGCGCGGGCCCAATCTTTGACTGCCGGATCGGTCGTATTGAGAAGAAGATCAGCATGCCCATAAAGCGCGTTGGCGTGATCCTCCTTCAAGTAGTAATCGGAAGGATCTTCATTGTACAAACTCTCTGCGATCTTGAGACGCTCGGCCGACAAGTCCACAGCCCGTCTAATCATGGCAGAATTTTTGGCCTTCACGCCGAGCTGCCACTGCACCCGTGAGACGTTGTAAAGGCTGTAGCCAAGATTGCGCTGCCAATCACGGCGTTTGTCCTGCTCGCAAAGTTTTCGGCGAATGGCCAGGCTGCGTTCGTAGTAATCCAATGCTTCCTTCCATTGACCCTGGTTGCTGAAGAAGTTGCCGAGCTTGTTGTAACTTGTCGCCAGATCGCTTTGCCGCTCGGGTTGTTCGGCGAGTTCATCGCTCGGCCCCGCTTGACGCAATTTCAAGCTGTGATCGAAATGCGTGCGCGCTTCGGCTCTTCGGTCCCGCGCAAGCATCAAAGTGCCCAGCGAGTCATGAATCGAGGCTTCGATCCGGTCGAGATCGGCGCCGCCAGCAGTATTCTTTTGGCGTGCATCGCTCACCATTTTTAGAGCGTAATTGTAATCGTCTTCGGCCTCTTTGATCTTGGAGCCGCCAAAAAGCTGCGCGGTATCGCCAAGTTTTGTAAGATCCGCGAAGTAGAGCGCTCGCCAACTTTGGTCCCGTGGATTTTGAGTCATTTCTTTTTCTGCGAGCGTGATCGCTTCTCGATAGGTAGCCAGTGCGCGCGAATAGTCCGCCTCGGTCTTGTTTTCGACCGTGTCTGGTGAAGGTCCTCCCAAGATACAATCACCGACCAACCAAATACAGTCGTGCATCTGTTTGGCTAGAGCCGAACTGGCGTTGCCAAGCTTCATCTGCTCTGTGAGAAGATGTCGCGCTTCCTCTGCCTGCTTGAGAGCGGCTTCATCGTTTCCAAGGCGCAAATAAAGGCTTCCACAAACTCTTCGCAGGCCGACCAGCCCAAGAACGACGCGTTGATCGTCGGCGCTGCTGCTCGTTACACTGCGGACTACGTCTTCGGCGCGATCAAGAATCAGTTTTCCAGATTTCTCCGTTACCAAAGGCGTGAGCGCCTCGAGCAACGCCTCGATCTTCGTTTGCGTTTCCACCAAGCGGTCGAGCGCCGCTTTCGTGCGGCCGGCTTCGCGGAGCAAATCTTCGTCGGCTTTATGTTTGCTTTCGGCTGCGATTCTCGCCCGTTCGCTCGCAGCTTTTTCGGCTCTTGCGCTGCGCCAGGCATAAAGCACGAGGGCGCCCATGACCGCCAAGACAACAATGGCGACTCCCGCGACCCTGCGAACTCCGCGATAAAAGGCAGCCTTTTGCCTGCGGCTTTCGGCATCTGGCAAATTTTTCTTTACCCAATCAAGATCGAAAACTTTTGAGTAGATGCGATTGCGAGTCTCAAGGTGACCGCCTACGATGCGAACGATTCCGGAGAGGCGAAGCTCGTTTAAGACCGGGTTGAGATGGTCGTCCGCGACCCGTTCGCCACGGCGAACTTTTGCATAAGCGTCTAAGAGCGCGGCGCGATCCTGCTCGCTGCGAAGTAATCGATCGCGAACGAAATGAAGATTGTCGTCACGTTCGCGCGCCTCGGGCGAAAGGAAAATGGCGTCGCAAGCAAGATCGACATCGTTAGTACGATGGATCTCTCGCCGCGCAACTTCCGCGCAAAGTTTCTGTGTCAGATACGGTTGGCCGTTGGTCCACCAGAGAATCCGGTCGAGGAGGAGGAGAGCAGTGTCACGGTGTGGACTCAGTCCGCCGGCGAGCACGTTCGCCTCTTCGCGTGTGAAGTCACGCAGTTCAATCGCATGTCCGATATTAAATGGAGTGATCCGATCATCGCGAATGAGGTCGCTCGGGGTAGCGACGCCGAGCAAACAAAAGGTCAGGCGCTCAAACTTGGGGTCTTCCGGGCGGCGGTTGTAGCATTCGCGGATGCCGGCGAAAAATTCGTCGGCGCTAAATTGACGCAGACTGCGCACCGCATCGATTTCATCGACAAAAATAACGAGCGGCTTGCGTTTGCGCTCGAGATAGACGTCCCGAAGCGCCCCCATAAACCGGTGCAACGGCGCGCGCCGCGTGTTCGCGTCCCAATAGCTTTCCATTTCGGTTTCAAGTCCAAGTTTCTCGCCCACATGACAAAGCATGCTGAAGTACCACTGCTCCACGTCGAGGTTCTGACCGATGGCGGTAAGATCGAGAATGACAACGGCGCTTCCTTGATCTCGTAACGCAACCGCCGTCCGGATCATGAGCGATGATTTGCCCATTTGCCGCGAAGTAAGCACGTAGCAAAATTCGCTGCGGCCGAGAGCTTCCAAAAGATCGCGATCGGCCGCACGAGGAACATAAGACCCGGCGTCAGCTTGCAGCGCACCGCCAGTTACGAAAAAGTTTTGCTTGCTCATGTGAGATGAGTTTGCAGATAGCGCGCGTAAAGATCGCACCGGAATGTCGCGCTCGCCGGAGTCTCTCCCTTCAAGAGTCCGGCCGCGCGCAATCGGTAAAAAAGTTTGGAGTCACTGGCCGGTCGGTTCGTGAGCAGCGCGCGCAAAAATTCTAAAGCCGCTTCGTTTCGCGAAAGTAAGACAAGGAATCGTTTCAAGTGGTCCGCAAATGGTCCTTCTTCAGTCGGTGCGATCCGCGCGAGTACCTCGAAAGTCTGGTGACGTTCGACCATTTCGTACAGCGCCCGGCGCACCAAATATGGCTGACCGCCCAGAAGATTCGCAAAACTTTCAAAATCTTTCGCCGGAAGCGGATCCCCATACAGTTGATTCAACCGAGAGACTTCCGTTCGGTCGAAATCTTGCAGACGAACCCGCGTGCCGACGTTGAATGGAGATTGGTTCAAGTCGGTAATAAACAAGTGCGCTTCCGTCGCATAACAAATCACCATCGACAGAACGTGCCATGGGCTCTCGGGATCAAGCGCTCGGGCGTTGTGCCACGATCGAAAAAGGCCAAAGACTTCGCTGCCGAACGGGCACGTGAAAAGCCGATCGACTTCGTCCAACGCCCAGATCAAACCATCGCGGGTGTTGGCTAGAACCTCGCGCCGCAAGTAGCTCTCAAAATTTTGGTTCGGCCCGCTTTTCGGACGCCAAACATCCTCTGGAAATTTTTCCAGGTCAAGTTGATTGGCCAGTGCAGTGCCCAGCGTAATGAAAAATGATTCGAGCGACGTCAAATCGCCTGCGTTCAGTTTTTGAAAATCCGTGCACGTTACTTTGACGCCGTTTTTCCGAGCGCGCTGCAACCCGCGCGAAAGCAACGACGTCTTGCCCATTTGCCGCGCACCTTCAATCAACACGATGCTGTCGCGACGCTTGATCGCGGCGTGGAATTCTGCGTCCGTCGGTCGCTCTACGTAATAGCGCGAATCGAGCGGCATCGCGCCGCCAGGCGGTTCGAGCGCGCGTGAGACGCGCACCGTCTCGGTGCTTGGTTTCGCCAGCCCCGACGCCAATTCGGCGACAACGTTTGCCGTGTCTTCCGGTCCTCGCCACAACGTGTACTGAATTGGATCCAGCATTGTCGTTAGGTTCGCCGGAAGCGGCCCCTCCCAATTTACGCGAACGGGCAGTATCCGCGGCCTGCCTGACTGTTCTTGTGACGCGGCGTCAGCTATTTCCAGCTCGAACGCCAGCATTTCACTGCCGACAGCCGCCGGCGAGAGCAGCGGAATAATGGCGTCGGCATTTCGGATCGCCTGCTCGATCTCTCGGGCCCAATTCAAACCCACGTGCAGATGTCGATCTATGAATACTTCGCAGCCACGTTTTGTTAGTTCTTCTTCCAGGCTCGCCAACAGACGCCCGTCCAATTCAACATTGCGTTTGTAAATCAACACCAGCTTGACTCCGGCGCAGGAAGCTTTGTCTGCTTTCCCCGTCGCGCTCGAAACTGTTTTAGCTGTCCCCGCGAGCTTTGAAGGTCGCGACGATTGCCCGGTTTTTCCGTCAAAGTAATTTACCAAGTGCAGTTGCACGCCGTGCTTCACTTCGGCTTCGCCTAAGTCGTGAAGATGCGGCCGAAGCGCTTCGAACTCGCACAGAAAACTCGCGTGCACCTGCGACATCAAAATGTGTCCCGCATCTCCGCAATCCATCACGCGCTGGGCAAAGTTGATCCCAGCACCGGATACGTTTTCCGCACCGTTGATATCAGGGACGCGATAAACAAGGCCGGTGTGCAGGCCAATTCGTACCGGAACGCCATTGGATTCTCGCAATGCATTCGAAATTTCCACGGCCGCGCGCACTGGCGCGCAAACGTCAGAGTCGAAAAAAACAAGCGCCATTCCATCACCTGTCGGCAATGAAATTAGCGTCTGACTATTATGCGCGCGGTTGTACTCGGAAGAATTCCGCACGGCCTGGCGCAATTGGCGCAGCAGTCCTGGTTGCTCGTCCGAGGGAAGTCGCGAGTAGCCCACCACGTCGGTAAACAACACATGGGCCATCTCCGGCTTCGACGGTATTTCCGAGGAGAAACCTGCCAGTTCGTCGGGCATAACGGCCTTGCGCAGCCCGTGAGGATGAGGACTTGCATTGCATCGCGTCAATACTTTTCTCTAACAATACGTGATTTGCCTCACATTAACCGCTGCTAGAGGCGCAAGCCTTTTGGAATCAAAACGCGATCGAGCAAGTCGAAGAGCCATTGAACGACCAATGCGAGGATCGCAGCCGGAATTGCGCCCTGCAAAATCGTCGCGTGATCGTTCAAGTTCAGGCCGCTCAGGATCGGTTCGCCTAATCCGCCGGCGCCGATCAGCGCGGCCAGGGTCGCAGTTCCGACATTGATCACCGCGCTGGTTTTGATTCCGCCGAGAATCGAACGCGACGCCATCGGCAGATAAATTTTCCAAAGTCGCGCGCGCGGACTGAGACCGAGCGCGATCGCCGATTCGCGCAGCGCGCGGGGGATGTCCTGTAATCCAGTCGCGGTGTTACGAACAATTGGGAGTAAACCGTAGAGAAAGAGCGCGGCGATGGCGGTGCGGGCGCTGATTCCAAAAAACGGCAGCGGCACCAGCAGCGCCAACAACGCGAGCGACGGAATGGTTTGCACGACGCTCGCGAAACCGAGAATTACCTGGCCAACCGCGCCGCCGCGACTCGCCCAGATTCCCAGCGGAATTCCAATTATCACCGAGAGCAGCAACGAAAATCCGGCGAGCTCGAGATGGCGGGCAGTCCACCGCGTGAGTTTGTGCGGAAAAGTTTCGCCGAAACCGGATGTCGATCCTGCGCTGGAGTCGAAAAACAAACTCGCAGCTTGCGCGTAATCTTTGGTGCGCTCGGCTTCACCATTAAGTCGAGTCATTTTCGGTTCGTCGATCTTGCTTTCGAGTGCCCGCAAAACCGAGATAATTTTCTCGTCGAGAGACAGTCGGTACAAAAATACCGCGTCATAGGGCGGAAAAAACTTCTGGTCGTCTTCAAGAACCACAAGATCATAATCCGCGATCTTCGCGTCTGTTGAGTAAGCATCCTTCACGTCGATCTGCTTGCTCCTAAGCGCGTCGTAGCCGAGTGCGTGATCGATTCCAATTACGTTTCCTGGACTCAATCGATACGCCACCGACAACGGCTGCCAGCCATCTTGTCGATCCAAAAACTCGTGAGTGAGCCCAAACTTCACTTCTGGGTGTTTTTGCAGATCACTGATCCTACGGATGCCGAGCGCACTGGCGCGATCACGTCGCATCACCAGCGCGTAGGTGTTGTTGAAGCCGAGGGGCTTCGTCATACCGATTCCGGCTTTGCGCAGCTCGTCGACAACGAAATCAACATGCATTGGACCGCTACGTTTCAGAATCTCCTGGACGATTGTGCCGGTGTACTCCGGGTAAACATCGATCTGTCCGCCGCGAAGTGCTTGCCAAAGAATGATCGTGCCGCCCATTCCCTGACGGTGCTCGGCTGGAAGCCCAGCCTCGATCAGCTGCCGTTTCGCAATTTCGCCAAGCACGTAGGATTCGGTGAATTTTTTTGAACCAATGACGACCGATCGCTCGCTCGCGAACGCAGAAGCGGCTAAAGCGGAGAAGAAGACAAAGCGGAAGATCTTCATGTAAGCATCAATACTCGCTGGGCGTTAATGAATTCGGTGACGAATTCGCTTGCCGGTTTTTCTCGCAACTCGGAGAGCGAGCCTTGCTGAACGAGTCGACCTTCGTTCATCAAAACGATTTCGTCTCCGAGGAACGCGGCTTCGGCGAGATCGTGCGTCACGAGAAGGGCGGTTTGCTCCAGGCGGGCGAAAATTTCCTTCAAATCCTTTTGCAAAGCGGCGCGAACGAGCGGATCGAGCGCGCCGAGCGGCTCATCGAGTAATAACAATTGCGGCGAAAGCATCAACGCGCGCATCAGGCTGACGCGCTGGCGTTGCCCGCCGGAAAGTTCGAGCGGATATCGGTCGAGCAAATTTTCGGGAAATCGCGTGAGCCCGCGGAGTTCGCCCAATCGCGCGCGGATTTCATTCCCGCCGCGGCCGAGGTAGCGTGCCATGAGAAGAATATTTTCGCGCGCGGTCAAATGGGGAAAAAGGCCACCTTCCTGGATCACGTAACCGATTCGACGTCGAACGATGTCGATCTTGTCGGTGCGAAGTTCGGTTCCATCGAAGTTGATTTCACCCCTGTCGGGTTCAATCAGGCCGATGATGAGGCGCAACAGAGTCGATTTGCCGCAACCGCTGGGCCCGATTAGAACGGTGGTTTTGCCGCGCTCAACTGCCAGATCGATTTCATGAACGGCGGCAGCGTCGCCGAATGTTTTTGAAACACCGACCAGTTGGACCAACGCGCTCACCGCGGGCTAGTTTGCCACGGTGAAATAAAAAACGCCAAACCAGCGCGCGTGGTCGGTCCAAACGTGCTGGAACTGGAAGCCTGCCTGGCGGGCGAGCGTGATAAAGCCGCCGATGGTGTGTTTGTAAGAATATTCGGTCAGAATTTTATCGCTGGCTCGAAATTCGAAGCTGTCGCCACCGATATGCACAGTTTGGTTGGCCTCGCTGATCAGATAGATCTCAATGCGACCTTCGGCCTGATTATAAATCGCGTGGTGATGCCATCGGTTTAAATCGAAATCGCCACCGAGATCGCAATTGATCCGGGTAAGAAGGTTTTTGTTGAATTGCGCCGTTACGCCGGCGCTGTCGTTGTAAGCCCGCTCCAGAACGTCTCGGTCCTTTTGAAGATCCACACCGATAAGCAAGCCGCCGCCTTCGCCGGCGAGGTCGGCCAGTCGCGTCAAAAATTCGCCGGCCGCTTCGGGTTCGAAATTGCCAATGGTCGATCCCGGAAAATAAAGGACGCTACGAGATGAGAGTCTTCTCGGCAATGGCAGTTCGAACGGCTCGAGATAATCGGCGGCGACCGGAAGAATTTGCAGATCCGGAAACATTTTCCGAAACCGGGCCGCGGATTTCTCCAGCTGCTCTCTGGAGATGTCGATCGGAACGTAAACGGCCGGTCTTTCCAATTCTTCGAGAAGGATACGCGTCTTTGTTCCGGCGCCGGTTCCCAGTCCAATGAGCTCGATTTGCGGGCCGAGCGCTTTTGCCATTTCGGCGCCGTGCAGTCGCAGGATCTTAATTTCGGTGCGAGTGACATAGTATTCGGGCAGCTCGCAAATTTGCCGAAATAGTTGCGCGCCGCGCTCGTCGTAAAAAAATTTGCACGGTAGTTGGCGCGGCGACTGGGAAAGACCAGTCAGAACTTCGTCGCGAAAAAGTTTTTTCGCGGCGTCCGCAATGATGGCGACGGGTTTCTCGTTCACGAAAGATCGCGCGCCAAACGGACCCCGGTGAATTGCCACCGTTTATCGGGTTGAAAGAAATTGCGATAGGTCTTGCGAATGTGCGTCCGCGACGTCGCGCAGGAACCGCCGCGTAGAACGTATTGGTTGCACATAAACTTGCCGTTGTATTCGCCGAGCGCGCCCGGTTCGGCTCGATAACCGGGATAAGGCGAATAGGAACTTCGCGTCCATTCCCAAACGTCACCAAACATTTGCGCCAGTTGTCCATTTCTCGGCGCGCGATTGACTGCTGCTGGATGAAAGCGCTCGGTCTCCACGAAATTTCCGCGGATGTCGATCTTCCCGGCGGTTCGTTCCCACTCAAATTCCGTCGGTAAGCGCGCGCCGGCCCAGTTTGCGTAAGCGTCGGCTTCGAAATAGCTCAGATGCGCGACTGGTTCGCTCGAATCGACTTTGCGCAGGCCTGACAAGGTAAAATTCCACCACTCGCCGTCTCGTTCGATCCAGTAAAGTGGCGCGCGCCAATTTTGTTCGTTGACGGTGGTCCAGCCTAACGAAAGCCAGAATTCCGCGCGCGAATAGCCGTTGTCGGCCATGAATTCGAGATATTCGTCATTCGTGACCGGCCGATTTGCGAGCGAAAACGGCAGAACCAACGCGCGATGCCGTGGCCCTTCGTTGTCGTAGGAAAACCCGTTTCCGTCGTGACCGATCTCGATTGTTGCTTGATCGAACTCGACGAACTTTGTCGGCGGAATGTCGATCCGCTGATTGTCGATACTCTTCCGGAAAACCGGATAGAGCGGGTTCTGGGCGAAGACGTGTTTGATATCAGTGATGAGCAGCTCCTGGTGCTGTTGTTCGTGATGAATTCCAAGCGTGAGGATGGGCTCGATCTCTCGAAACAATTTTGCGTCTGCTCCGGCGACCAGCTTATCAATGTCTCGATTGATTGACGCGCGATATTCTTTGGTCTCCGCGACAGTCGGTCGGGAGATCAATCCGCGCAGATCGCGCCGATGCATCGTGCCAGCGGCATTGTAATAGGAATTGAAGAGATATGCGTACTCGGGAACTGCGTCGCGATAGCCCGGCACCCACTTTTTCAAAATGAAGGTTTCGAAAAACCAAGTAGTGTGGGCGAGATGCCATTTCGTCGGACTGACTTCTGGCATTGATTGCACCACGCAGTCTTCCGGCACGAGATTTTCGGACAATCTACCGCTGAAATTTCGGACCTCGTGAAACCGGGCGAGAAGTTTTTCGCTCGGCGACGATTCCGTCTGCGAACGCTTCGGAGCGGCCGCAGTTTTATCGACCGTTGCGACCGCTGTTGGACTCAAGTGATTCCGCCCTCCTGTTCGAGCTCTTCCCTGCGGGCCTCAAGCATTTGGTCGTGCGCTGCTTCTTCGCGTCCATCGCTGACGAGATGTTCACCGACTGTTTCTTCGTCGTCTTCAATACCCGGGCGCGGAACCCGACGGCCGTGATCGTCAGGTGTTACCTCCCATTCTTCCTCCATTTTGATGTTTTTATCGTCTTCTTCGGGAGGCGGCGTTGCCAAACCACCTAACAATTCCTCACGCGCCTGGTTCCAATCGGTGTCGGTGAATTCATTGGGATCGCGTTCGTCGATCAACGCGATTTCGCGAGCTCGGCGTTCGATGTCGTCGGGCGAGGGGACGCCCATACCGTTGCCGTGCAATGAAATTTTGCCAGGAGTTGGTTTCTGTTCCTTCATATCACCTGAGTTTCGAAAATCGAATCCCTCTTACGTGCAAAAAGCTACAGCGCGATGCTCCGGCGGGAAAGAGGATTTTGCTCGGACTCCAAATCGGAAAATAATCGGAATCCCATGGACGATTACAGCGTAGTGAACCTGAAAGAAGGCGGACGTTTGGCCTACGTCGAGTACGGCAACGCGACCGGAACTCCGGTTTTGTTTTTTCACGGTTGGCCAAGCTCGCGCACGATGGGCGAGCTGGCGGATGCGGCAGCGCGCGAATTGAACGTGCGAATCGTTTCACCCGATCGCCCCGGGATCCGCGACTCGACGTTTCAACTAAATCGCAGATTAATCGATTGGCCGAGTATCATTGATCAGTTGTCAGATCATTGCGGGGTCGGACAATTTCATGTTCTCGCGATCTCGGGTGGTGCGCCCTACGCCTATGCCACGGCCTGGAAAATTCCTGAGCGCGTGCGCGGTGCTGCGATCGTTAGTGGCGCTATTCCAATCGCGGATCTCCGTGATCAGAGCGGGTTGCTGCCGTTATATCGTTGGATGATGTGGTTTGGCCGGCATCAGCCGAACCTGTTACGGATGCTATTTCATGTGGCGGGTCCGCTGGTTTCTTTGCGGGCATTTGTGCGCGCGGCGCACAAGTTCTTGCAGATGCTGCCGCCATCCGACTCCGAAGCCCTTCGCGATAACGCGGCGTTCGATATTCTGTTCGAGAGCCAGCGCCAGGCTTGGTTCGGCTCGGCTGATGGCGTCATTGCCGACGCACAAATTTATGCTCAGCCGTGGGGTTTTCGATTGGAAGATGTAGATGTTCCGATGCGGCTTTGGCACGGAACAGAAGACCGGGCCTTTTCATTTTACGTCGCTCAGGAAACTGCAGCGCGTTTGCCAAAATGCGAGGCTCGCTACGTTGAAAACGAAGGCCATTATTCGCTGCCAATCCGGCATATGCGCGAAATTCTGGCTGATTTGATTGCGGTCTAGCTGCCTCTAAACTGAACCGTGGAAGATTTTACCGGAACGATTCAAGACCAGCCGGCGCGCCGACTTTGGACGGTGGAAGCGCCGTTTGATCAGCGGGTGGTGGAGCTGGTTCGCGACTGGGGCGCGAACAAGAATCCGGAGTTGATCGAGGAGATGATTGTGACGGCGCTGAAGATGGCGCGGGACGAAATGAGCGTCCCCGATCTGAAGCTAATCAATCGCTCGCTGAAAGAGATGCGCTATGCGGCAAAAGTCTTCGGGCACTACGCGCAGTTTCGGAAGGTCGTCGTGTTCGGTTCTGCTCGAACAACGACCGACGCGCCGGAAGCGAAAGTCGCCGAAAATTTCGCGCGGGCGATGGTCGCGCACGACTACATGGTCATCACCGGTGGAGGCGATGGGATCATGGGTGCAGCTCAAAAAGGAGCGGGCCGCGAGCACAGTTTTGGTCTCAACATTCGTTTGCCGTTCGAACAACAGGCTAATGAAATCATCCAGGGCGATCCCAAGCTGATCAATTTCAATTACTTTTTCGATCGCAAGCTCAACTTCGTGAAGGAATCGCACGCCTTCGCCCTGTTCCCTGGAGGATTTGGGACAATGGACGAGACCTTCGAGGTGCTGACGCTGATGCAAACCGGAAAGGCGCGCATCATTCCTGTCGTCATGCTCGACCGCCCCGGTGGTGACTACTGGC
>Ga0307479_10002570_pt1 | contig 16479 bp, 18 predicted proteins | sample atmos_gasesECM4C_FD_203743 | JGI IMG/M metagenome (GOLD analysis project Ga0307479, IMG submission 203743) | Hardwood forest soil microbial communities from Morgan-Monroe State Forest, Indiana, United States - atmos_gasesECM4C_515 | ecosystem: Environmental > Terrestrial > Soil > Temperate... | reverse complement strand
TAGGCTTTAGCCCCTGAGGCCCTGCTTCGCATTCAAGGCCGCTGTCATCAGGGATTCATTCATCAAAGCGAACCGCAGGCGCTGAAGCGCACCTCATATTGAAAAGCGTTTGGCACGACTGAAGTCGGGCCCGTCCCAGGATAACAATGGCGAGGACGAGACGCCCTCGGGACGCCGGCGCTACATTCGTTTTTCCGCAACCTCTTGAAGTCATGCCCTTCCCGATGCGCTCCCCAAAAGCTCGCGTTCATCGTGCGTTGAAGCTTTTGCTCCAGGGCAATTTTGTCAGGGGCCTACTAGACATAGACACATCGCGTGCGTGTATGTGGCGCGTAAAAACTGCTGCTAACCGCGTGCTTTCGACCTCGTCCAAAGCTGTGATCCCGATTGACACTGGAAGGGAACTTCAGGTCGGGATCGAACGTATCTTCTCATGATGCTTGGGTGAGACGCTGGAATCTCAGCGGCTAACGTTTACCAGGTGAGAATTCTTACGGGGTTCGAGGGACTGTCTCAACACGGTTTGGCGGCCAGATGAGAACAGCCCCTGGTGCAAAAGCGCGAGGTCTTGCGACCACACTCTTTTGTCTTGAACCCCGACGGCAGCATTGTAGGCCAAGCGCGGGAAAAGGCAAGCACTTCCCGCGCCTGGACACAGCCAGGCCGCCAGAACCGGTGCCCCGATTTCGAGTCGGGAGAAGGAAGGAGTTTCGTATGAAGGGTTCGAAGAGTCTATTTCTGGGGCTGGCTTTACTGCTGGCAACAAGCGCGTTCGCAGCGAACAAGGGATCTCTGCAGATTCAGGAACCGACCAGCGTAAACGGAACCAAACTGGCTCCCGGCGACTACAAGCTTGAGTGGGACGGAACCGGGCCCAGCGTGGAACTGAGCATCATGCAGGGCAAGAAGGTGATCGCGAAAGTTCCCGCGCATGTTGTCGACCTGAGCCGGCCTGCTCAGAACGACGCGGCGGTAGTGAAGAACAGCGAGGACGGCAGCAAGACGCTGAGCGAAGTCCGCCTGAGCGGCAAAAAGTTCGCATTTGCGGTGGGCGAGGTAGCCGCGAAAGCAGACGCCACGAAGTAAGGGCTGAAGCGAATTGAGTGGAACGATCAAGGGGAGCCTGTAGAGGCTCCCCGATTGTTGTGGTCGCCGTAGGTCAGCAACTCGGCCTAACGAAGGTCGGTCGTCACGGCCGCGGTTGACTCGATGGTTCCGCAGCCCGGGCGGTGGCTGAACTTCGAGCCACGGATGGACGCGAGAGCATATGCATCCTGATCAGCGACTCCTGAACTGCGAGCCACACGCGCGTTTACAACCTCGCCTGATTCCAGTATCTCAAACGCGATGACAGGGTCATGCCCGCTCGGCTTATCTGTCTTGCGGAGCTTAAAGGTCTTCGGCTCCCGGGCAGGCTTCTCGCGGAGCAACTTCGGTTTACATTTCTTGAGATCGTATTGGATGTCGCTTTTCCCTGATTTTTGAGCGAATCCCGCTGAAAGAACCGTCGGAAGAAGAATCGCAATGGTGAGCAACCAACGACGCATCAACGATATTAGACACCGCCTTCGCGGCTTGGGGCGCCAAATGTTTGTGGTGATTCCAGCCTCCGCGAGTTGATGGTCAACTGGTCTGCTAGTGTTGGCGCGTCGCGTTCCCTAGGGGCACGTGCAAGGAAGTGACGACGTTCGCATAGGCCGCTAATTCACCGTGAGACGCAGGGGCCTTTTCTTTTGCCATGGAGACGGACAGGGTGAACGAAGAGCTGGGACCGGGGTTGACGTAGGCGACGTGGTCGTAAAAGTCGTCAGGAAACGCAAACAGCTTGGTGTACGTGTTGTATTCGGCGTGGGTAACGTCCAAGGCCGCAAATTGCACCTTCGGGTATCGTTGCTTGTATTGCCGCATGCCGGCTTTCAGATCTTCGAGTGTGTTCTCATCGGTTTTCGGATTGACGCGTACCCGGATGATGACGTGCCGTGCCCTCGATTGGGCTGAACTCGGAATAAGTACCGCGTTCACCCCATATTCCGACGCTTCAGGCCCACAAACGGAGTGCCAGCCATCGGGTTCCTTTAGAGAGAAAACGAAACCGTCGCCAAAGACGAGGACGGCGTCGTCCTTATCGTCCTTTTCCTTGGACGTGTTGGAATGCGCGCCGCTTGACTGTGCGAGCAAGAGGGAGGTGAAGAGAAGGAAGAGAAGAACGAGGGCTGGCGGAGGCGAATCATGCCAGCGATTATCAACCAGCGCCGAGGCTAAGCGTTGAAACGAAGGGTCAGAGCGCGGGGTAACACGCGACGCGACGCGATTGGGGTTTCACGCGGCGAATTGCATTCGGCCTTCAGAGCGAACCTCAGGGGCTATAAAGCCCAGTGTCTATATGGCTCATGGCGGGACGACTCAAGTCGGGCCCTTCCCAATTACGTTCCCAGGCCAGCGTCAAAGAACGACCGCGAAACCTGGGCACCGGCGAGAAACTCGAGGTCCCTCCACAGCGTTCGGCTGGTGCCTCACTTCGGTCGGGATGACAACCGCGGCGAGATCATCGCGAGGTTGAGATTCCGCAAAAAAGTGCGACGAGAGCATCTGCGCTCCCCTGAGAAGACACGCACTTCGTTCTGCAACGACTCTCAGTACTTCGGCATCTTCGGATCCACGCGGTCGGCCCAGGCCAGAATTCCGCCGGCCAGGTTGTGGACTTTCTTAAATCCGGCCTGCTGCAGGAAGGCTACGGCCTTGCCGCTGCGCACGCCGGAACGGCAGTGGGCTACGATTTCGCGGCTGGAGTCGAGCTCGCTGACGCGCTTGGGCAAGTCGCCGAGCGGGATCAGGTGGCCGCCGATGTTGCAGATCTGGTATTCGTGCGGCTCGCGCACGTCGAGCACGAAAAGATCGTCGCCGGCATCGAGGCGGCGCTTGAGTTCTTCGACCTGAATCTCCGGAATACCCGTCTCCACTGGCTTTTCCTCCCCGCGAATTCCGCAAAATTCATTGTAGTCGATCAGCTTGGTGATCGTGGGGTGTTTGCCGCAGGCGGGGCACTCGGGATTCTTGCGCAGCTTCAGCTCGCGGAACTTCATGCCCAGGGCGTCGATGAGCAGGAGGCGTCCGATGAGGGGCTCGCCTTTGCCGAGAATCAGCTTGATCGCTTCGGTGGCCTGCATCACGCCCACCAGCCCGGGCAGAATTCCGAGCACGCCGCCTTCCGCGCACGAGGGGACAAGCCCGGGCGGTGGCGGCTCGGGGTACAGGCAGCGATAGCATGGGCCTTCTTCGGTGGCGAATACGCTGGCCTGGCCTTCGAAGCGGAAGATCGATCCGTAGACGTTGGGCTTGCCGGTGAGCACGCAGGCGTCGTTGACCAGGTAGCGGGTGGGAAAGTTGTCGGTACCGTCGGCGATGATGTCGAATTCGCGGAACAGGTCGAGCGCGTTTTCACTGGAAAGGCGGGTCTCGAAGGTACGGAGATTGATGTAGGGGTTGATGGCCTTCAGCTTGTCGGCCGCGGAGTCGAGCTTCTTGCGGCCGACGTCGGCGGTCGAGTGAATGATCTGTCGCTGCAGGTTGGTGAAGTCCACCACGTCGAAGTCGACGATCCCCAGCGTGCCCACTCCGGCCGCCGCCAGATACAACGCCAGCGGCGAGCCCAAACCACCGGCGCCGATGCAGAGCACGCGCGCCGCCTTGAGCTTCAACTGGCCCTCCATGCCGACTTCGGGCATGATCAGGTGGCGGGAGTAGCGCAGGATCTCGTCGTTGGTGAGAGTAACGGTTTCGGGTTTGACTTCGACTGTGGTGGCCATGAGAACCTCGGTTGTGAAAATTGAGACGCTGCGGGACTGCGGACCGGCTAGCGACAACAACAGGACGGACAACAACAGCAGCTGGCGCTGAGGAGGGACATTCGGGTTGTCGGTCGACCGATCATGCGTCTAACGGCCCCCGGCGATCGAAGGCACTATGGAAATGGTATCACTGTCTTTGACGGCGGTTGCGTCTTTCTGCAGGTAGCGTACGTCCTCGTCGTTCAGGTAAACGTTGACGAAGGCGCGCAGCTTGCCGTCGTCGGTGTAGAGGTGGCGGCGCAAGTCAGGGTGCTGCGAGACGAGGCCGGATAGCGCCTCAGCGATGGAACCCGCTTTGACGTCGACCGCCGCCTGCTTCCCGGCGTACTGGCGTAAAGGGGTTGGAATGTGGATCTTAGCCATGCCTACATGATGCCACAGACGGGGCTGCGGATTCAGGTGGAAATCGGGTGAGGTTTCCGTTGGGCGACGCGGCCCTCAGATCCGATTGACAAGCGGCTTATGCTGAACACGCTGGAAAAAACGACTGGGGCGGGATTTCCATGTTCCGAATTGTCTTGTCGATTGTGCTGGTAGTGATCGCGGTTGGGATTGGCAGCAATGTCTTCATGCGAATGCGCCTCGCGAAAACGGACTCGTCAACCGACAAGCGCGCGTGGTGGAAGCTTGGCTCGGACGAAGTTGGGGACACGTACCGGGCGCGCTTCTCAAGTGTGTCTCTTCCTCTAATCAACCAACTCTCTTTTTGGCTCGTGGTCACAATTGCGGCGGTGACGCTGGTATTCGCATTGCTGTGGAAGTGATGGGCGAATCCAACTGGTGGGCTTGGGTACACCAACACCACTGAGCGTTGACTAGCTCACTTCGATTTTCTCATCGACGAACGCCTTGTCAGGCTCGTCCGTGCCTGTGAGCTCGAAGGAGTTCGTGACGTCCGCTTTCCCCTGGGCCACTCGCGTGATCACGTACGAGCAACCGAACCAGTGGGCTTCGGCGAGGTCGGTCTGCGACCACTGCGCAGGATGACCGGGGTGCGAGTGGTAGAAGCCGATGATGTCTTCGTCGCGGGCGCGGCCTTCGCGCTGGATGCGGACCAGTTCTTTCGGGTCGATGTTGTAGCGGTTCTGCGGGGAGTCGGTGCGGGTATTGCCGCAGCGGGCAGTGGAGAGGACGATGCGGATGTCACCGTCCATGGTTCCCAGCAGAACGCCGCAGCATTCGTGCGGGTAGGTTTCTTCGCCGTGGCGGCGGATTTCGGCGTAGTGGGTTGAGGTCATCTTCAGCATAAAGGCTCTTTTCACCACAGAGGCACAGAGACACCGAGGAAATTCAAGGGATGAAGGCGATTGATCTAACTGTTTTTCTCTGTGTCTCTGTGGTGGACGGTTCCCTTCTATCCTTCGGTAACGTGAGGTTTTTCCTGCCGACTAACGACTTGCGAGTGACGACTACCCTTCTTCCCAGAAGCGCTCACTCAGGTACTTGTCGCCGGAGTCGCACAGGATCGTGACGATGACCGCGGGCTGTCCCTTCTTGCGGCCCTGCGCGACTCGCAGACTGCCTACGACGGCGGCGGCGGCAGAGATCCCTACGAGCAAGCCTTCTTCGCGCGCCAGGCGCTTGGCCATGCGATAGGCATCTTCGGTGGCGATCTCGAGATCCTCGTCGGCAAGTTTCGGGTCGTAAATCTTCGGAACGATCGCCGACGCCATGTGCTTGGTGCCTTCGATGCCGTGGAAGGCGGAATCGGGCTGAAGGGAAATGCAACGCACGTGCGGGTTCAGTTCCTTCAGGCGGCGGGCTGTGCCCACGAAGGTTCCGCTCGTGCCGAGGATGGCAACGAAGTGGGTGATACGTCCTTCCGTTTGTTGCCAGATCTCTTTGGCCGTGCCATGGTAGTGAGCCTGCCAGTTGGCGTCGTTGGAGTACTGGTCGGCGTAGTAGTAGAGATCAGGATGCTTGGCGTGAAGTTCGCGCGCCATGCGGATGGCGCCGTCGGAGCCGTCGCCCGGGTCGGTGTAGATGATGTTCGCGCCGTAGGCCTGCAGAATGCGTTTGCGCTCGGGCGAGACGTTCTCCGGCATGCACAGCGTGATGGGGATGCCTTGCGCGGCGCCGATCATGGCGTAAGCGATGCCGGTGTTGCCGCTGGTGGAGTCGAGCAGGATCTTGCCGGGCGTGAGTTTTCCGGTGCGCTGTGCTTCGGCGATGATGTTCGAGGCGGCGCGATCCTTCACCGATCCGCCCGGGTTGTACCATTCGGCCTTGCCGAGAATCTCAACGTCGGGGAGATCGGCGGAGATGCGTTCGAGGCGAAGCAACGGTGTGTTGCCGACACGGTCGAGCGCTCTCAGCCCGAGACGAGAAGACGGGGGCCGCGACTTTGATTCGGAAGCGTGGACTACCGCCGGGTTGGTGGAAACCTGCGCCATTCGCTAAGACAGCCGTGACTATAGTAATGTGCCAGAATCGGCGAAAAGAGGTATCTACTACCTGCATCCGATTATAAAAGAGGCGCCTCGGATGCAATCAACTTTTCGCTGCGCACTCTTTCCTTGGTAACTGCATCTAAGGGTGCAGACGTTGCAGAAGGGATCAACAAGAAATGGCGAGCAAGGTGGAACAGAAAACTTACGAAGACGCGCTCGGATGGCTGCGCGAGCACGGGTTTGACGTGCTCGAAGCGCCTGGAACGGCGGGGCGGGTCTTCCTGAAGAAGTACAACGTGTCGGCGGCGATCCAAAAAGATGGCGCCGACGGCGTGAAGATTTTCGCCTACCCCGGCTACCTGGTGGGCAGCGAGATTTCGAAGCTGGTCAACAAGGGCTACCAACAGTTCCTGAAGACATCGAAGACAGAAGTTCCGGCGACGGCCGACCACTTGAAGGCGCTGCACTCCTTCTCTGAAGAGTTAAAGGAAGGCCTGGGCCTGCCCAGCCTGTACAACGAGTCGCTGGGCACGGTGAGCGAGTCGTACCAGTACGACCGCATCGTCGACCGCGACAAACCGCAGGCCGAGCGCAAGAAGCGTCCGTGGGAAGTGGTGGGAGCGAAGGCGCTGGCGGCGAAGAAGAGTCCGGCGTAGGAGCTACGTTGTGACGGCTTGCTCCTGACCTCAGCGGCTGAAGCCGGTATTGATTTAAGAACTTTTCGGCCCGGCTGAAGCTGGGCCCTTTCAAACAGACCGCGTTTCGGAACTTCCCCCGGATCGTTTTCAATTTCGGACTTTAAGGCCTAATAATCGGACGAAGGATCGCAGCGGCGAAGGCCGCTGTTTTCTTTTGTCGCGAACCTTGCAGCTCCCAGACAATGATGTCTTGTTATGCGAAACTGGTGCGCCTCAGGAGGGCGTGGCATGCGCATGGGGCTTACGCGGTTGTTGGCGGCGTTGATATTCCTGGTGCCGGTGCTGGCCCACGCGGGTTCCAGTTCAGATCAGGAAACGAAAGCGGCGGTCGAGAACGTCTTGCGCACCCAGCAGGCGGCGTGGAACCGAAATGACCTCGAAGCCTTTATGGCCGGTTATTGGAATTCTCCGCAGCTGACATTCTTTTCCGATGTGCACGAAACCTCAGGCTGGCAGGGTGCGCTCGCGCGGTACAGGACTCGATACCAGGGCGAAGGCAAGGAGATGGGGAAGCTGGAATTTGCGGAACTCCGGATCGAGCCGCTGGGCCCGGATGCGGCCTTTGTGCGCGGAGCGTGGCATTTGACGCTTTCCGACGGCAAGACTCCGCATGGAATTTTCAGGCTGGTTTTCCGGAGATTTTCCGATGGATGGAAGATTGTGCACGACCACACGTCGGCGGCGGAGTGAGCCGGGGGCTCGAGATCGGCATTACAAAGCAAGACACATCACAAGGGACCGTTGTTGGGAGTTGGTGCAATCCCTGATTTCAAGATCCGGTGGGCGCGCGCCACGAGTGCTACTTCGACGCCTTGTGACTAAGACCCCACACATAGGCAGCCAGCGCGGAAGCCTGGGTGTCAGAGAGTTGCGCCCCGCCCATCGGCGGCATGGGACTACGATATTTCTTAGGCTGCGGCACACCGTCGGTGATCACCTTCAAAATTCCGGCGAAACTGCCGTCACTCCACAGCCACTGTTTCTTCGTCAGATCGGGACCCAGTGGTGAACCAGTGCCATTCGCGCCGTGGCAACCGGTGCAACCCGCTCCTCCCACTCGACCGTGGTAAATACGATCGCCAAGGGCAACCATCTCTGCCGTCGATCCTTCGGGAACAGGAAGATTCGCGGCGGCATTGGCATTGCCCTCCGGCGGCGTGGCAGGTAATTCGACAATCTTGCCAGCAGGGGCCGAAAGGCTCGGGCACGGGGCGCCCTTTGGCGCGGCGCCGGCAGGACCGCCTTGATAAACGATGCGGTAGATCCGTCCGCGAATATCCTCAGAAACGTAAAGCGCCCCGTCCGGTCCGACCGCAAGGCCGGTTGGGCGGTGTGTAGCGCCTTCGGGAGTCTTCTTTGCTCCCGCAAGACCGTCGGCGAAGATCTCGCAATTGCCCGATGGGTGCTCGCCGTCCAGAGGCTGAAAAACTACGTTGTAGCCCCCCTGCGCATATGGAGCGCGGTTCCATGAACCGTGAAACGCAATGAATACGCCGTCACGGTAGCGCCCCGGAAACTGTTTCCCGTCGTACCACACCATTGCGTTCGGCGCCCAATGAGCGGGAAACGCCGCGACCGGAGCGATCTTGTTGGCGCAGACACCTACGCTCTTGCCTCCGTCACCGCCGTATTCCGGGGCCAGGACCAACCTTCTCTGCGAGCCGTCGTAATAGCACTCGGGCCAGCCATAGTCGCCTCCAGACTTCAACAGCATCAACTCTTCAGTCGGCAACGTGGCTTCCTCGGAGGGTTTGTAGAGATCAGGCCAATTCGCGTGCAGTTGATCTCTGCCGTGCTGGGTCACGAACAACCGGCCTGCCGAGTCGAAGGCAAAGCCTTCCGCGTTTCGTATCCCCGTTGCGTAGCGATTTGCCGGTGAAAACACCTGATTTGTTTTGTTGGCGTCATAACGCCAGACCCCGCCACGAGTCTCCAGTTCAGTGCATGGATTGTCGCCGGGTATCTTGGGTTGCCGGTTTTTCGCCTGACAGGAATTGGTCGCGCTAGCAACGTCCACATACAGGGATCCATCGGCACCGATAATGAAAGGATGCATGGGATGATCGCCGCCCAGAGGCAACTTGGAGACGATCGTTTCAGGAGGTTTGGGCACGATTGAATCGGCGGGAAGCGAATACCGCACGATTCGATCGTTGATCTCCGCGTAAATCGATCCCTTATACAAGCCGATGCCTACACCCCCGGCTCCGCCCGTCTGCACGGTTTCACCGAAGCGCTCAATCACGTCCGCTTTTCCCGTGCCCGTACTGTCTCGCAGGACCACGAGAAAGCCGCCATCAGGCGGCTTATCAAAGTCGTAGTAGGGCCCCGACCAGGTGTTGACGTAAACCACACCGCTCGGCGTTATTACCAAATGCCGGGCGTGACCGATGTGGTCCGCAAACACTGTGGCGCAAAAACCAGCCGGCAACTTCAAGCCGCTGTTATCGTGCAAGCACGAAACGCCTTTCGTTTTCTGGCGAGCACTGGGCTGGTTTTGAGCCGAGACCATCGAGCTAACGACGCACAATACGACGGGCGCGACCATAACAAACAGATGAGGTCTCGCGAATCGGAACAATCGAATTGAAGCCTCCGAGGACTGGCCGCGATGAAATCGCCCGCGATTTTATTACAGACTGACGGTGTGATGCTGGCTGCTCGAAGATTGCCGGGAGAAACAGGGCAGGGAAACCTACTGGCGAGCCCCACACATTCCCCGGTCAATACATAGGTCCTTCGATCCGCTTAGGATGACAACGCGGAAGTATGTCACCGGCTGGAATGGGATGCGGCCAGGGAACTTGTGCTGCGAACGTACGACATAGTGCACTAAAAGGTCTTCGCCGAATCCAGCAGGATCGTTACCGGGCCGTCATTCACCAGCTCCACGTCCACCATCTCCTGAAACCGCCCGGTCTCGCAGCGCAGGCCGGCCACCCGGATGCGTCCGACGAAGTATTCGTAGAGTTCGCGGGCTTTTTGCGGCGGCGCGGCGGCGTCGAACGACGGGCGCTTGCCCCGGCGGACATCGCCGTACAACGTGAACTGCGACACCACCAGCACTCCGCCCCCAATCTCGCCCACGGCGCGGTTCATCTTGCCCTCGGCATCTTCGAAAATGCGCAGCCCGACGGTTTTGTCGGCAAGATAGGCGGCGTCGGCTTCGGTGTCTTCCTGGCCTACGCCCAGCAAGACGAGTAGGCCGCGGCCGATTTCGCCCGTCACCTCTCCACGAACCGTAACCTTCGCCCGGCTGACCCGCTGAATCACTGTGCGCATGGTCAACGAGTGTCCAGCTTTGCGCCGCACGTTGCAAGCGTGCTTAGCCAGGGTTCCCGCGTTGACCCCTTTCCGCGCCAGCGATTAGGATGCTGAAGGACTCCCGCAAGGGCCGAGGAACAAGCCGTACCTGTTAAGCGGACACGGAAAGCCGTCCGCTTCCTTTACACCTGTTCACGGGGACCATTACACTAACCGTTCCTCTCTTCCTACATTTTCCGGAGGTGGTATTCCTATGGCGTCGATCGATGAGAAGGTGAAGCAGATTGTGGTAGAGCAGCTGGGCGTGGACGAAGGCGAAGTCACCCCCAAGGCGTCGTTTGTGGACGACCTCGGCGCGGATTCGCTCGACCAAGTCGAACTGGTGATGGCGTTCGAAGAAGGCTTCAATCTGGAAATTCCCGACGAGGCCGCCGAGAAGATCCGCACCGTGCAGGACGCTATCGACTACATCGAAAAGCATTCCAAGGTCAGCAAGTAGGACATTCGGACCAGGACCGCGCAGCGCGGCCGGCAAGGAGAACTAATGGCAGCCGTTGACGAGAAGGTAAAACAGATCATCGTCGAGCAACTGGGAGTCGATGAGGGCGAAGTCACCACCAATGCGTCGTTCGTGGACGACCTGGGCGCCGACTCGCTCGACACCGTCGAACTGGTCATGGCGTTCGAGGAAGCGTTCGACATCGAGATCCCCGACGAGGACGCGGAAAAAATCCGCACCGTGCAGGATGCCATCGACTACATCGGCAAGCACTCGAAAGGCGGGAAGTAGGTTTGGCGAGGCGGGTCGTAGTAACCGGCATCGGCCTCATCTGCGGCGTCGGAAACACCACGGATGAAGTCTGGAAGAATCTGCTGGCGGGCAAGAGCGGCGTGGGCCGGATTACGCAGTTCGACGCTTCCCAGCATGCCTGCCAGATCGCGGCCGAGGTCAAGAACTTCGATCCCCTTAATTTCGTCGAGAAGAAAGAAGTCAAGAAGATGGGCCGCTTCATCTACTTCGCCTTGGCGGCGTCGGACGAAGCGATGAAAATGAGCGGCCTGCAAGTGAGCCCCGAGATAGCCGAGCGCGTCGGCGTCCATATCGGCTCGGGAATCGGCGGATTCGACGTCATCGAACGCGAGCATCGCGCCCTGCTCGAAGGTGGCCCTCGCAAGATCTCTCCCTTCTTCATTCCCGCAGCGATCGTGAACCTGGCCGCCGGGCATGTCTCCATGCGCTTCGGAGCCAAGGGGCCCAACGAGGCCACCGCCACCGCCTGCACCACCAGCGCTCATTCGATTGGCGACTCGCTGCGTATCATCCAGCACGGCGACGCCGACGTGATGATTGCCGGGGGGGCCGAAGCCGCCATCACGCCCATGGGAGTTGGCGGTTTCGCGGCCATGCGCGCCCTGTCTACCCGCAATGACGAGCCCGAGAAGGCGAGCCGTCCCTGGGACGCTGCGCGCGACGGCTTCGTCATCGGCGAAGGCGCCGGCATCCTGATCCTGGAAGAACTCGAGTTTGCCCAGCGCCGCAACGCGCCGATTCTCGCGGAGCTTGTAGGCTATGGCATGAGCGGCGACGCCTACCACATCACCCAGCCCGCTCCCGAGCACGAAGGCGGGTTCCGCGTGATGAAGAACGCGCTGCGCGACGCCAAGGTCAGCCCGGCCGACATCGGCTACGTCAACGCTCACGGTACCTCGACACCGATTGGCGACGTGCTTGAGGCTCATGCCATCCGCAATTTCTTCAGCGAGCGCAAAGTGCCGGTGAGTTCCACCAAGTCGATGACCGGCCACCTGCTGGGCGGCGCCGGCGGCCTGGAAGCCGGGGTTTCAGTGCTGGCGCTGCGCGATCAGATCCTGCCGCCGACCATCAACCTGGAGAATCAGGACCCGGACACGAAAGAGATGGACTTCGTGCCCAACCAGGCCCGCAAGGCCCGCCTCGACTACGCCCTCTCGAATTCCTTCGGCTTTGGCGGCACCAACGGCGCCATCGTGTTCAAGCGGTGGTCCTAACGGAAAAGCCTTTCACCGCAAAGGACGCAAGAAAACCAAGGGCCGCCGCCATCCCCGCGAAATTTGCAAGGGCCCGAGGTAACCCGTCAGTTCACCCCGCGTAATGGCACTTTTGTACCCGGAAACGACCGGAACGAACCTTTGCCAAAGCCCCTCTCGCAGGCCAGAATAGGCTTTCCAGCGAGGTTTCGGCCCCACTGCTATGGACAACGCCCTCGGCACCGCCTTGGCCCCCATCCCCCAGACCAAGAAGGCATCGGCACGGATTGCCTTAGTTGATCTCAAGGACACCACCAGGACCGTTCTGGTCGACTGTTTCAAACAGTTCGGTATACAAACCGTCCTGCTGCCGGGGAATGCGGCCGAGCGCCTGAAAAAGGAAAAATTCGAGGCTTGCGTCGTTAGACTCGGCCCGGGCGCGCAGGCCGTGATGGAAGCGATTCGGACCTCATCCTCCAACAGCCGCATGGTGATCTACGGCCTTGGCGGCAGCGCGCAGGAAGCCATGCGCTACTCCAAGTACGGCATCAACGCGATTTTTCAAGAGCCCGTCGAGCGCTCGGCGGCCCTCAAGCTGGTTCGCGCCACGCACCTGCTGGTGCTTCACGAGTTCCGCCGTTACGTGCGCATTCCGGTGATGACGGAAGTCACTGTGCTTGTCGGAGAAAGCAGAAAGATCACGGCCACCAGCATCGAAGTGAGCTCGGGTGGCATGTCGATCAAGACCGCCGAAGACACAGGGTCTGGCCAGAGCGTCGAAGTATCGTTCGCACTGCTCACCCTGCCCCGTATTTGGGTTCGCGGGAATGTGATCTGGAAGAAGCCGAAGCATTCCTTTGGTGTCCGTTTCGACGCCACCGACGACCGCCGCCGCAAGCTCAAAGAGTGGATCGACGCCTACCTGGAAGGGTAGGCTGCTGACAGCTCTCAGCCGTCAGCTATTAGTTGCCGGCTTTCAGCCCTTCCGACTCCTTGTTGCTGCGAGCCGGGCAGTCCACTGAGAGTTAAGAACGGTCCTCCCTTTACAATGTCGACGTGAGTGCCAGCCCCACCCGAGCCACTGCTGACCCCGTTGGCGACCGCCCTCCCTTCACCCGCTCGCAGGATCTCCTCCTGACGCTCATCTCCTGGGCCACCACCATCGCCGTGCGCCTCATCGGCCCAACCATGCGTTTCTCCGTTTCCTGCGAGCCAAACTCCCCTGTCAGCCTCGAGCAACGGCCGTTCGTGTACTCGTTCTGGCACCAGTGCACCTTCGCCGCGACTTACCTGTGGCGCGATCTCGACATCCGCGTGATGAGCTCGACCAGTTTCGACGGAGAGTTCACCGCTCGCATGATCCGCCGATTCGGCTTTCTTCCCGTCCGCGGCTCCAGCAGTCGCGGCGCCGTGCGCGGCCTGCTGGGTATGCGCAAGCACATAGAAGCGGGATGGACCGTCGCGTTCACCATCGACGGCCCGCGTGGCCCGCGCTTCGTCACCAAGCCCGGCCCGGTGTTGTTAGCGCGCGCCTCGAAAGTCCCAATGGCGGTCTTTCACATCGCCATCGACCGCGCCTGGGTCCTGAACACCTGGGATCGCCAGCTGGTTCCCAAGCCCTTTTCTCGGGCCCTGATGCGCGTCGGCACCCTGATCCCCGTGCCCGAAGACGTCGGGTCTGAAGATCTCGAGCATTACAACGCCCTACTGCAGTCCTCACTCGACCGCGTCAAGGCGTTCGCCGAAGCGAATGTCGACAAAGTGGGGAGCGAGGAATTTCCATTCTTTCGGCGCAATCAAGTGGGCGGAACATTCGCAGCTAGGTGATTGCCGGGCGCTGAAGGAATGGGCATCTACCAGCGGTTGACGAACAGAAAGCGCTTTTTGCGGGTCATGAACTCTAGTCCATTCAGGTGTAGTCCCCGCCATTCATTGAGACGCCGGCGCCCTCCGCCGGGCCGTCAGCGAGACCGGCGTTTCCTTACCGACGCGATTCTCATCCGTAAGCAAGTGGGCTCTGGAAATGCCGGGAACGGAGATTGCCGCGATATCCGGCTCCTGAAAAACTTTCATTGGTCGTCATGGGTGCACTAAAGGTCCGGCACCAAAGTGCTCCTCCGAGAGGCAATCAGGGCCTCCGAATCAAGCCGGACAGTTTTATGCTCGTATCCATCACAGCCTCTTTCTGGGTGCCGGGTTGATTGTTTGTCTGCGAAGGAAGAGCGGCACCCGCACAAACAAGAGATGGAACCGGAGATGAAAACCATGACCAAGAAGCAGAGCATAGGACTCATCTTCATGCTCGGTTCGGCGGCAGCGGCGATCCAGTTGACCATCTTCAGTCCGGTACTGAGGGGATGGTTTTACAGTATCTGCCTTGGAATTCTGATCGTTGTTTTCGCCGGCGGAGCGGACCTGTTTAGAGGAAACGAATAAGCTGCGAGGTCGAGGAGCTGTCGACACCGCTCCGGGGACGCTAGACGCATCACCCCACCCATAGATATTGCCCGACGAGCCGATCCCACGAAACACGAACAAACCTTCAGCGCCATTCTCGATTCATAACGCGCTTCTGTACCGCCACGCTCGACACTGGTGATCGAGCCAATTGGAGAACGGGACTTACCCGTACTTCTTCACGGAGCGCAGCGCTACGTACACCAGCGGGCCGGCGGCCAGGGCCAGCGGACCCCACACCAGTCCGTACAGGTTCACGCCTCCGTTACCGGCGTTCCCAAACAAGCTGCCCGCGAGCGCGACTGCGCTCATCGCGATTACTGCAACCACTGCGGTGATGAGCCCGACGTGGCCGCCGGGGATTACGAACGAGCGGGGCAGATCGGGGCGCTTGCGGCGCAGTTGCCAGGCGGCCAGAACGGTGAGCACGGTGGTCGCGACCCGCAGCCAGCTGTAGATGGTGATCAGCTGCACCAGAGAGTGCAGGGCGAGCAGGGCGTAAACCGCGCCGGAGGCGATGATGGCGATCCAGGGGGTGCCGTAGCGGCGGTGCTTGCCGGTTAGGACCGAGGGCAGGTAGCCGTCCTCGGCCATAGCGAACGGCATACGGGTCGAGGTGAGGACGGTGGCGTTCAGCAGGGAAAGGTTGGTCACCATGGCGGCGAGCGTCATCCAGGAGCCGAACCACGGTCCGCCGATGAGCTGGGCGGCGTCGGAGAAGTAGCGGGTATGCCAGCTTTGCCAGTTCCCGAGCGCCGCCAGCGAGGCGAGAGTCGGCAGAAAGAGAACAGCCATCGACAGCGGCACCACGATCGCGAGGGCGAGTGGATAGGTGCGACTTGGGTTCTCCACCTCTTCGGCCACGGTGGAACATTGTTCGTATCCAGAGTAAAGCCAGAGTCCGAGGGACAGTCCAACGCCGAAGACGCTAAGCAGCGGCTGATGCGGCGGAGTCAGGGGAGCGAACGGGTTGTGGTGCCATTTCGAGAGGCCCATGACGACGAGCACCAGCACGGGGAGGAGAATGAAGAACTCAAGGGCGGTGGCAAATTTTCCCACCTCTTCGATGCCGCGCACGTTGATCCACGTGATCAGGACCACGACCAGGAGGGAGACGGCATAGTGTCTCCAGCCCGCGAGTTGAGGGATGTAGAAGCTGAGGTAGTCGGAAACCTGCACGGCGTAGGCGGCACCCAGCAGAAACGAGGCGCACCAGTTCCACCAGCCCGCGAGGAATCCCCAGAGATCCCCGAAGGCCGCGCGCGACCAGCGATAGAATCCGCCCTCCACCGGCATCGCCGAAGTGAGTTCGGCAGAAACAAGGGAGACGGGGATCGACCAGAAAAATGGAATGACCAGCAAGTAAATAAGAGTCAGTCCTGGGCCGGAGGTGGTGACCATATCTTCCAGGCCGAAGGGGCCACCGGTGCAGTAGGAGAACATGACCCAGACGAAATAAAAGAGGCCTGCTTTGCGGATGGCGGATTTGGTGGTGGTGGAAGTGGCCACGGGGCTCGGGTTGATTGCGAGGGAGGATTATACGGGGTGGGGCAAGATATCGTTCAGGCAGGGAATAATCGAGCCGTGGTGGAAAAGTTATCGGGGTCGGTAGTGTTGTAAGCCAACACGGGGTCCTTCGACTGCGTTCGGCTTTCGCCTCACTGCGCTCCCAATGAACAGACAACGATACTGCGTGCACAGCTCTTCTCCTCTAGGAGTGTGTCCGAGTATTCAACCGGGAACCGCTGATTGGGATTGAAACTCACAGGGTAGATATGCCAAGTTTCCGGTATGGGGAAAATTTACCGCGCCTAC
>Ga0307479_10002569_pt1 | contig 16480 bp, 6 predicted proteins | sample atmos_gasesECM4C_FD_203743 | JGI IMG/M metagenome (GOLD analysis project Ga0307479, IMG submission 203743) | Hardwood forest soil microbial communities from Morgan-Monroe State Forest, Indiana, United States - atmos_gasesECM4C_515 | ecosystem: Environmental > Terrestrial > Soil > Temperate... | reverse complement strand
TGCGGCCTGCGCGACCCATTTGGCAATCACATCCGGTTCTCCCAGCCGCTTCACGCCGCTGTTTCCGCGACAGCCGATGAGAAACGACGGGCCTAGGAGTCCAAGGAGGCGTGGGTTACCCTAGGTATGCACGGAGGAGGATGGGATGAGTGGAGTTCGGGTCCTGGTTGGGACGAAAAAGGGCGCCTTCGTACTGACATCGGATGGCAAGCGCCAGGGGTGGACGGTCGACGGACCGCACTTCGGCGGCTGGGAGATGTACCACGTCAAGGGGTCGCCCGCCGATCCGGACCGGGTCTATGCATCGCAGTCGACCGGCTGGTTTGGCCAGCTCATCCAGCGCTCGAACGATGGCGGCAAGACCTGGGAGCCGGTGGGAAACAAGTTCACGTACGAGGGGGAGCCCGGCACCCACAAGTACTACGACGGCACGTCGCGTCCGTTTGAGTTCAAGCGGGTGTGGCATCTCGAACCGTCATTGAGCGACCCAGACACCGTTTACGCCGGCAACGAGGATGCCGCCATCTTCCGGACCACCGACGCCGGGCAGACCTGGCAGGAACTTCCCGGCCTGCGCCAGCACCAAACGGCGCCCGACTGGGCACCGGGCGCTGGCGGTATGTGCCTGCACACGATCATCCAGGATCCGAAAAACCCGCGGCGGCTTTTCGCCGCCATCTCGGCGGCGGGCGCGTTTCGGAGCGACGACGCGGGTGAGACCTGGCAGCCGATCAACCACGGCCTGCACTCGGAGGGCATCCCGGACCCCGATGCCCCGGTCGGTCACTGCGTGCACCGGATCGCGCTCCATCCATCCCGTCCGGATACGCTGTTCATGCAAAAGCACTGGGACGTGATGCGAACCGACGATGCCGGGGGGTCGTGGCGCGAGATCAGCGGCAACCTGCCAACCGACTTCGGGTTTCCCATCGACGTGCATGCCCACGAGCCGGAGACGATCTACGTCGTGCCGATCAAGAGCGACTCCGAGCACTACCCTCCGGACGGGAAGCTGCGCGTCTACCGCAGCCGCTCGGGGGGAGATGAATGGGAGCCGCTCACCAAGGGGCTGCCGCAACGCGACGTGTACCTCAACGTGCTGCGCGATGCCATGTCGGTCGATTCGCTAGACCCGTGCGGCATCTACTTCGGAACGAGTGGCGGGCAGGTCTACGCATCGGCCGACGCCGGGGATAGCTGGACACCCATCGTTCGAGACCTTCCAGCTGTCCTGTCGGTCGAGGTGCAAACCCTGTCGTGATTCGCGTCGTCCTGCCGACCCATTTGCGCAGACTGGCGCAGGTTGGCGGCGAGGTGCAACTCGAGGTGGAGGGTCAAGCGACGCAACAGTCGGTGCTCGACGCCTTGGAGGCGAGCTATCCGATGCTGCGTGGGACGATCCGGGACCAGGTCTCGCACCAGCGCCGCGCGTTCATCCGCTTTTTCGCCTGCGAGCAGGACCTCTCCCTCGAACCGCCGGATCAGCCATTGCCGGACGTGGTGGCGAGCGGGGCCGAGCCATTGCTGGTGGTTGGGGCCATGGCGGGCGGCTGAAAGTCGGAATTCCTCCCGGGTCATCTCATTCCAACCTCCATAAGATGGTCCCGATGGATCGTGCCCTTTGTCCGGTGCTGGTCGGCCGCGAACGTGAGCTGAGCCTGCTCGAGGATGCCCTGCTGGCCGCGCACCGTGGCAACGGGCAGGTGATCGTGATCGGCGGGGACGCCGGGGTGGGCAAGACCCGGCTCGCGCTGGAGCTGCAGGAGCGCGCCCGGCGCGCCGGAACGGCGGTGATGGTTGGCGCCACCAGCGAAGCGGACGTGGCGCTGCCCTACTTGCCCTTCGTCGAGGCGATCGGCAACCATCTCGCCGGCGCGGACCTCGAGTCGATGAAGCTTCAGCTCGGGCCCGCTACCTGCCGCCAGCTCGGCCAGCTGCTGCCGCAGTTCGAGCTCCAGACCACCGTGATCGATCCAGGCGAGCCCGCTCAGGCGAAGCTCCGTCTCTACGAGGCGATACTCGTCTTCTTTCGCTACGCCGCTGAGCGAAGCGGCCTGCTACTGGTGCTCGAGGACTTCCACTGGGCCGATGCCTCGAGCCGCGAGCTGCTCGAGTACGTCGCCCGGCGGATTCGCCGCCGAACGCGCATCCTGCTGCTCGTCACCTACCGCAGCGATGAGCTCAATCGCCGCCACCCGCTCCTGCCCCTGATTCAGGGCTGGCAGCGCACCGGCATGGCCGAGCAGGTCCTGCTCGACCCGCTGCCGGCCACCGGCATCGCGCGCATGGTGAGCGAAATCTTCGACAACGCCCCTGTCGAGGCCGAGCTGCGGGATTTCCTGCACGAGCGCACCGAGGGCAACCCGTTCGTGCTCGAGGAGCTGCTGAAGGCGGCGCTGGACCGCGGCGATATCTTCCTGACGGCGGGCGGTTGGGACCGGAAGGCAATCCACATGCTGCGCCTTCCACCGACAGTCAAGCAGGCGATCTTGCTGCGCGTAGAGCGCATGACCGATGCGCAGACCGAAATCCTGCGGGCGGCCGCGGTGCTTGGGCGATCCTTCGATTACCGGATGCTGGTCGGCGTCTCACGGCAACCCAAGGAGGGAGTGCTCGAGGCACTCACCGGTTTCGTCCAGGACCAGCTGATGGACGAGGAGTCGTCGGGGCGCTATCGCTTCCGCCATGCCCTGACCCGGGAAGCAATTCACGATGACCTGATCGCTCCCGAGCGCGAACGGCTGCACGCGTGTGCCGCGGACTGTCTTCGCGAGCAACCCGATTTCGACAAACACGATCTTGCCTACCACCTGATGGCTGCCGGGCATTGGGCCGAGGCCGTCCCGGTGGCGATCGACGCGGCCAAGGAGGCGGAGGCAAACAAGGCCTACGCGGACAGCGCCGCCCTATACGAACGCATCGTCGACCACGTCGAGGACCGCTGCCGGCGCGCCGCCATCCTGAGCGAGCTGGGCAAGGCCTATTTCTTCGACGGCGAAACCCGGCGCGGACAACGCTATATGGAACAAGGTATCGAGGGGTTGGAGCAGTGCGGCCGGACGCGCGAGGGTGCCGGCTTCCGCCTCTGGCTGGGCCGCTCTTACTGGTTGCAGGCGCGTCCCGACCTGGCCCGTCGTGAATTCGAGTCGGCACGTTCCACCCTGGAACCGTTTGGGCCGAGCTCCGATCTCGCGATCGCCTACGTCCGTCTAGCCGGGCTGGCCGGCTTCAACAAGGATCACGAAGAGGGCACGCGGCTGGCACGCAAGGCCATCGAGATCGCCGAGGCGGCCGGAGCCGACGCCGCGCGCATTTTTGCTTACGGCTATGTCGGCGACAACCTCGAAGCCATGGGCAAGGTCGAGGAAGGCCTCACCTGGCTCGATCGCAGTTACGTCGAAGCCGCCGAGCGGGGCTACGACTGGATCGCCAGTGTCGCCCTCTACAACTCCGTAATGGACAACCTCCATCACGGCCGGGTTCGCCAGGCGAAGGAACGGTTGGGCCATTTCCGGGAGCGGTTCGATCCACGCGGCACGCGCGAACCTTCGTACCTCCAGATTCAGGCGTTCCTGGCGATCCGCGCGGACGGCGAGCCGGAGCGGGCGCGACCCCTGCTCGAGGCGGCCATTCCGCAGGCGGACGAGGTGGGTGACGCGCTGTTCGCCGCCCGCATGCGTCTCGATCTCGCCTATGTCTACACCGCGCTCGACCGGCTCGACGATGCCCGGCGCGTCATGCTCACCGAACCCGCCAGCCCGGAGCGATCCGAGGTGATGTACCTCTTCTATGCCAGGCTCGCGTTCAATCTGGCGGCGGGTGACCTGACGGCGGCCCATGCGGACGCGCGACATGTCCTCGAGCTGATCAAGCAGGCGCCTGCCCAGTGGTCTGAGATCTATTTGATCGACCGCACGGTCGACGCCTTCATCCGGGCCGGGGATCCGGCCGGCGCCCGCGAGCTACTTAACACCGCTAAGCTCGATGGCTTTGAGTCCAACCCGCTACTCTGGCGGGCGCGGGGGCGGCTGCTGCTCGCCGAGGGTGACGTCGATGGGGCGCGCGAGCAGCTGGAGCGGGCGGCCCGGGCACTGCAGCAGGAGGAATATCTGGACGAAGCCTGGCCGGCGCGCCGCGCCTGGGCCGCGGCGCTGGCGGCCGGCAGGGATCGCGCGGCGGCGGAGGCCGAGCTGCAGGCGGTGCTGCGGGAGGCCACGGCGCGCCGTCACCGGCTCGAAGCTCGCTATGCGCGCGAGCAGTTGCGGGCGCTGGGCGTCGACGTCCCCGAGCCGCCGGCTTCGGCCGAGGCTGCGGCGCTGGCGGCGAGCATCCGGGAACCAACCGAGCGGCTGGTCACGGTGGTCTTCATCGACGTCCGCGGCTACACCGTCCTCGCGGCCCGGGAGACGCCCCAACGGCTCGCCGACCAGATCGCCACTTTGTACCGCTGGGCCGAGGAGGAGATCCACCGCCATCAGGGGCTGATCGATCAGTATGCCGGCGACGCCATCATGGCGACCTTCAACGTCACCGGAACTCGGCTCGATCATCCGGTACAGGGGCTACAGGCCGCGCTCGCCATCCGCGACAAGGCGGCCTTCGCCGGACTGCCGGTAGGGGTCGGGATCGCGGTCGGGCCGGCCGTGGTCGGCCAGTTCAGCGAAGGCTCATCGGTGACCGCGGTGGGCGAGACGATCAACCTCGCCTCCCGGCTGCAGGCGGCCGTGCGCGAGGGCGAGCTGCTGCTGAGCGAGGAGACCTACCGCCGCACCCGCGACTGGCTGGCTGACCAGGAGCTGCCGGCGGCCGAGGAGTCGTTGACCCTGAAAGGCTTTCCCAAGCCGGTGCGCGCCTACCGACTCGCCGCGCACTCGCCCGCCGGACGCGTCGGATGACGGCGATTCGGGTCGTGCCGCATCAACGCCTGCCGGTGCCGCTCGCGGGCGACGAAAAAACCATGCTCAGCGCCTTCCTCGATCGCTACCGCGAGACGATCCTCTGGAAACTCGATGGACTGTCAACGGCGCAGGCGTCACAGCGGCTCGTTCCCTCGGCATCCACCTTGCTCGGGCTGGTCAAGCACCTCGCCTACGTCGAGCGCTGGTGGTTCCAGATGAACTTTGCGGGCGAGCCGGTCCTCTTTCCCTGGCCGGAGGATGAGCCCGACCAGGACATCGATTTTCGCGTCGCACCGACCGACACCATTGAGAGCATCGGCGCGCTCTACGAGCAAGAGTGCGCCCGCTCGCGAGAGATCGTCGCGGGCGCCTCGGTCAACGATCTCGGCATGGGATTCGGCGACGTGGAGCCGCGCAGCCTGCGGTGGATTCTGATCCACATGATCGACGAGACCGCCCGCCACGCCGGCCACATGGACATCCTGCGCGAGCTGACGGACGGCGCTATCGGCCAGTAGTCGGCTTCGCGGCGCGCGCCTCGAGGTGGCCTTGGAGGTCACTGGCGAAACCCTTGAGGTTCTTGGCCATCCCGGCCACCTCCGATAGCCCAGGCTCGCGGGCGAGCTGCTCGGCGTCCTCGCCGAGCGTCGCCAGCCGCTCGTGCAGGATCTTCCAGGCGGCCTCGCGATGCGGCAGCACGAAGAACGAGGGCCGGACGATGTCGAAGGCCGGACCGGCGGTGCGCCCGGGGTAACTCGGACCGACCGGCCGAGTGGTCAGCACCGGGCCCAAATAGCGCATCACCCAGTTCATCAGGTGCTTGACGGTCTTGGCCAGGGTGTCCAGCTCGGCGGCGGTTTCGCCATGGTGGACGAAATAGCGGCTCTGCAGTTGCAGGACGACTTCGTAGACCGCATTGAAGAGATCGGCTACCCGCCGGGTCAGTGGATCTTCGATCAGGTCCGCCGCGTCGACGTCGGGCGGCTGGCGCAGAAATACGGGAAGCACCGCGCGCGCCGGCTCGAAGCTCGGATCGGCGGTCCGGACCGCGAGATAGTCCTCGAGGACGCCGACGAATTTGCCGAAGTGAGAACTCACCCAATCGCCGCGGGCGCCCTCACCCTGCTCCACGATGACGTCGATGGCGCGGCTGGCTGAGGCGAGGTCGGTCACGGCGGTCAGCTGGGGCCACTCGAAGATCTCGGTGGTGGCCTGCGCCTTCGGCGGCCCGATGAAGACGCTGGCCTCGCCGTAGCGATCGACCAGGTTGGCGAGTCCAGCTTCGATGCCGCGGTAGAGGTGGCCGACGGTGTGCCATTCCTCGGGCCCGGCGGTCAGTTGCGGGTCGTCGGCGGTGAGCGGCTGCATCTGCCCGAGGGCGGCGAAACCCGGCGCATCCTCGAGGGCCATGCCCTCGGGTCGCTCCAGGTACATGAAGTGCCGCAGCGCCCGTTCACCGAACGGGACGAGCGCGATCTGGACGTCCGGCGGATACCAGCGACTGAGGATCGGGAAATTCGGTCGCTCGAAGTGCGGAGCGGCGCCGATGGCGCTCAGGATGTTGGTGGCGAGCGCCAGGTGGAGCATCTCCTGCTTGATGACGTCGATGATGGCCGTCTCCCAGGCCTGGATGCGCACCAGCTGTTCGGGCGTCACCCCTTCCGCCACGCTGCGCTTCAGCGAGAACTGGGCGTAGAGGTACTCACAGAGGAGGCCGTGTTCGAGTTCACAGGCCTCCCCCAGCAGGTAGACGAGCTCCTCGCGGCTCTCCACCCGTAGGGGAGGTTCGTGGACCTGCCCGTTCGGCCCCCGTCCCGTGGCCATTACTGCCATTGTCGGGCCGCGGCCGCCCCGGCTGCTGGAAGCCGCCCGAATACCCGTTGTATTGGGGCGCCATGGCTGAAACCGAGCGAATCCCGGTCGACTTCCACCAGGCGATGTTCCGGGTCGCCGCGATCGCCTTCGTCACCGCGGCCACCGTCAATATCGGGAGCAGTCTCATTGGGGCGCCGCACTTCGATTTCCGAGGCATCGTGATCATCGGCATCCTTTCTTATGTGGGCGCCCTGGTCAGCTGGTTCTTTCCCTGGCACCGGCTTCCGGTCGAGCGATTCCTGGTGGTCATTGTCATGCCCGGCCTGGCCATGCTCGGCTTTATGTTGATGTACACCGGCGGCGTTCACTCGCACATCCTGCCGATCTTTGTGGCCCCCGCCGTCTTCATGGCGGCCGCCTATGGATTTCGCGCCGGCGCGGCGATTGCCTTCCTTACCATCGTCACCGCGACGCTGCCCCTGTTCGTCTATGGCTGGGACAGCTACTACGCTCGAACCGTGGTGGTGCTCGCGGCGGCCACCATGCTCAGCGCGTACATCCCGGCCCAGGTGCGCCGGGCACTGCTCAGCGAGTACGAGAAGCGGCGCCGGCAGCAGGAGGAGAGCTACGTTGCCACTATCGGCGCGCTGGCGGCGGCCCTCGACGCCAAGGATCGCTACACGGAGGCGCACTCGCGTGAGACCGCCGCGCTGGCGGTGAGCGTTGGCACGCGTCTCGGTTTGCAGGGTGAGCACCTGCGCCTGCTGGAGTACGGGGCGCTTCTCCATGACATCGGCAAGATCGGCATTCCAGGCTACATCCTGCAGAAGCCGGGCCCCCTCACGCCTGAGGAGTTCGCCGTCATGCGCGAGCATCCGGTGATCGGCGAGCGCATTCTGGCGTCGGTTCCCTTCCTCGCTCCCCTGGGCCCGATCGTGCGCGCCGAACACGAGCGATGGAACGGCACCGGCTACCCCGACGGTTTGAAAGGCGAGGAGATCCCGATCGAGGCGCGAATCATCCATGCGTGCGATGCCTTCCATGCCATGGCCTCCGACCGCGCCTACCGCAAAGCCCTGCCGCCGGCGGAGATCATCGCTGAATTTCGCAAGGAGGCGTCTCAGCAGTTCGACCCGCGTGTGGTCGACGTCATGCTGCAGCTGATCGAAGAGGAACCGCCGCACATCACGGCTGAGGCGCATGGGCCCGGTGAACCGCTACCCGACCCGCTGGTGACCGGCTCGCGCTCATGGGCCCAGCACATGCAATCGATCGAAACCCTCGGGCAGCAGCTCGCCCGCGCCACCACCATCGACGATGTCTGCAATCGCATCGGCGAAACCATGACAAGCATGCTGCCGCACGACCAGTGCCGGGTGCTGCTGATGACGGAAGACCGCACCCGTCTCGAGATTGTCTACCTGCGCGGCACCGACCGGGCTGAATACCGCGGCGTGACGTCGCAAAACGCTGCGGTGTCGGTCGGCGAAGGGATCGCCGGTTGGGTCGCCGAGTCCCGGCGCGGTGTGGTGATCGGTGACACCGAGCACCATCCGAAAGCGGCTCACGTGACCGGAACGGACGTGATCGATGAGTCGATGCTGGCGGTCCCGGTCGTTTTCGAGGATGAGCTCCTGGGGGTCATCGTCGTCCTCAAGCTGGGGTTGAATCAATTCACCCTCGATCAGTTGCGCCTGCTGACGATCCTCGCCAACCAGGCGGCGGTCTCCATCGCGAATGCGCGCTTGATCGACCGGCTGGCGTCGGCGGCGACGGTTGATATCCTGACCGGTCTGATGAACCGGGCCGCCTTCGAGGAGGCGCTCAACGCGCAGCTCCTCCGGCCCCAGTCCTGGGGCTCGCTGCTGATGCTCGACGTCGAGAACCTGCGGGAGACCAACGAAGCCTACGGCCATCGGGCCGGTGACGCGGTGCTCAAGCGGATCGCCCGCGCCATCCGGACCTCGATCCGCAGCGACGATCTGGCGTCGCGCTGGATCGGCGACAACTTCGCCATCCTGGCGCCGGGCATCGACTCCAGCCAGGCGGAGATGCTGGCCAAGCGGATCGAAGCGGCGGTCCAATCCGACCGGATTTCAATTCGCTGGGGCACCGCCGAATACCACGGCGACGCCCTCACCGGCCAGGATCTGATCACGGCCGCGCTCCGATCGACCAGCGGCAAGTCCGACGGCCTCGCCGCCTGAGGTTCCCGAGGGCAAACCCTCGCGCCCGAATGGGCAGGATGCTCGGAGTTTCGCGCAATTTGCTTGACGGTCCAAAACCCGTCGCCTAACGTCAAAACTCGCCGCTGAATCCATTGGAACCGCCTACGGGCGTGCCGACCCGTGCCGAGGGAGGGGAGTGAGGCTAGTCGCAGTCCACCGGCTTGCCAAGCCGGCGCCGTCCGGGAGCTTCCTGGCGCGCAATGCCTGGAAGTTTGGTCTGGGCCTTGTGGTGGGCGCTCTACTCACGGCGCGAAGCGCCGGCGAGGTCAACACCCATCCCCACCCGCTCGCCACCAACGTGGTTCCCACCACCGTGCCCTGCGGTGCGATCAAGCTCGACAGCGGCAGCCCCGATACCGCTACCTGGACGGCGGTCAGCAGCCCGTACGGAACCGGCAGCGGCAGTCCGTACATCCTCCCGAGCAACGACACCAACCTTCCAACCACCGACCCGACGCACCCCAACTGCCTCAAACCGGATCCCAACAACTCCGCCAACGTTTTGCCGGATGACATCCAGGTGGCGTCGGGAACCAGGCTCGTTATCGATGGGAGCCAGGGGCCGGTCCAGATTTTTTCGCACGGCACCGGCATCGTGGTCAACGGTGGCGAGATCAAAACCATCAACACCAGCAGCACCAACACCGTCAGCTTCGACGCCGAACCGGACGTGGCGTCCTGGAACGGGATCACGATTGTGGCCGCCGACGCCAACCACAAAGGCGACGCGTCCTTTTCGTACGTCAGCCTGCAGCACGCCCTGACCGCGATCAGCATCAACAGCGGCGCCCTTTCATCCCCGGATAGCTCCCACTACGGCCTGACCGTGACCAACAGCGGCATTGGTCCCTCGTACTTCGACGGTATCGATGCCACTAACACGCCGATCTCGGTCACCGGTCGGATCGACACGAACACCGGGCGGTCGGACGGCCAGTTCGGGACGCTGAACAACATCGGCTCGCAGGGGATCAAGGTCACGTTTGACCCGACGCTGCCCAATTACCCCGTCCTGATCCCGGCCAAGAGTCTGGACGTCGAGAACATGACGTTCGGCAGCTCGGTGCCCTTCGGCGAAACCAACTGTCTCCCGCTGACCTCCTGCGCCGCTGGAACCATCGGAAACGACGCCATCCAGGGGACCTTTGCCCGCAACGCGCAAGAACCGGTGCTGATCAACAACAACCAATTCTTCCGCGCCGGCTCTTATGGCCTGGAATTGAACAATCCCAACAACCCGATCCTGACGGCCAACACCTTCAGTCACAATGGCGCCGGGTCGACCCTTGCGGCCGGGACCTGCCCGAAGAACGCCGTCAACAAGTACCCGCCCATCTACCTCAATAACGCGTCGGTCGACCTGGAGAAAAACGTCACGGGCAACTTCGGCCAGCAGGACGGACTCGAGGCGATTGTGTTCAACGGCACGGTCACCTCGTCCACATTCACCTGGCAGACGGCCACCACCGATCCGATGAAGCCGCTCGGTTACCTGCTGGATGGCGACCTCGATAAGGTCGGCGGCACCTTCAAGATCCCCGGCGGCAGCGTGGTGAAGGCGAAGCATGGCACCCTCAACCTCAACGGCGTCACGCTGGACGCCAACGATAGCGGCACCAAGACCTTCACCAGCCTGCGCGATAGCAGCGTCGGCATCGATGCGGTGTGCTCGGTGTTCGTCCAGTCGAGCCCGCCGAGCCCCCTGCCACCCGGAGAATGGGGTGGGATCAATCTGCTGGCCACCGGTGCCAATGCCAGCATCAACAACGCGACCATCTTGTATGCCACCAACGGCGTGCAGATCACCGACGGCGCCGTGAGTACCGTCGATCCGACCTACGGCCCGAACTACGGACTGGTCATTCGCAACAGCCAGATCGGCGCCACCTTCTTCGATACTGTCGCGGCAACCAGGACGCCGGTTGCCGTCGTCACGACCCAGCTGGCCTGTCCGGTGGGGGTCTGTGCCGGGCCGAGCGCCGGTCACGATGGCGTGTTCGCCGACTTTACGGGTAGTGCCACGCTCGGCCACGGGCTCCTGCTCGACACCGACACCTTTGGAGGCAGCGTCAACGAGGCCATCCGGGGCGTTTCCCTCAGCAAGCAAACCGTCGTGGTCACCAACAACGTGATTCGCGGTGCCGGCACCTTCGGCATCAAGCTCGAGGGTGCTGCCGGTCCAACCATTACCGGCAACGACATCAGGAACAGCGGGACCGGCAGCCCCACTTATTCGGCAATCGATCTCCCCGATCTCGCCCAGGGCGACTTCAGCGCGGGGATTGCCGGCAACACCGGACTCGGTAACGGTCTGAACGCGATCGTCTTCCATGGCTCGACAGCCACCGCCAAACCGGTCAACTGGCAGACCGTCGGCAGAAGTAGCGCGTTGGGATACGTCGTCGACGGAGACTTAACGGTCAACGGCAGCCTGACCCTCGTGAATGGCGACTACGCGCCGGTGCTCGCGGGCACGATCACGGTGAAAGGCGGGAAGCTGACCGCGACTGGCGCAACGTTTGCCACGCTCAAGCAGCAGACGGCGAGTCTTCCAAGTTGCGGCTCGGTCTTCCTGCTCAAGGTGTCGGGCATCTGCCCGCCGCCGGCACCGGGCGATTGGGGCGGGCTGGTGCTGGATCCGAACGGCGCCAATAGCCTCAGCAACTCAGACATCGGTTACGCCACTACGGGTATTTCGGTGGGCCCGCCGCCGCTGCTGCCCCTAGCCCAAAACCTCAGCCTGACCCAGACCACGATCCACAACACCACATCCGACGGGGTCCGATCGCAATCGCCGCTGGCGATCAGCGGCGGGGCCTTTACCAGCAACGGCGGTCACGGCATCGATGTCGTGCTGGCCTCGGCGCGCCCGCTGCCACTGACGATTAGCGGGCACGTGGCCGTGACCTCGAGCGGGCTGGACGGCATTCTGGCGACTGGCCTCGCCGGTCAGGTGGTTCAGATCCAAGACGCCGCGATCGACCATGCCGGCGGTTACGGCGTCAACCTGGTGGGCGCCGATCACCTCACCCTCATGAACAACACCGTCACCAATTCAGCGGCGACCTTTGCCGCCATCTACCTCAATGGCTTCAGCGGAGCGTTCGCCAACATCAGTGGCAACAAGGGCGCTGGGAATGGGCTCGACGCGCTCGCCCTCCACGGAACGGTGACTGACAACCTTACCTGGCAAACGGCGCGGAAGACCAGCGATCCCACGGCGCTGCTCGGGTATCTCCTCGACGACACGCTGACCATGCAGCCCGGTCACACGTTGACCGTGAACGCCGGCGACATTGTCAAAGTGGGCAAGGGCGTTGCCGGCGGTTTGCTCGACCTGCAGGGGGTGAGCCTGCGTGGCGACGACACGGGATCAAGCAGCCAGAAGGTCTTCACCAGCCTGACCGATAACAGCGCCGGCCTCGCGGCCTGTCCGTCCGTGCTGCTGCCCGGTTGTACCGGCGCATCACCGGGCGACTGGAGCGGGATCAACCTCTCGGCTGCCGGTGCCAATGGGGCCCTCGTCAACGCGGCGGTCCGATATGCCTCGACCGGGGTCAGCATTTCGAGCGGCACGACGTCGACGTTCGGCTCCGCGGTCTTCGGTCTCGTCGTTGCCCGAAGCAGTTTCGACCACACCCAGGGCGACGCCATCAATTCGACGGCGACCGCTCTCTCGGTCACGGACTCGAGCCTGAGCACGATCGGCGCCCATGGCATCAATGCCGACCTGACAAAGGCGGCCGCGAATACTCCTCTGCGTCTCAGCGGCAACCGGTTCATGTCCACGGGCGTCGAGGCCATCCTCGGCCAGGCGCTCCGTGGACAACCGGTTTGGATTTCGGACAACCACGTTCAGGGAGCCGGCACCTACGGCATCCGGCTGTTGAACGCCGACGCGCTGGTCCTACGCAACAACAACATCAGCACCAGCGGGATCGGCTCAGGAACCGCCCCGCGCTATCCTGCGATCTATCTCAACGCCACGTCGGCGGACTTTGTCCGTGATGTCCGCGGCAACGTCGGCGCCGGTAATGGTCTCGATGCCCTGGCGATGGACGGAACCGTGACCAGCGATCTGACCTGGATCACGCCGAGCAACAAAGCCGCCACCCACGCGCTCGGCTACTTGCTGGACGGCGGGTTGACACTGCCGGGCGGCACGCTCACGGTCAATGCCGGGGATGTCGTCAAGTCGCTGGGCGGCCCGATTACGATCATCGGCGGCAAGCTGGTGGCCGCCGGGGCGGCTACGCCCCTTCTCGCTCCGAAGAGCTCCAGCGCCATCTTCACGAGCCTGAAAGACAATCCGACCAGTACCGCGAATCCCGTTGACGCGTCGGCCGCCGCCGCCGTGTCGTGTCCCTCGGTGCTCGCCTCGACCTGCACGCCCGGCCCGGGGGACTGGGGCGGCCTGGTGATCACGAGTAACACGGCGGGGACCAAGGCCACTGGATCGATCAGCTATGGGGTGATCAATTACGCGAACACCGGCATCTCGCTCGACAACGAGCCCATCAGCGGCAACCCCGAGGCATCCAACTTCAGGTTGACCGTGGCCCACACCCTGATCTCGAACACGAGCCGGGACGGCATCAATAGCAATGACTCGCCGTTCTCGGTCGACTCGAGCACCATCCAGGCCGCGGGCGCCAACGGCATCACCAGCAGCTTCTTCAGTCCGGCGAATTGCTCATCAACGCCGGGGACGTGCATACGGCTGAGCGTCACCGACACGCACATCACAGCCAGTGGCAAGGAAGGCCTGGTCGCAAACGGACTTGCCGAGCAACCCATCGTCGTTACCGGTAATACCGTGACCGGGGCGGGGACGTATGGCATCAGGCTAGTCGGCGCCGACCTCATCACCCTGGTCAACAACACCGTGAACTCGACTGGCGCCAGTGGCTCCGTTGCCTACCCAGCCATCTATCTCAACAACGCGACCGGCGATTTCAACTCTTCGATCACCGGCAACAAGGGGGCCGGCAACGGCCTCGATGCGCTCGTCTTCCACGGCATCGCGAACAACGGGCTGACCTGGTTGACGCCCGCGCCAGGCCCCGTGATGACGCCCGCGCCGGCGCTCGGGTACATGCTGGATGGGCCGCTGACCGTCAACGGCAATCTGACGACGACCGGTGTCGTCAAGGTGCTGACGGGTGGGATCAAGGTCAACGGCCTCTTGCACAGCACCGGCACGGTCTTTACCAGCATGAAAGAGCTGTCGGCGCCCGCAGCCTGCAATACCGTGTTCGTCCCAACGGCCTGCCCCGCGCCGGTGCCGACCACGGACTACTGGGGCGGTATCAACATCGATCCCTCCGGGACGAGCCATGTTGATGGTGGCGCGATTCGCTACGCATCGAGTGGTATCACGATCAACACCGGCGAGCTGGATGTCAACGGAACGGTCATCACCAACGTTTCCGGTTACGCCGTCCATGCCGCCGGCACCGGGACAGCGGTGGTGACCTGTGCGGGTATCCACGGCAATGGTGGCGGGATCTTCTCCGAGGGCGGCACCGGAACATCGATTGCGGACAGCAATCTCTACGGCAACAGCACCTCCGGCATCGATCTGAACGCGTCGGTCGACACCACGGCCACCAATGTCTGGTGGGCGAACTCTCCGCCGCTCGCCGCGCAGCACAGCGCCACCCACGTCACCATCAACAACGCGCTGACCCAGGAGCGGCCCTCCGTCAAGGTGAGCGGCGGCACCATCGTGGTGTCGTCTGATAACACCAATGTCAACGGTCACATCGGCAAGGGCACCCTGACCGTCACGCTGACGTTCGACCGAGGCATGAACCTGAACGTTCCGCTCAATGTGTCCTACCTCAACCAGGGCGACGGTGTCCTTCACCAGGTGGCCGGCGCCTGGCTGGGGACGGACAACGTCACGTGGATCGGGCACGTGGTTATCGACGGAACGACCGCGACCGGGGCCGCCGGACTCAACACGCTGTCGGTCAGCCAGGGGACGAGTTGCGCGCCCGACGGAAACAACGTCATGAATGGCGAGACCCAGGACTTCACCCTGGACTTCACCGGCGCGGCCGTAAACGACACCGCCGGCGCGAGCCACATCGGGGCGACGAGTGCCACGCTCAACGGCGTCGCGAATGCGCAGGGCTGGAGTAAGCCGTCGAGCAATCCGAACACGGAGACCTACGCCTTTATCGAGTCCGCTCCGCTTGGGACTGCCCTACCCGATCCTGCGACGGCGATTGCTGCCGACTCCGGGAATCCGTCGACGCTGCCCGGCTATACGCTGATCGGGCATACCGGTGTGGCCGCCAGCGTCAGCCAGACGGTGACCGGCCTCCTGCCGAATCATGACTACCACTACGAAGTGATCGCCGTTGATCTGAATGGCATTGCAGTCGCAGCGGATCAGCCCTTCACCACCACGGGGCTCGCGGCAAAGTTTGTCATCAACGACCCGCCCCCCGTGACCGCGGGCAATCCGACGACCGAAACGGTCATCGCCGAAGATGCCGCCGTTCCCGCGCATGTCGTCGCGGACTACACCGGAACAGTTCACCTGATGAGTACTGACGCACTGGCTACCTACCAGTTGACGAACGCAAACCCGCCCGCGCCGTTGCCGACCGATCTGGCATTCACGACGAGCGACTTCGGTTCGAAAACGCTGACGGTCTTCTTCAAGACATCCGGTCCGCAGAGCCTGGCGGCCATTGATACGCATGGGCTAACCGGAACCGGCGGCAGCGTCAGCGTGGCTCCGAGCTCGGCGACGCAGCTGGTGATGGGAGAGCAGCCGAGCAATACGGTGGCCGGCACGTCGGTCAGTCCGGCGGTGACGGTCAAAGTGGAAGACCAGTACGGCAATGTCTTGACCGGCGATGCCGGTACGGAACATCCGGTCACGGTCGGCTTGAAGAGCGGTGGGCCGAGTGGCACCCTGCTGGGGATGCTGACCAAGAACGACGTCGGCGGAGTAGCGAGCTTCGATACCCTGGCGATCCAGACGGCGAACAGTGGCTACATGCTGGAGGCCACCGCAACTGGTCTGACCCTGGTGGACAGCAGTCCGTTCACGATCGCGCCAGCGCCGACCAGCAAGCTGGTGTTCAGCGGCCTGTCGGCAAGCGCGATGGCTGGAACGGCGAGCGGGTTCACGCTGACGGCGGAAGATACCTATGGCAATCCCACCCCGGCGTACACCGGGACGGTGCACTACACCAGCAGCGATGGGTTGGCGACCCTGCCTGCGGACAGCATCTTCAGCGGGGCCACGGTGAGCCCGTCGGTCACCTTCAAGACGGCGGGGTCGCAGACCATCCATGCCCAGGACACTGCCTCTGGTTCGACGATCGCGGGGACCAGCGGCGGGGTGACGGTGACCCCAGCCGCCACCACCCAGCTAGTGTTCAGTGGCTTGCCGGCAAGCGCGATGGCTGGAACGGCGAGCGGGTTCACGCTGACGGCGGAAGATACCTATGGCAATCCCACCCCGGCGTACACCGGGACGGTGCACTACACCAGCAGCGATGGGTTGGCGACCCTGCC
>Ga0307479_10002568_pt1 | contig 16486 bp, 12 predicted proteins | sample atmos_gasesECM4C_FD_203743 | JGI IMG/M metagenome (GOLD analysis project Ga0307479, IMG submission 203743) | Hardwood forest soil microbial communities from Morgan-Monroe State Forest, Indiana, United States - atmos_gasesECM4C_515 | ecosystem: Environmental > Terrestrial > Soil > Temperate... | reverse complement strand
GGGCGATCAGCACACGAGGGTGGAGACGCATCAGCGGGACTCTCCTTTCAGCCACGCCCACTGCAAGGCGCGGTGCAGGAGAAAGAGGAGCACAAGCGACACCACGAAGATCAGCCAGCCCGAGAAAGCATGAAAGAACCCCTCGGCCTTTTCGGGATCCCAGTACTGCACCAGCAGGCCGGTGCCGACAATGCGAAAACTGTTCGCGAGCACCGCGATGGGAACGGCGCCAAGCGCCAACGTCACGCGGATGAGCTTGCGGGGCTCGAGGAGGTATCCGTAGATCACAGCGAGGGTGGCAAGCGACATCAGGGAACGGATTCCGCTACAGGCCTCGGCCACCTCGAGCGCCATCGCGGGCAACTGGATCACATTACCTTCGCGTAACACGGGAACGCCGAGCGCGGGTAGCGTCCAGGCAGCGACTTTGGAAGCCAGCAACTGCAGGGGGAACGTCACCTCATTGAAAATGATGTTGGGGATCGGAATCATGAACAGCAGGAACAGCCAGGCGAAAAGCCCTGCGTGCAGGTGATTCCAGCCGTACACCAGGACTACCAGTCCTGCGATGGCAAGCACAAACGAGAAGCGTGCAAGGAAAAGTTCGGCACCCAGCACTCCCGCCATCAGCACAAGGAGAGCACAGGCGAACACCAGCAGTCCCGACCAGGACGGCCGCAAGGGCAGTTTCCGCAAACGATCCTTCTCCTGCCAAAGTACGAATAAAGAGAAGGCCGGCACAAAGAAGCCGTGGGAGTAGTTCGGATCGCGATTCCACTGCCCGATCAAATGCCCGAGCACGGGAGAGTAAAGCCAAGCCAGCATGGCACAGAGCATCACCACCTGCCAGAGCGGCGTGGACTCAAGAGACGCACGATCACTGGCGAGCGGCGGGGACGCGGCTTGGGCGGCGTGGCTCAAAACTGAAGTTGTCGGGGGTGTCCACAGAGAGAATATGCGAACCGCACAAGGGGTGCAATCAAGGAGTACATCAAGTGTGACCTTGGTTTGCCCCAAGCGGGGGCCGATGAAATCGGGAGGAAGGGAAAAAGACTGGACACCGGAACAGCCTGGATTTCCCCTCGAAAGTAAGTCGAGTTTCCCCCTGCCAGAGCAAGAGGCTCCTTTTTTTGACAACAAGTTAGTAGCGCATGTTCGGAGATAGGAGAAAAGTAATACCCACTTGTTACTTTGGAGTGGGCAAAAACTTTCCCTTCCTGGGGGCGTGTTGTAGGCTATTCGGAAGCTGATAGGGGTGGCTGGAGGATAGCACTCTCCTGCTCAAGTCGTTGAAAACAATAGACAAAAGTGCAGACTGGAAACTGACTGTCAGGGCGGGTAGATGGCCCCCGTCGTGCTCTTAGCCAGACATACAAGACATCCGACCCAACAGTGATATTCCCCCGCTAAGAAACTAGCGTTTATATGTCCAAAGATTTCCCTCAAAATGCCGGAAGCAACGGAACTCGAGGCGCCGAAGCCGCGGGGCATAGCTTCGTCGAGAGCCTGGGACAGAGCATGCGTGCTCTCGAGGTCGTAATCCGCGAGTTGGCGAGGAACGAAGTTCCGGTCCTGCTGCTGGCGGAGGGGGGAGCCGGTAAGGAAGCGACGGCGGAGCGGATCCACCAGATGTCGCAGCGCCGGGAGCAGCCGTTTCAGGTTGTACCGTGCGCGGAGGTCGTTCCGGAGATGCTGGCCGTTGATGATAACGAAGGACTGCTTCAGACCGCGGGTACGGTGTACCTGGAGGAGTTGGCCGATCTCAGTCCGGCGTGCCAGGAAGGCCTGCTGCAATCGCTGACTACTCCGAAACAGAACGGGCACCTCAACCGGACGGTCGCGCGCCTGATTTGCGGCAGCGCGCGGGAACTAGAAGCCGAAGTCAAGGCCAACCGTTTTCGCGAGGATCTTTATTACCGGGTCAGCTCCGTCTGTTTGCGGCTTCCACCTTTGCGCCAGCGGAAAGAGGACATTCCGCATCTGGTGAACTTCTTCCTGAGCAAATATGCCCGGGACTTCCGCCGTCCGGTGACTCAATTGAGCGCGCAGACGCAGGGCTTGTTCCAGGAGTATGCCTGGCCGGGAAACATCCGCGAGCTTGAGGATGCGGCGAAGGCGATCGTCGCACTGGGCGACGAGTCGCTCGCGATGGGCGGACTGCGGTCTTTATTAATGCGGTCAGAAAACGGCAGCAACGGCGAGCGGATTTCGCTGAAACAAGCCTCGCGTGCAGCTTCCCGGGAAGCCGAGAAGGAATTGATCCTGAAAGTGTTGAATCGCACCCGCTGGAACCGGCGGCGGGCGGCGCAAGAGCTACAAATCAGTTACAAGGCCCTGCTCTACAAGCTGAAACAGATCGGATACCAGGACTACGGAGCGTCATAGCGGTCAGGAGAGAATTTATGGAAGGGAAAATGAAGCTCGGGATTTTCTTGCTGGTGGGGGTGCTGGCGTCGGGTGCGTCGGCACAAGCGAACGCGAAAGCGAGTGACGGTCCGGCGAAACCGGACAAGGTGCAGAGCGAACCGGCATCGGTCGCCGGACCCGATTACAAGATCGGCGCCGACGACACGCTGCACATTTCGGTGTGGAAGGAACCGGACCTGACCGAGACTCTTCCCGTGCGGCCCGACGGGAAGATTTCCATGCCATTGCTGAACGATGTGGCGGCCGCCGGATTGACGCCCTCTGAACTCGCGGACTCGATCAGCGGCAAGCTGAAAAAATACATCTCAGACCCGCGCGTGACCGTGGTCGTGACGGCGATGAATAGCCAGAAAATCTACGTGATGGGCGAAGTAACGCATACCGGCCCGATGGCTCTGCAGCCCAACATGACGGTATTGCAGGCGCTGGCTACGGCGGGCTTTACACAATTTGCAAATACCAAGGGAATTTATGTGCTGCGCATGGACAGCGGCAAACAGCAGAAGATTCCCGTGAACTACCGGGCGCTGATCAAGGGCGAAGCCATCGACCAGAACCTGGTACTGAAACCCGGCGACACGGTCGTGGTCCCCTAAGGATTTGATGATGAACATACGCCAAACAACGTGGGTGCTGGTGGTGCTGGTCGTGGGCTCGATCGCGGCCTGGGGACAGGATCCCGCCGGGCAAGCTCCGGCCGAGGCGCAACAGAGCACACCTCCACCGGCAGCGTTCGGACAGGATAACCCGCCGGTGCTGGTGAATGACAACCCGCCGATTTCCGGGCTGGACCGGCCATCGCTCGAACCGAACATTCAGCCGCGCAGCATGCTGCTGGGCGGAGTTGAGGGCAGCGAATCGCTCGATACCAACATCGGCAGCGACGCCTATCCGGCAATCCACTCCGTCACGCGCGGGCTGGGCGGTCTGACCATGCAGCGGCTTTGGAGCCGCTATCAACTGGCGGCAGCCTACGTTGGGGGCGCAGCCTATTACAACCTGGCCGGCCAGGGAGTGAAGCAGATCCAGGAAGTGCAGGCACAGCAGAGCTTGTTGTGGAGAACGGGACAGTTCACTCTGCGTGACTCGTTCAGTTATTTGCCGGAAGGTTCCTTCGGGTACGGCTCGTACGGAGGGTCGGGCGGATTTCAACTCGGCCTGGGTGGAATCGGCGAGGGCACGGGCGTCCTGGGCAGCGGGTTCGGAGGGCGCTACGGCATCCTGGGATCGGAGCAATTCGGCTCGCTCGGCCAAGAGTCGCGTCTCACCAATGTCGCGGTGGCCGATGTGGTCGAGAACCTGACCCCGCGAACCTCAGTGACAGTCGCCGGCTCCTACGGCCTGGTGCACTTCGACAATGCCTCCGCCGGGCTCATCAACAGCCGGCAGGTGGGGGCGCAGGCCGGGTACAACTACACCCTGAGTCCGAAGAACCAGATTGCCCTGATGTTTGGCTATCAGACATTTCATTATCCGGGATTGGTTGGCAGCGACAATATCAACACCGAGTCGGTGCAGTTCATGTACGGCCACCGGGTGTCAGGCCGCATGGACCTGGTCTTGGGAGCAGGGCCGCAATGGACGCGGATCCAGGATCCTCTGTCGGGAACGATCTCGCGCCTGTCGGGAAGCGGTGCAGCGACGTTGCGCTACAAGTTTAAGAGGGCAACGGCCGCGGTCAGTTACGAGCGCTTCAATACCAGCGGGTCAGGATTTTACGCGGGAGCGGAGAGCGATGTGGTACGCCTCAACGCTGCGCGCTCGTTCTGGCGGCGCTATAACGCGGACGCGGACATCGGGTTTTCGCACAACAAGCGGCTGGAGGCGAGCCTGCTTGGCGTGGACTCGAACTCCTACAAATACATCTTCGCGGGCTTCGCGGTACGGCGGCAGTTCGGCTACAACTGGGGCGCATTCCTCAGCTACCAGTTCAACGATCAGATTCTGGACACCACGTGCACGGTGGGAGGAGTCCCGTGCGGGAGCCGGATCTCGGTCCGGCATGTCCTGACCATTGGCCTGGATTGGCACTTCCGGCCCATACGGATCGATTAATTTCACGGCTGCCGGGAGCGGCGGCCAGAACGGAAATACTGGAATGATTGAGAATCGCGATCTAACGATAGACGACTACCTGTCCATGCTGCAGCGGCGGATGAAGTTGATCCTGATTCCGACGCTGCTGGCGCCGCTGGCGGGATTCCTGATCTCTTACGCCTTCACCGCGAAATACACCTCGCAGGCGTTGGTGCTGGTGGAGGGCCAGAAAGTGCCCGAGGGCGTGGTGCAGTCGGTGGTCACGCAAGACTTGGCGCAGCGGGTCGCGACCATGCAGCAACAGGTGTTAGGGCACAATCGCCTGCAGTCGATGATCGAACAGCGCCATCCGGGCCTGCTGCGCGGCGGCAAGAACCTGGATGATGTGATCGACGATATCCGTCAGGGCGTGACCATCGAGCCGGTGGTCACCGATCTCAGCCAGATCGCGAATACGGGTGGCGCAAGGCGGAGGCCGGGACAGGGAACGATCGTGCCTGGGTTCTATGTGAACTATACCGGTCCCAGTCCGAAAGAGGCGCAGGACATCGCCAACGATCTGACCTCGATGATGTTGTTCGAGAACCAGAACACGCGCGAGCAAGTGGCGCAGAGCACGACCGATTTCATCAGCCGCCAGCTGGATGAGGCCAAGCACAACCTCGACGACCAGGACTCGAAGCTGGCCGCTTTCAAGCGGCAATATGCCGGGCAGTTGCCGGGCGACGAGGACAACAACCTGAAAGTGCTGGGCTCCCTGAATTCGCAACTGGACGCCGATACCCAGACCGTGAACCGGGCGGAACAGGACAAGGCCTACACGGAGTCGTTGCTGGCGCAGCAACTGGCGGCGTGGAAGTCGTCGCAGGGAACCACCAATCCGCAGAGCCTGGAACAGCAGCTAACCACGCTGCAGGGGCAACTGCTCTCCTTGCAGGCGCGCTACACCGATGACCATCCCGATGTGATCAAGGCCAAAGCCGACATCGCGGAAGTCAAGAAGAAGCTGGCCGAGGTCAACGATGCCGCGGCCAAGGGCCCCGACCCGACCGACAAGGCCAGCTTGAGTGAGCCGCCCGAGATTCGGCAGTTGCGGTTGCAGATCCACCAGTACGGAGAGGTGCTGGGGCAGGCGACCCGCGAGCAGAAGCGGATCGCCGACCAGATCCGGATCTACCAGAGCCGCGTAGCGATCAGCCCGGAAGTGGAAGAGAAGTACAAACAGCTCACTCGTGACTATGACACGGCGCAGAAGTTCTACACCGACCTGCTGGCGAAGAAGAGCACGTCAGAGATGGCAACCGACATGGAAAAGCGGCAGCAGGGCGAGCAGATGCGCCTGCTGAACCAGGCCAGCCTGCCGGAGTCGCCCAGCTTCCCGAACCGCTGGCTGTTTGCAGGTGGCGGGTTGGGCGCGGGACTCGTGTTGGGACTCGGTCTGGCCCTGTGGCTGGAGATGCGCGACAAGTCGATCCGCAACGAAGCGGATGTTGAAGCCAGCCTGCAGCTGCCCGTGCTGGTCTCACTGCCGTGGGTGACCGACGACGTCGAGAAAAACGGAAACGGCAAGTTCTGGAACAAGGACAAAGACAAGGCCGGCGCGGATGCCGCGAAAGAGAAAGTCGGGGTCTAGGCGACCGCTATGTACAAAGAGTTTTTTGGCTTACGGGCGAACCCGTTCAACGTGAATCCGGACCCGCGTTACTTGTTCCTGACGCGGCACACGGAGGAGGCGCTGGCCTGCCTGACCTATGGCATCCAGAGCCGCAAGGGGTTCGTGCTGCTGACCGGGGAAGTGGGTACGGGGAAGACCACCCTGATCAACAAGCTGTTGGAGTGGTTACGGTTGCAGCAAGTGGCGACGGCGTTCGTCTTCAATTCACGGATGAACGTTCCTCAGTTCCTCGACTACATGATGGCGGACTTCGGGGTTCCGTGCGAGACGAAATCGAAGAGCCAGATCCTGCAGCGCCTCTACAACTGGCTGCTCGACCGCTACCGGGCGGGAGAGACCGCTGTGCTGATCGTCGACGAGGCGCAGAACCTCACCGACGAGGTGCTCGAAGAGATCCGCATGCTGACCAATCTCGAGACGTTCACGGAGAAATTGCTGCAGATCGTGCTGGTTGGCCAGCCGGAACTGGAAACCAGGCTGAAGCAGCCACAGTTGCGGCAGTTGCGGCAAAGATTGACGCTGCGAGCCAAGACGCATCCGCTGACGGTCGAAGAGACCAAAGCCTATGTGCAACAGCGTCTGCGCATCGCCGGCTCCGACGGGCGGCAGATTTTTCAGCCTGAGGCCCTGGTGGCGATCCACAAGTATGCCAACGGAATCCCGCGCGTGGTGAACCTGGTGTGCGAGCACTGCCTGGTGAGCGCGTTCGTCGATCAGAAGCCGACGATTCCGGCGGCGATCGTAGATGCTGTCGCCGGAGATTTCGATCTGGGCGACAACACGGCATCGGCGGCAATGACGGTGGTGGCGGCAGACCCGCCGGCCACGAACGGCGAAAAATTTGATCTGGTGGAAGCGCTGCGAACCCTGGCCACGCTGGCGGACAAGCTGCGACAGTCCGAACAAGATATGACGAAGGAAAGGAAATCATGAGCCGAATTCACGAAGCACTCAAGCGAGCGGAACAGGAACGGGCAGCCTCCCAGGGCGGGCGGATCGAGTCGACGCCTGCGACAGAAGTAGCCTCGGTCACCAGACCGGTCATGCCGGAAACGGCGAACCCGGGCGGGAGTTCGGCCGCGGTGGCGACCGCTCCAGCGCCGGCAGCGCCGACTGCAGGGATGCCGTCGTTTGCCAGCCAGTTCACCTTCGACACGTTGCTGGCGCGCTGCGCGCAGGGCGAGTGGAACCCCGATCCCAAGACGATGCTCTTCTTTAACCGGGAAGAGAACGCGCGCGGCGCAGAGCAGTTCCGCACGCTGCGTTCGCGCTTGTACCAGATGCGCGAGAAGGTCTCGCTGAAAAAGATCCTAGTCACCAGCGCGCTGCCGAAGGAAGGCAAATCGTTTGTCTCAGCGAACCTGGCGCAGGTGCTGGTGAAACAGCACGGGCGGCGGGTTCTGTTGATCGATGCCGACCTGCGGATGGCGCGGCTGCATTCCGCGCTGGGTACGACGTCGGCGCCTGGACTCGGAGAGTACCTGCTGGGGGAAAGCGACGAATTCTCCATCATGCAGCGGGGGTCCATGGACAACCTGTTTTTCATTCCTTGCGGACGCCACGTGGCGCAACCCGCCGAGCTGATCGCGAATGGCCGCATGAAGATGCTGCTGCAGCGCGTGGAGCCGCTGTTCGATTGGATCATCATCGATTCGCCGCCGGCTGTACCGGTTTCCGATGCCAGCCAGCTGGCGAATTTCTGCGATGGTGTGCTGATGGTCGTGCGCTCGAACTCGACTCCTTACGACACCGCGCAGAAGGCGCGCCAGGAGTTCGTCGGGAAAATGGTGGTCGGCGTGGTGCTGAACGGAATCAGCCGGGCGGATTCGTACGCTCGTTACTACTACGACGTTTACGAGAAGACACCCCAACAGAAGGGGTAAGGGCCCTTGATCAGACTGTTCAATGTTTACTACCCGGTCCGCACGCTAGTACTACTGGCGGTGGAAGCGATGGTGGTGTTCACCTCATTCATGCTTGGGGTGGTCCTCGCATTTCCCGACGAACGCTACATCGTTCTGAACTATCAGGGCGGGTATTTCAAAATCCTGGTGGCAACGGTCGTCGTGCTGATCTGTTCCCACGGATTCGACTTGTACGATGCCGCCCGCTTCGACGCCAAAGGCGAATTGTATTTCCGGCTCTTCCTGGTGCCAGGCCTGCTGGCGCTGCTGCTGGCAGGAATCGGGTTCGCTTTTCCGAATGCGCTGCCGGGAAACAACGCGTCCCTGATCGCCTTAGTTATCCTGACCATTGGCCTGTTTGGCTGGCGCACCGCGTACGGGTGGCTGATCCAGCAGGCGTACATGCAGGAAAAAGTGTACGTGCTCGGTACCGGTGAGCGGGCGCAGCGCTTGATGCAGGGTTTGCGGCAACGCCGGGAACTCGGTGTCGATGTGATCGGCTGGAGTGGGAACGTGGAAGGTGCGCTCACGCGCGAAACGGCCGCGGAGCACCTGATGGAACTGGCTCGGGCACATCGCGTGCACCGTGTAATCGTGGCCATGCCTGACCGGCGGGGAACGATTCCCGTACAGGAATTGCTGCAATTGCGCCTGGACGGGGTCAGCATCGAAGAAGCGACTTCGTGGCTGGAGAAAATTTCAGGGCGCATCGAAGTCGAACAGCTTTATCCGAGCTGGCTGATCTTCGCGGAAGGGTTCCGTTTCAGCGCAAGCTTCAACCTGATGCGGCGGGTGCTCTCGACTCTGATGTCGTTGACGCTTCTCCTGGTTGTGCTGCCGTTGCTGCCATTTGTGATCCTGGCCATCAAACTGGATTCGAGGGGACCAGTGCTCTACCGGCAAAAGCGGGTGGGCCGCGCGGGTCATACGTTCTATTGCTACAAATTCCGTACCATGCGGCAGGACGCCGAGGCGGACACCGGGCCGACGTGGGCTGGCGACGAAGATCCGCGGATCACGCGGATCGGCAAGTTCCTGCGCTCGTCGCGCATCGACGAGATTCCACAGTTGTGGTGCGTGTTCAAAGGGGACATGGCGTTTGTGGGACCGCGGCCGGAGAGGCCGGAGTTCGTGGAGTGGCTCACGAAAGAGATTCCGTACTACGGTGTGCGCCACGCGGTGCGTCCGGGAATTACCGGGTGGGCACAGGTTCGCTATAAGTACGGCAACACGGTCGAAGACGCCAAGCAGAAGCTGCAATACGACCTGTTTTATATCAAGAACGCCTCGCTCGGTCTGGACATCCTGATCATGCTCCAGACCATCAAGATCGTGCTGCTGGGCCGGGGCGCGCAATGAGATGGGTGTTCTGGGCGGCAGTCGCGCTGATCGCCTACACGTACGCGGGCTACCCAGTGTGGCTGTGGTTGCGGAGCCGTCGGCGCCCCTGGCCGGTGCAGCGCGGAACTGTTCAACCGAACGTTTCCATCGTCATGGTGGTGCGCAATGAGGAGCGGGTGCTTCGCAGCAAACTGGAGAACCTGCTGGCGCTGGACTATCCGCAGGAACTGACGGATGTGGTGGTGGTCTCCGATGGCTCGACGGATGGCACCGAAGCGATGCTGCACGAATATGCGCGCAACCCAAGGGTGCAGGTGGTCCTGAACCAGTTGTCGCAGGGCAAGGCGTCGGGGTTGAACGATGCCCTCGAGTGGGCGCAGGGCGATATCGTGATTTTCACCGATGCGCGCCAGAAGATTGAAGCAGGCGCGTTGCGCAAGCTGCTGGAGAACTTTGCCGATCCAGAAGTGGGGTGTGTCAGCGGCGAGTTGATGTTGGGTGATACCCATTCCGGGGAGAACGGCCAGGGCATGGGGCTGTACTGGCGAATCGAGAAGAAGGTGCGCGAACTTGAGTCCGCTTCGGGATCGGTCGTCGGCGCGACCGGCGCATTGTACGGGGTACGTCGCGAATTACTGGGGAAGATTCCTCCTGAGACCTTGCTGGACGACGTGTACATCCCGATGCAGGTGGTGCGCCAGGGAAAGCGAGTGATTTTCGAGACGCGGGCGCGGGCGTGGGATCTTGTCGACCTCGGCGCGGGTCGAGAGTTTGCACGCAAAGTGCGGACGCTGAGCGGCAACTACCAGCTGCTGCAACTGGCGCCGTGGTTGCTGAGTGGGAGCAATCCCATCCGCATGGAGTTTGTCAGTCATAAGCTGCTCCGCCTGGTGGTGCCATTTGCGTTGTTGGCCTGCCTGGGGAGCTGTGCATTTTTGCCGGGGTCGTTTTATCGGGCTGTCCTGGTCCTGCAAGTTGTGTTTTACGCCTTAAGCCTCGTTGGTATGGCGCGGATCAAGACTGGCCTGTTCTCCCGCCTTGGAGACGCCGTGTACACCTTCGTGGTTCTGAACACGGCAGCGATCGTTGCCTTTGCCAACTTCGTCACGGGGAGAAAGACAGCATGGACGCGATGAGGCGCCCCTCGGCGGAGGCAAGGTCAGTTGTCGTTGATGAACCCAGCACGAACCTGGAAGTCGTTTCCGATCGCGGAGCGCTTCGCCGGGTCCAGCGCGCCTGGGGCTTGCCGCTGGCGCTGATCGTTCTGATCGGCGTGGTGATCCTGCACGGCATCCGCAGGGGCGAGTTCGATTACAACGTGGATGAAGCGCAGCACGGGGTGACGGGGTTGTTCCTCGCAGACGCGATGCGCGACCTGCCGGTAGCCCATCCGGTTCAGTACGCCTACAGCTACTACGCGCAGTATCCCGCCGTGTCGATCGTACACTGGCCGCCGTTGTTTTACGTTTTCGAAGGCTTGACCTTCCTGGCCGAGGGGCCATCCGCTTTTTCGGCGCGCTTGACGGTCGCGCTCTTCGCGGGGCTTCTTCTCTACAACTGGTTTCGACTGGTCGAGGAACTACAGGACGCGTTCACTGCAGCGGTGAGCACGGCCGCCTTGGGACTGCTGCCGTTGATGCTGCTGTTCGAAAAAGCGGTGATGCTCGAAATTCCGTCCCTGGCCCTGGTGGTGTGCTCGATCCGCTACTGGATTGAATATCTGGACAGTGGACGGAAGCGATCCCTTTACGCCTTCGGACTCTGGCTGAGCGCAGCTTTGCTGTGCAAGCAGACCAGTGTATTCGTGCTCTTGTTTTGCGTCCTGACGCTCGTAGCCACCGGGAAATGGGAGCGCTTGTGGAATCGCGATGCCGCCAAAGTGGCTGCTCTCGTGTGCGTGTTGGTGGGGCCCTTTTACGGGTTTATGCTCGTGTCTCAAGGGAGCGCGGTGGCGCACGACCTGGGTTCGCACCAGATGCGCGGCCTGGAGAGATGGACGTTCTACCTGCGCACCTTACCGCGGCTGTTTTCTGCGCCGTTGCTCGCCCTGAGCGCGCTGGGTATCGCGCTGGCCAGAAGATGGAATGCGCAAGAACAGTTTTCCGTCATGATCTGCTGGCTGGTGGCGGGATACGCCACCTTCACCTTCTTCGGGCAGAGGGAAGAACGATTTGCCATCTACTGGTTTCCCGTGCTCGTGTATTTTGCCGCCGGCCTTCTGACCCAGTACTTCCGGCTCGCGAGAGTGCGGTTTGCCATGCGATGGGTGGCGGTCGTGCTGGTGTGTTTTCTGGCAGCGCGCGGATGGAGCTACGAACGGCCCTACATTTCGGGCTACCAGAACGTTGCCTCGCGCTTGGTCCAGACCTACGGTTCGGGGATCGTTTTGTTCGATGGCAGAGTGCCGGGGAACTTCGTTTTCTACATGCGGGCCCTGGACCCTCACCGCCAGTTTCTTGTGCTGCGGAAATCGCTGTACGTGAATGATGTACGGCGCAGCGCCAGCAGCCAGGAACTGGTCCACAGCCGCGAGGACGTCATGGATCTGTTCAAAAACCTGGGAATCCGGTTCGTGGTGGTGTCGGAGGAAGATCCGGAGTTCAATTCGCAGCGCATCCTGAGAGATTTCGTCCAGAGCGCGCAATTTCAATTGCTGGGTCGTTTCCCCATTGCCAGCAACCAGGCGAACTGGAGCGGATATAGCCTGCTCCTTTATGAGAACAAGAACTGGGCTCCGCCTGTGAACCACTGGCTATCGATCCGCATGCTGACCTTGAACCACGACATCGTCGTACCCCTAGATCGATTCGACTTCGTGCACAACGCAGTTAAACCGACAGGCATGGTGGGGAAATGAATCCAGAACCACAAGTTCCGCTAAGGGGCTTCGCGGCCCTGCGCGAGAAGCGGACCACGCTGGCCTACCGCGCCTTGGTCTTGTTTTCCGCCATCTATTTTCTGAGGCCGGAAGACTTCATCCCCGGGCTGGTGGTGGTTCCGATTGGAAAGATTGCGGGGGGTATCGCCCTGCTGGCATTGATTTTCGGGACCAAGCCGAAGGAGCGGGGCAAGCTGCCGATCGAGTGCAGGCTGCTGCTGGTCCTGCTGGCCCAGATGATCCTGACAATTCCGTTCGCGTTCTGGCGCGGGGGCGCGTTCGACACGGTCATCAACAAGTTTTCCAAGGGAGTCATCGTGGCCCTGCTGATCACGCTGGTGGTCACCCAGGTGAACCAGCTACGTAAACTGCTGTACATCCAGTCTGCGGCGGTGGCGTTCGTCGCGGTGGTTTCGATCCTGGTACACCACACGGTGGATGGGCGATTGATGGGCATCCAGAAGGGGATTCTGGAAAACCCGAATGACCTCGCCATCAACATTGCCATTAATTTCCCGCTTTGCATGGCCTTCTTGTTTGCGGCCAAGGGAGGATTGCGCAAATTCCTGTGGACGGTCGGGCTACTCGGCATGCTGTATGCGGTGGTGGCTACCTACTCGCGCAGTGGCATGATCGCCATGGTGATCACGGGCGTGATTTGCCTGTGGGAGTTTGGGGTGCGGGGCAAGCGCACGCTGCTGCTGATGAGCACGGCCATCATTGGAGTGTTCGCGGTCGTGGTTATGCTCGCGACGCCTCATTACCTGATTCGGCTGGAAAGCCTGGTTCGAGGCAACATCGAGGGTTCCGGGGATAAAGGGTCGCTGGAAGCCCGCACCGAGCTGCTGCGCGAAAGTCTGAGTCTGATGGCGCACCACCCCATCTTTGGCGTCGGTCCGGGAAACTTTGGGGTGATCACCGGGGCGTGGCGGGTCGCGCACAACACCTACACGGAGATGGGAGCGGAGACGGGAATTCCCGGCCTGATCCTGTTCTGCGCAATGCTGCTCAGCGCGGTTCGCCGCATCCGGCGCGTCCGGAAGTTGCCCGGCTACGCGTCGAACGAGAACGTTCGCCTGTGGGCGAGCGCGCTCTGGGCGGCGCTGGCCGCCTACCTGGCGGGAGCCATCTTTGCGTCGACTGAATACAACCTGTTCCCGTATTTCATGGTGGGCTACATCTGCGCTCTGTACCAGATTGCGAGCCAGCCCTCTGAGCAGAACAGCGCGGGGAGCGGGAACACTGCCGGCGGAGGCACGAAAGAACTTGGCTATGGTGGAAGCAAAGAACGCGAACTTGCCTGGAGTCGCTGAGGAAGTTCTGGCGATTCTGCGATGTCTGGATTGCCAGAGCAGCCTGAACTCCGAGGCGGCCGGACTGGTGTGCGCCGGATGCGGGCGGCAGTATCCCCTGCTGAACGGCGTGGTGCGGTTCGTGGGCGCGCAGGAATATGCGGGCAGCTTCGGCTTCCAGTGGAAGCTGTACGCGCGGACGCAGTTGGACACCGAGACCAGCCAGAAGTCGGAGCGTGCGTTCCGGCGGCGCACCGGCTTCAAGCCGAAGGACCTGGCTGGGAAACTGGTGCTCGACGTGGGTTGCGGGATGGGACGCTTTGCCGAAGTCGCAACGCATTGGGGCGCTCACGTGGTAGGAATCGACTTAAGCCTGGCGTCGGAAGTGGCGGCCAAAAACCTGGCGGACCGCGATGCGACAATTTTCCAGGCCGACGTTTTCAAGCTTCCATTCGCTCCAGAGAGCTTCGACTATATCTACAGCATCGGCGTTTTACATCACACGCCCGACTGCGAGCGGGCGTTCAAGTCTTTGCCGAGACTTCTGAAGCCTGGCGGACGGATCGCCATCTGGCTCTACAGCGCTTATAACCCCTGGTACCGCATGAGCGACGTCTACCGCAAAGTCACACGGCGGATATCGCCGCAGAGGCTGCACACGCTGTGCCGCGGAGTGGTGCCACTTTACGGAATCCACCAGGTCCTCAAAAAGATTCCCCTGTTGGGCACAGGGGCCAGCAGCGTTCTGGCGTGGATCATCCCCATGTCTTTCAGCAAGGATTCGACCTGGCGCATTCTGGACACGTTCGACTGGTACTCGCCGTGGTACCAGTCCAAGCACACCTATGAGGAAGTGTTCCGCTGGTTCGAGGCGTGTGGTCTGGAAGATTTGCGGGTGATCGAGCAGCCGATTGCCGTGCAGGGCACGCGGCCGCCGGTTGGCAAGGGAAGCTCCACCGCGGAGAAACTCGAGGTGTCGCAGTGTGTGGAATAGCCGGCCTGGTCGGGCGGCGGGACGAGGTTATACAAGCTGCCGACGTCCATCGCATGTGCCAGACGATTGTGCACCGTGGGCCCGACGACGAAGGCATCTACGCCAAGGGACCCGCCGGCCTGGGAATGCGGCGCCTGAGCATCATTGATCTTGCCGGCGGACGGCAACCGATCCACAACGAAGACCAGACCGTTTGGGTCGTCTTCAACGGGGAGATCTTCAACTTTCCCGAGTTGCGGCGCGAACTTGAAGCGCGCGGTCACAAGTTCTATACCCACAGCGATACCGAAGTGATCGTCCACCTCTATGAGGAGATGGGCGCGGACTGTGTGAAGAGGCTGCGCGGCATGTTCGCCATCGCCTTGTACGACGAGCGTACGCAAAAACTGCTGCTGGCGCGGGACCGGCTGGGCAAGAAGCCTCTGCACTACGCGTTGCACAATGAGCGCCTGCTGTTCGGCTCGGAGATCAAGACCATTTTCGCGGTCGCGCCCGAGTTGGCGGAGGTCAACTCCGAGGGTCTTTTGCAGTATCTCTACTTCGGCTACATTCCCGATCCGCAAACGGCGTTTCGCCAGGTCCACAAGCTGCCTCCCGGACACCTGCTGGAGTACGCCCACGGGGAGATCAAGATCCGCGAGTACTGGGATGTTCCGGAGTATGGGACGCATCCGGCCATGTCGGAGGAAGAATGCCTGGAAGAACTGGAGCGGCGGCTAGAAGTGGCGGTACGGATCCGGCTGATCAGCGATGTTCCGCTGGGCGCGCTGCTCAGTGGAGGCGTGGATTCTTCCATCATCGTGGCGATGATGGCACGGGTCAGTTCAGCTGCGGTCAAAACGTTTTCCATCGGATTTCAGGCGGAACAGTTCAACGAAGCGGCGTACGCGCGGTTGGTGGCGGAGCGCTTCGGGACCGACCATCACGAGCTGATGCTCGACCCGAACCTGGAAGACACGCTCACTTTCTTGTCGCGCATGCTGGAAGAGCCCTTCGGCGATTCCTCCATGCTCCCCACGTACTACGTCTGCCGGATGGCGCGGCAGCAGGTTACGGTCGCGTTGTCGGGCGACGGTGGAGACGAGCTGTTTGCTGGATACGACCGATACTTGGTAGCGATGGAGCGCAAGAAATTCGACCGCGTGCCGCGCTGGCTGGGGCAACTGTACCGTGATCAGATGCACGACCGGATTCCCGCCGGGATGTACGGGAAGAATCTGGCGTGGAACGCATCCCTGGCTCCGCGGGATCGATATCTGGATGGCGTGTCCTATTTCCCCGTGCTGCATCGGGAGCGCAGGCTCTTTACCAAAGAATTCCTCGAGAGTTCGAACCGGTTGCCCGATCCATTGCAGCAGTGGCAGCGGTTCTACGATGACGCTCCAGCCACTGACGAACTGAGCCGACTGCTTTATCTCGACACGAAGACTTACCTGACCGCGGATATCCTGGCGAAGGTGGACCGGATGAGCATGGCAACGTCGCTCGAAGTGCGGGTGCCAATGCTCGATCATGAGTTCGTGGAGTGGGTTGCTGCGTTGCCGGTGGAATGGAAATTCCGCACGGGGGCGCGAAAGTACATTTTGAAGAAGCTCGCGGAGCGGCTGGGGATTCCTGCGGAATTGTTGCATCGCCGAAAGCAAGGTTTTCAGTTGCCCCTGGTTGATTGGATGCGGAACGAAATGAAAGACCAGTTTCTGCGCGTTTTGCTGGAACCGCGAACGCTGCAGCGAGGCTATTTCAAGCCCGAGGCCGTGCGCGCGCTGGTGGAAGAACATGCGCGGGGTCGCCGGAACCGCTCAGGCATGCTGTGGCGCATGCTGGTGCTCGAGTTGTGGCACCGAAATTTCATGGAAGCCAGCGCGGACTGGAAGACGACGCCGGCGGCTCCAGCCGTCTCATCTACCGAAGTCAACCTGCCCGAGCACCGGCAGGCCC
>Ga0307479_10002567_pt1 | contig 16490 bp, 15 predicted proteins | sample atmos_gasesECM4C_FD_203743 | JGI IMG/M metagenome (GOLD analysis project Ga0307479, IMG submission 203743) | Hardwood forest soil microbial communities from Morgan-Monroe State Forest, Indiana, United States - atmos_gasesECM4C_515 | ecosystem: Environmental > Terrestrial > Soil > Temperate... | reverse complement strand
ATTTGACGCAGTCGCCCGAAACAGGGAGCAATAGTTTAGCGGGCGAAATTAGACGGAAGACGAACCGACGCAGCCGCAAATCCAAACTCGCGGAATAAGTGGCTCCGGGGCTTGGACTCGAACCAAGATTCTAGGCTCCAAAGGCCCATGTGCTACCAATTGCACCACCCCGGAGTGGCAAGTTGGGTCCGCCGCAGATCAGCCTACCTTAACGGCGGCAAACTGGAAAGTCTCGCTCAATTCGTGGCACTAGAATCTTAAAAATGGCCGTCTTCCGAGCACACTAAGGCTCTGAACCAAGGCACGTCTCGATACGTTTTCCGAAGAAGCGGGGAATTCCGCCGCCTGCGGCCTCGTTCAGTTAGCCGCCGCAGACTTGTCTGTAGCCGCCGGTTTATCGGGCACTTCGTGCTCGTAATCCTTCTCGTTGGAACAAGTCACGTCTTCATACATGGACTCGTTCGGTACGAGGCTCATGTTCCATGTATAGACCCAAGGATGTGCGAACACTTTTGGATCATCGTCCGTAATTTCTACGGTCAGGTGGTCAAAATCTGGCCGCCGGATTTTTTCCGTCACGTGCAGCGCGTCGCTATGAAAGGTCCCACTGCCTTCGCCGGCGTTCTTTCCCGATCCCAACCAGGATTTATCGGTAAGATCGGTCGTGTCGATGACTAAAGTATCGCCGTCCCACTTCGCAACTGAATTCCCCATCCAGGATGGGTCAGCATTGGGATCATGCGGCCGTCCGTCCGTCGGGATTATGCGGAAGGCGGTATCTCTCTCATAAAGGACGATCAGCTCCCCAGGCAGCCCCACCAACCTGGCTGGATGCGGGCCGCCCCAGATTCGCGGCACTCCATAAGGCTCGCAATGCAACAGCGGATCGGTGTTCTCCGCATCGTGCAATTGTTTGGCCTTCAAAGCTGCCCATGGCTGGTAAGGCAGTTCATCGGACGGATAGGCAGCGGGCCGTGGAGCACGGTTTTGCGCCGGTTTTCCGACGGCGGGATCGGTTCCCAACGCTCCGTACTTTTCTATCCACATCCCCGAGAGGTCCGGATGTCCATCGGCTGTGCGCGGCGTCGGCTTCGAATGATCCTTCGACAAAGCAGGAGGCGCATACTTCTTCGTTCCCTGGTCTTTATCCGCCTGCGCAGAAACAGAAGCAGCGCAAACACTCGCGACAATCGCAGCGGCAAGCAAACACCCGAGGACATGATGAAGCTTCATAGAATTCCTCCTGGCGACTATCGCCGCCACTACGGGTTGTCGTCTCCCGCTTTCGGCCCGATCGGAATCACTCGACCGTCGGGCAGCACGAAGTCTAGCCCGAACATGAGTTTCGAACCGTCTTTAGCGAGACGCCCGTGAATCGTAACTTCTTTCCCTACGAGCGCCAGCATATCCGTCCTCGCAACGCCATTGCGATGCAGGTAGCTGGGAGGCAAGCCCTCCACTGACCAGCGCGTCACAGCGCCGCTCTCATCCTTTGCTTCGACGTTCCAATAAACGTGCGGATTATCCCACTCGACCTTCGTGAGGATGCCCTTCAACTCCGTGGGCTTGCCCATCTGGAACTCGGCGTTAAGTGAGTGATGTGCAAGGGCGGGCAGCGCCGCCAAAAGCAACCCACAAAAAATCACCGCCAAACCCGAAGCTCTGCGACTCATTTTGGGTTCTTCCTCCTGTCCGATTCTCCGTTTTTAGGAGTCGTTATGGAGAGCAAACGAGAAAACTGATTGTGCCCGAACATAGCTTGCCCTTGAAAAAGAGTCAAGGTACCGCCAGGTACCGCCCCGCTATGTGTCCCGCTATGTTTATGACGGAAGCTGCCGAAATTTCGTTTCGTCGAATCAGGGATTTGGCGGTTTTGGCGGCGTCGGTTTGCCGAATTTGGCAGCGTCTATCGGTACGTTCGGCTGAATCTGAGTCGCCGTGAAGACTGTCTGGCCATCCAGCCAGCTGAGCGTCCATCTATACGGCACCTTCACGCCGGCGACGTCACGATAATCTTCATAGTCGACTTGCGTCGCTGAGAGACCCACTTTGGTATCCGTATAGCGCACCTGCCGTACCAGCAACCCGCTCTTACTGTCGAAATATAGATTCACTGGAGTTCGGCCGTCGACGGTCCCTTGAACAACCTCGACGTCTTTGTCGTTAATAGTTATCGGCATGGTGACACGCCACTGCGTAAGGGCCTGCTTTATGGCAGTGGGAAAGCAGATCGTTGCGTCCAACTTGGCGCCGATCAGATCGCCTTGGATTAACGGAAGCAGCGGAATCGGCTTGTCGTCCCTGGGCATAGCCACCCAGCCGTTGCGGCCGTCATACGCCGTAGTCCTGTCGCCCGCCTCCGTGTGCGTGATGGTCGTGATTTGGTTCGGTGCCTTCGCATAGAGTTCGAATGGATAAGCAAGCTCGGCATAGGCCTGCGAAGTCCCCTTGGCCACAAAGCTAGTGAGCTTGGCCAAATTCTGCGCTCCGCCGAGCGCCTGAATGTATTTGTCGAGAATTTGATCGGCGGAAGGTTCGGCGGCGGGCGCCGCAGGAAGCAGTTGATCCGGTTCGATCGGATTGAACGTGGAGTTATATACGTCGGCAATCGTTGGAGTGACTCGCGGCATGCGGTCACCGCGATGGCAGGTATAACACGTCACCTCGCGCTTGCCGCCAAAATTGGCCTGATTGATGGAATTCATCATCACGACCATCCTGCGGGCCGCCGACTTGAGCTGGGTATTGTCGGCATAATGGTCCCAGCTGCCCGCGCTGGCATCGCCATGGCAAGTCGTGCAGTTCGCCGTCAGTGAAACGGCAAAGAACCCCATGGTCTCTATGAACTCGCTGGCCGGAATTCCTCGCAATACCTGCACGTCTTTGAACGCGTCTTCGGACATGAGGGGCTTTTGTGCCGCGTCGGCTTGTCCGTTCGCTGACGCAACGCCGAATAACAACGTGGCCGTTATCGCGACGGCACTGAGGAAGCGTGACTTTGATCCGAAAGCCATAGTAATTTTCTCTCCCTTCATTCCCGTGCGCCGATTCTGCTTTTTCGGTTAGCTTCGTCAGCCAACAGTGTTCTATTTCTCTCTATCATTCCAAACTGACTTCACGGCCTGGAAATGAACGGGGCGAGGATACAATGCTCAAGCTTAGTTTTCAATCGTGCTACGCGGGTCGACACCAAGGATCGGCGCGGAGCCACCTTCCAACCAGGACGGCAAGAGTGTATGCTACGGCTCGCCGGAGAAAATCAAATTGCAGATTCGGTCGGATTCGGTCGTTGCGAACCGAAGCCGGATCCGAAGACTCTTCAGGAGGATTGTCTCATCAATGCGTAACTCACTGAGTTGCCTGCAAAAAATTGGCGTGCTGACGGGGTTGATCTTGACGCCGGTGCTGGTCGTACACGCCCAAGGCGCTCCCCCGACTATGGAAGGGAAGACTGCTGAGCAGTTCTATAAGAATATCAAAGCGATGAACGGAACTCCGGCCGATCAGCTCATCGAGTCGATGCACCTGATTCGCGGCGCGCTCGGAGTGGATTGCGAATTCTGCCATGACGATCCGGATCGCTCGACAGACACGAAGAAGCCAAAGGAAGTAGCGCGCGACATGATCCGCATGATGATGGCTATCAACAAGAATAACTTTAACGGCGGGCAAGAAGTGACCTGCTATACCTGCCATCGTGGCAACGCCATTCCCGCGACCACCTTGCTTCTGCCCTCGGTTCCGAAAGACATCGAGACCGACGCCCAGCCTCAACTGCCCTCGGTTGATCAGATCGCGTCCAAATACGTGCAGGCGCTCGGCGGCGAGCAAGCGCTCCGGAAAGTTACGTCCCGGGTGATCACTGGAACTCAGACGGTTCCTACCGGTCCCGGTGGAACAGTACCGGTGCCGGCGGCGATCGAACGCAGCCAGAAGGCACCTAACCTCGTCGTCAGCACTTACAAGACGCCAACCTTTACGATCTCCGATGGCTTCGATGGAACGAAGGCCTGGACACAAGATTTCAGAGGGCGTGTCGCCGAGCCCGGCGCAATCGATCAAATGCGCGCCAAGCGAGATGCGGATTTCTATCTGCCGCTGGACTTGAAACAGGCATACGCGAAAATGCAAGTCGAGGGCGTCGAAAGCGTGAACGGGCACGACGCTTACGTTGTGACCGCACAGCCCCAGGGTGAACGCGAGGAGCGCCTCTATTTCGACGTGCAGACGGGATTGCTTCTGCGGAAGTGGAGCTCACTACCCACGCCCGTGGGCGATGCCCCATTTCAGGTAGATTATGAAGATTACCGCGACACCGGTAGCGGTGTCAGATTTCCCTATCGGATCACCATGAATCCCGCCGGCCCGCGGCTTGAACCGTCCACGAATGTGACCATCCGCGTCGTCAAAGTGCAAGACAACACGCCGCTCGATAGCTCGAAATTCACGAAGCCTGAATCCAAGGCGGCTGCGGCAGCTCAGTAATTCAACACAGCACTGCTGGAATAAAAATCGGCGGCGCGAGCCTTGCGCCGCCGATTTTCGTTTTGTCGTGATGCGTCATCTTGTGATCCTCTCGAACGCGCGGGTAAGCCGCGGGTCCACCCATAACCTTTCGCTCTACTGATCAAGTCGCCGCGCGAAAGGTTCGCCTCCTCTCGGACAAAAGGCGCTGAGCGAGTCGCTGTTTCTTGCCGGAAGGGGAACGAATTTGCAGGAACGGGAATTTTGAAACGAGGCTTGTCAAAGTAATCCCCCCGGATTGTTTCAGAACGGCACCGCTGGCTGAATTCCCGACAGCGCCACACGTGCAAAGGGTTTTTTCTGCCTACCATCCCTGCAATTCCCCGTTGTCCCAAGCTCAACAACTGGAAACTGAGACCGCCTTTTGGCCAGCGGCGTGCGTCTGTGAATTTCGGGCGCAGTGGTGTGGCCAGCCGTCGAATTGAATACGCTCGGGAATATAGGGCACGCCTCGTGAAGCGCGTCGCTTACGCCAATGTGGAATGGACTCTTTGAACTCGCCACTCCAATGCCCGCAATTGCCGACAGCGGTATCAAGAGTGGGCTGCATTCTATCCGCGCTCATCGTTGGCGTGTTCGTTTGTACCGTCGCCGTGGCGCAATCTGACCAGCCCAGCGAGTATGAAGTGAAGGCGGCTTTTTTGTTCAACTTCACGAAATTTGTGGAATGGCCGGAAAACGCTTTTGCGATCCTCACGCGCCGATTGTGATTGGCGTCATAGGAGAAGATCCCTTTGGCGATAGTCTCGTGCGTATCGTCGCGGGACAAAAGGCTCAGGGCCGCAGCATCGAAATCGTTAAGTACCGCTACGGTGACAACCTGCGCCATTGTCATGTTCTTTTCATCAGCGCCTCCGAGCGCCAGCGCAGAGCGCCGATCCTGGCCAGCCTTCAGGAAGCCAGTGTCTTGACGGTCAGCGACATCGATGGGTTTGCCGAAGCCGGAGGCGCCATTCAATTTGTGATGCAAGAGAACCGAGTACGCTTCGTCGTGAACTTAGAAGTTGCAACGCAGGGCAAACTGCGCGTAAGCGCAAAGCTGCTGGCGTTGGCGCGCGTGATCAACAATAGCGAGGCCGCGAGATGAGATATATGCCCTCGTTCCGCGATTTGTCGATTCGCCGCAAGCTCACCTTGACCGTCATGATCACCACCTGCACTGCGATCTTGTTGGCCTGTGGGGCCTTCTTTGCTTTCGATATTCACGCCTTGCGCCAATCCAGGATGCACGATCTCGAAACGCTGGCAGAAGTTCTGGGTTCCAATAGCACCGCAGCATTGACCTTCAACGATCCTGCGGCGGCCCGCGAGGTTCTGCAATCACTCTCCGCCAAAGAACATGTCATGGCAGCCTGCCTTTATCGCAGCGACGGAGCGATGTTTGCCACGTTTGTTCGTGACGCGGATTCCTGGCCAACATGAGTCACGAGATTCGCACGCCGATGAACGGAATCATCGGCATGACTGAATTGGCGCTCGATACTCCGCTGAATGAAGAACAAAAACAGTACCTGGAACTGGTGCGCTCGTCGGCAGACAGCCTGCTGCGCGTAGTGAATGACGTCCTCGACTTTTCCAAGATCGAGGCCGGGCGGCTCGATCTGGATCAAACCGATTTTGATTTGCCCGAACTCGTCAACCAGACGCTAAAAACTCTAGCCGTGCGGGCACACAAGAAAGGACTGGAGCTTTCGTCTCGTATCGCGTCCGATGTCCCGCAGATGCTCTCGGGAGATCCGGACGGCGTCCGGCAAATCCTCGTCAATTTAGTCGGAAACGCCATCAAGTTCACTCAAAAAGGGAGCGTTGTGATCGAAGTCGGCCGGGAGATGACCAGTCCGGAAACGGACCCCTTTCGATTTCATTTCTTTGTTCGCGATACGGGTATTGGCATTCCGCTGGAGAAACAACAAATTATCTTCGACGCTTTCTCGCAAGTGGATGGCTCGACCACGCGGAAATACGGGGCACTGGTCTAGGACTGACCATCACCAAGCGTCTCGTCGAACTGATGGGCGGAACGGTATGGGTGGAGAGCCGGTTGGGGGAGGGCAGCATCTTTCATTTCACACTGAAGCTCGCTCCCCCTGAAACGAGCGGATCGGGGCGCAACTTGCGTCGCACCGAACTCGAGAGTTTGCACGTTCTGATCGTCGACGACAACGAGACCAATCGCATGATCCTCGATGAAATGCTGAAGAGCTAGCGGATGGTCCCAACTTTAGCGGATGGCGGTGACGCCGCGCTGATGGCCATGCGCTGGGCCGCGATCAAGGAAACAGCCTTCCTCTGGTTCTCCTGGATGGCCACATGCCCGGTATGGATGGGTTCGAAGTCGCCCGAAGAATCAAAGCCGATCCTTCCCTCGCGGGCGCCACGATCATGATGCTCACGTCGGACCGCCAGGTAGGCGACACAGCGCGGTGTCGCGAAATCGGGATCAAGGTCTATCTCGTGAAGTCCATTGGGCAATCCGATTTGCTCGACGGAATGCTAAATGCTCTCGGGACGCAAATCCTGGACTCTGCTTCGGCCGTCGTGCCTGATAAACGCCGCAAAGCCATGCGTCCTATGCGCCTGCTTCTGACTGAGGACAACGCGGTCAACGCTAAGCTCGCACTGACGATCTTGCGGAAGTGGGCCACGAGGTTGTACTCGCCACGAATGGCCGTGAAGCTCTCGATCTGCTCGAAGGAGCAGTTTTCAGGGATTCGATGCGGTATTGATGGACGTTCAGATGCCGGAAATGGATGGGATGGAGGCAACGGCGGCCATACGCGCTCGCGAGCGAACTCTGGGAACTCACATACCCATTATCGGAGTCACCGCACACGCGATGAAAGGTGATCGCGAGCGCTGCCTCGAAGGAGGCATGGACGGCTATGTAAGCAAACCGATCCGGCCGGACGCACTTTTCTCCGAGTTGGCTCGCCTCGGTCCGGCTTCTGTGCAGCATAAAACGGACCCGGCTACGGGTACCACCACGGATTCCGGAGCTATCAGCGCGTTCGATCGGGTCGCGCTGTTCGACCGCGTCGAAGGTGATATGGATTTGCTAGGCGACATCATCGAGCTTTTCAAGGAGGATTCCGTTCGCCAAGTGGCTGCGATTCGGGAAGCTATCGACAAGAAACAAGCCGATGCCTTGCGGCGTGCCGCGCACACATTGAAGGGAACATGTGGAAACCTGGGCGCACTCGAAGCAGCCGCCACGGCTCTGGAGCTCGAAAAACTCGCGGCCGCGGGAGACCTACCTCATGCTCAAGAGAGCTTGCGATCGCTGGAAGAGCAAATCCAGCAAGCGAGCAAGCTCCTCGACGAGCTCAAACAGGAGTGCGTGCGATGAAGATTCTAATTGCTGATGACGATCCGGTCTCCTCCCGCCTGCTCGATCGCCTTCTGGTTAAATGGGGTTACGAGGTGATCGCTGCTCACGATGGGTCGGAGGCTTGGGAAGTGCTGCAGGCGGAGAACTCGCCCCGGGTAGCTTTGCTCGCTTGGATGATGCCGGGAATCGACGGTCTGGAGATTTGCCGCCGCGTGCGGGCGCGATCTGCGCACCCGTACGTGTACATCTTGCTCCTCACCGCAAACGATAAAGTTGGCAATCTGGTGGAGGGACTGGAATCGGGCGCGGACGATTACTTGACCAAGCCGTTTCATCCGCAGGAGTTATGGAAGTGGTTCCCACAGGAATTAGCGCGCCGGCGGCATCAGGAGGCCGTGGAATCGCCTACTTCAGGTAAGTAGCCAGCCAGTCGAAAAAGTTTTTGTACCAGAGCCTGCTATTTTGCGGCTTGCCGACCCAGTGACCTTCATCAGGAAAGATAAGCAGCTTGGAAGGCACGTTTTGGCGCTGCAGGTCGGTGAAGAATTCCAACGACTGCGTATACGGAACGCGATAATCCATCTCCCCGGCGATGACGAGCGTCGGGGTCTTGAATTTTCCGAGTTCGCCGGCATAAGTGCTGGGAGACCATTTGCTGTAGCTTTCCGGATTCGACCATGGCAGTCCCGCCAAGTCGTGCTCCACGAACCAGAGCTCCTCAGTTCCGCCATACATGCTTACGTTGTCATAAGGACCGGCGTGACTGATCAGCGCCTTGAAGCGCCCGGTGTGCGTGGCGAACCAATCCATCATATAGCCGCCGTACGAGCCTCCTGCCGCAGCCGTGCGGCTGGCGTCTATAAATGGGTAATGCGCCAGCGCATAGTCCGTGCCCTTCATCAAGTCGTCGTAAACTTTTCCGCCCCAATCGTCCCTGATCTCGTCAACGAATTTCTGGCCATAGCCCGTCGAGCCGCGAGGATTGATCATTACAGCGACATAACCGGGCGAAGCGAAGAGCTCCTCGTTCCAGCGATAGGCCCAGTCGTCGTCCCAGGCACTTTGCGGACCGCCGTGCACGAGCAGAAGCAACGGATATTTCTTCGAGGCGTCGAAGTGGGGCGGCCGGATCAGGAATCCTTGCACGCGCGCGTCATCGGCGCCCTCGAACCAGAACGGTTCGGGCGGATTCATCTCCACCGTGGAGAGCAGGGAAGTATTGTGGTGCGTGAGCTGGCTCCCGTGGCCTCCGTTCGGACTGAGCACAAAGACTTCGGATGGCATGGTCACGCTTGAGCGCGTGAAGGCGAGAGTATTTCCATCGGCACTCACGCTGAGTTCGGAGTTATAGCTGGCGGGTGCGATAGGATGCGGCATGCCGCCAGATGCGATATCGATCGCGTAGATAGGTTGTTCGGCCTGATCTTCGGCGACAAAATAGATGCGGCGGCCATCGGGTGACCACAGCGGTTCCTGGACGCTGCGGTCGAAATTTTCCGTAAGATTTGTCGTCTTCTGCGTCGTGCGATCATAAAGCATCAGGCGCCAGCGATCGCTTTCATAACCGGCCACGAGTTGCGCGTGGTAGGCGATCGAGCGTCCGTCGGGGGAGTAGATGGGGTGGCCGTCGAAACCGGGATTCGTGGTGATTCGCCGGGGCTCGCCGCCCGTCAGCGATACCGTGAAAAGATCGCCGTTGGTTGTTGTGGCTTCGGGCCGGTCGGTAATGGCAGTAAAGCAAAGCTCCTTGGAATCGGGAGAAAAGGCGATATCCGCGGCATCGCCCCGCTCATCGGGCGGCACGTCGTAACCTGCGCCGGGCGTAAGGTCGCGCGGCGCACCACCCGAAGCGGCAATCACCAATAGATGGCTGCGCATGCCATCGCTCCAATGATTCCAGTGACGAAACAGAAGGTGGTCATAGATGCGTGCCTTCACTTGGTTCTTTTCTTGCGCTTCATCGCGCTGATGATTGCAGGCGTCGTCGTGGCAATCGGGATAAACCGCTGACGTGAAAGCGATCCACTGGCCATCGGGCGACCATTGCTCATTGCCGGCCCCGGTTGAAAGAGTGGTGAGAGGGTCGCCTTCACCGCCATTCAACGAGAGCAGGTAAATCTGTTCGGTTCCGGTGCGGCTGGAGACAAATGCCAGCCGTTTGCTATCCGGCGACCAGCGCGGGCGTCCATCCGAGCCACCGCGTGTTATTTGCCGTGGCTCGCTCGTTCCATGCGTACTCACGAACCAGATATTTTGCGTAAGGCGGTTGGCGGCAACATCCGCTTTTGTGACCGTATAGGCGACCCAAAGCCCGTCGGGCGAAACCATCGGCTCGCTGATTCGATCGACGGACATGAGATCGTCGAAAGTAAGCGGACGCTTCTGCTGGGCCCAAATAGGACTGGCGGCCAGGACCAACACAGCAAGAAGGAACCAAATTCTACGCAGATGTTTCATCTTGCCTCCTTCCCATACGCGCCTTCGTTTGAGGGGCTATGGTCCGTCCGAACGGGCGGTCTCACGGGCGTTTCCGTGCGGCGTGAGTGGCCGCAGCGTATCGCCCAACAGGTCGGGCTCCGCGTTATTTCTAACCAGATGTGGATAGCGTTCCCCGCCATGATATTGAATATTATAAGTGAGTACGAAGCCGCCGTTATCGGCAGTGATGACGATAGGTTTGGTTCCGTTCTTCGCTTCGGAAATGGCCTCGTGAAGAGCGCCGGGAGTAAATCCGCGGCCATTGACGGAAATCACGCGCATGCCTGGAGCGAGCCCCGCCTCCGCGGCCGGCATCCCCGGAATCACGTCAGCTAACCGGCCATTCTCTTCGCCGGTGGCAATTTGAACGAGCATGCCTAGTGAGAAGGTGAGGTCGAGCATTTCGTCGACGCTCTCGCGCACGCGCATCACGTCGTTTTCCTGATCGTTGTATGTCAGCTGCCAGCCGCCACGTTCAATTCCGCCGATTGGAGCGTGCGGATTGATTTCGTAGACACGCGCGTTGAAGAAGCCACGCCAGTCGTAGGGCAGCGTCGCGCTCAACGCGGCGATGACGTCTTCGAGGGTGTAAGGCACGACCTTGGGGCTCGAGTCCGGCGGCCCATAAAATCGCCGGCAGAAATCATCGAGAGATTTTTGTCCGTGTGATTGCTGGCGGATCAGCGTGTCCGCATCGAGCCAAATGAGCCAGCCTTCGTCATAGAAATCGACGCTGCGTCTCCATGACTCCCAATTGTGAGGAGCATCGTAAAGGAGCGACGCAGCGACAGCCGTATCTTCCAGACTTCGCCACGATCGGCCCGGCCGGTTATCGAGGTAAGCTGCGATGCGGGCGAGCGCCTCACGGTAATCTTCCTGCGTCCGCAACCCCGAGCGGGCGGAGAGAAATTCACCGATGTATTGCGTCAGCCCCTCGTAAATCCACAGAAGGTCGTCTTTCATGGGCTGCTCGTAATCGGGAGTCGCCAGCCCGGTGGGCCGGCGATACTTACCGTTCCAGGAGTGCGTGAATTCATGGGACAGGAGAGAATTCGCGCTCTCTTCCTGGTCGCTGTTGATGAACGTGCGTTCTGCAATGCGTTCGTCGCTGGATTGGTGATGCTCAAGACCATTGGGGTAAAAATAGTTCGTCAGCGAGACAAGAAAATCGTAGTGATCGTAGTGGCGGGCTCCGAAAAGCGCGCCAGCCTCACGCACCAGCCGGCTATATGCTGCGATTTGATCGTCCGAAATGGCCAGCGCGGCAGCGCTATCGCCCGCGATGTTCAAATGATGTGGGGGCTTGACGTCGGGAGCGAGGGGGATGGACCGGAAATTCTGTCCGGTAAGCACCGGTGAATCGACGAGCGTGGTTAGGGCGACGCGTGCGAACAAAATCTCGTCGGCCTCCTGTTTCTCCACGGTCAAGGAGCTAGCGAACTTCCAACCTTGAGGAAGACGCACACTCGCCTGGTAGGTCAGCGAATCAGTCGGGACTCCGGAGGGGTAGAAGACGAGCAGATTCCATTCCAGCACGGCCAGCATTTGGTCGGCCGAGGGGCCGGCAGAGAATCCTTCTCCGTTGGCGGGCGATAAATAGTCATAGGTGGCTTCCAGAGTGGTTGCGCCAGCAGGCACGTCGATATGGAACATGAACATGTCCACATCGTCTCGGCGCCAGGGAATGGTCTTGCCGTTGGCGGAAAACTTTAGGCCGACAATATCGGCAATGGGGCCATCCGGCGCGTGCTCGCCGGGAATCCACTTCGGGTAGAGCAGGGTCAAGGGGCCTGGTTTTACGGGCAGCTCGAGGCGGGCATGGAAGATGCGGCGGGGGGCTTCGCGCAAGTCGGCAGACAGGCTGATCGTACCAGTCTGCGCCCGTGCCGACGGTATGCAGGCCAGCGCCGCCAACAGCAGCGGGATGAGATGCCTCTTAGCTTTGCCCATACTGCCCCCTTTGAACCGGGCTTTGCGGATAAATGCTATCGCGACCCCAAACGAGGCCATTATGACATCTGGTCTCGACGCTGACGAAAAACGAAGTGGAGTGGACGCGAAACAGGTCGGCACCCCCTCCCCCTTTTTTGTGTAAGTGTGCATTCTAGAAGACTTAGGTCCTTTCATTTTGTGGCTGCGTGTTCCAGCGCTTTGGCGGAAAAAGCGGCGGACGCAGCAGGATTCCAAAGCCGAGAAGCGGCTTTCGCGGAACACTGGTAGCGGTTCGCTCGCGCCGGAGTCGATTCGAAATCAGTCGACAATGGCGCGCGCCGGCGAACCTGCGCCAGCGTGGGGATCGTAACAAAAGGAAACTGTAGATTCCTCGCGTGCACCCCAGTGCGCGCAAAACCGGACCACGCTGGGGACCCGGTTATCGTTCGGGATGACAGCGGGGCCAGAAGATGGGCAGAGGAGAACGGCAAAATCGAGACGGGAAGAGAAAGCATGCGGGATATTGCCCTGAACGTAAAAATGCGGTCAACCGCTATTTACTCAATGGTTTATTCGAACAATCAGCGCGGCGAGTGCATGCGAAATCGTTCGAACGATACGCTTGGGACCCGAGGCCAAGCCCGCGGGCAGGGCCAGTCTGTGCACTAATGGCCTTGATGACATCGACCTGCGAAAGGCCTTTGCTTGGAGCGCCGGATTATCGACATTCACGGAGACTTGCCGTTGTTTCCCATAGGGCCGAGAACCGAGATGCGCGGCGATGCGTGTATAATACCCGGCCACATAGGGTTAGGTGAAACAAAGTAGGTCGAGTGCGGCCTCAACGGGCCCGCTAGTCCGTTTGGAAGTTCACGCGCGGAGGATATATGGCTGATTATGCAACTACGAAATCGTTCGAACCGGCGACGACGACCCGAGTGGCCATTCCTCGTGGCCGATTTAGCGATTCGATTTGGGCTTATACCATTCTGCGACTTTCATTTGGAGCAAATATCATGCTGCACGGTGCCAGCCGCTTGATGGCCGGGCACGCGGCATTCCTGGCCTACTTAAATCACTATTTTGAGAAAACGCCTGCCGTTCCGGCGAGCCTGCTGCCTGCCTTCGCCTGGGCGCTGCCGCCGGTCGAGACTACACTCGGTCTGCTTCTGATGTTGGGTTTATGGACGCGATTCGCGCTCATCGCCGGTGGGTTGGTTCTGACGGCGCTGGCTATCGGCACAAATCTGGCCCAGGATTGGCTTGTCGCCGGGCTACAGTTGATCTACGCCTTCCTTTACTACTATCTATTGGTCCATCGGGACCAAAACATGGTCTCCATTGACGGGATCTGGGGCCGATGAACCGCGGTTTCCTGTCCAGCATCTAGTGAACAGAAGTAAATAAGCTCAAGAGGACACCACCACACGTGAAATACGTTTACTTCTTTGGCTCCGGCAAGGCCGAAGGCACCGGCGATATGAAGGAGATTCTCGGCGGCAAGGGAGCGGGACTTGCCGAGATGACGCGCATAGGCCTGCCTGTTCCGTCCGGTTTCACCATCAGTGCGGAATGCTGCGATTACTACCTGAAGCATGACAAAAGGCACCCGCCGCAGCTTCGTTCGGAAGTGGAGAAGAATCTCGCGCGGCTCGAGCGCACGGTAGGCAAGAAGTTGGGTGACGCCCGAGACCCGTTGCTGGTAAGCGTGCGCTCGGGCTCTGCGCGCTCCATGCCGGGGATGATGGAAACAATTTTGAATCTGGGCCTGAACGATCAGACGGTGGAAGGCTTGGCGCGGCGGACCAATAACGCGCGCTTCGCCTGGGACGCTTACCGCCGCTTCGTACAGATGTATGCCACGGTGGTGACCGGCCTGCCAAAAGAAGACCTCGAGGGACGGCTGCGCGCGCTGAAAGAGCGGCTGAAGGCCAAGGACGACACGCGAGTGGGGGCGGAGAATTGGCAGAAGCTGGTTGCCGAATATAAAGATTACTTCAAAGAGAAGCGTGGCCACCCGTTTCCCGAAGATCCAACCGAGCAACTTTGGGGCGCCATCGGCGCGGTGTTTGAATCCTGGATGGCGGAAAAAGCGGTCACCTACCGGCGAGTGGAGCACATTACGGGTCTTCTAGGGACCGCCGTAAATGTGGTGCAAATGGTTTTCGGTAACACCGGGGACAATTCCGGCACGGGAGTTTGCTTCACGCGGGATCCTTCGACGGGAGAAAAGAATTTCTACGGGGATTTCCTTGCGAATGCGCAAGGCGAAGACGTCGTGGCGGGAATTCGGACGCCCACGCCTTTAGGGGAACTCGAGCGGCGGATGCCCAAAGTTTATAAGCAACTCGAGCGTGCCAGACAGTTGTTGGAGAAGCACTATCGGGATATGCAGGATATGGAGTTCACCGTGGAAGACGGAAAACTTTATATGCTGCAAACACGCACGGGCAAGCGCGCGCCGGCCGCCGCTTTCCGCATTGCCGCAGACATGGTCCAGGAAGGCTTGATCAAGCGCGAGGATGCGATCGAGCGCATCCAGGCACAGGACATAGAGCGACTGTTTTATCCGGTGATTGCTTCGTCGGTGTCTCGACAGGAATTACTCCAGCGGAAATTCTGCGTCGGCATCAACGCTGTTCCCGGCGCAGCTGTGGGACGAGCCGTTTTCCTGGCACATGAGGCCGAGGAATGGGTCAAGAAGGGCGAAAAGGTCGTGCTGGTGCGACGCGAAACGAGCCCCGAAGACGTGGGCGGCATGGCCGTTGCTCAAGGGGTGTTGACGGCTACCGGCGGCAAAACCAGCCACGCAGCAGTCGTGGCGCGCGGGTGGGGGAAGTGCTGCATCGTCGGGTGCGAGAGGTTGTTCATCGATTACGCCGCCAAGCAGATGTCTTCGAACGGCCACGTGCTGCGTCAAGGGGATTGGATCACGCTGGATGGCAGTGACGGAACGGTCTATGCCGGCCAGGTGCAGCTTGCTACGCCGGAAATGCCCAAGCACTATTTCACGATCCTGAAATGGGCGGACGAAATTCGTAAGCTCGGCGTGCGCGCCAATGCCGATACGGCGCAGGATGCACGCAAAGCCCGCGAGATGGGCGCGACTGGCGTCGGGCTTTGCCGCACAGAACATATGTTCTTCAAGGATTTTGAGCACCCGGAACGCAGTGCCGAGCGCCAACTGGCTATTCAGGAAATGATCATCGCGGATAGCAGAGAGGCGCGGCAAAAGGCTCTCGACCGGCTGCGGCCGTTCCAACGCGGCGATTTTATGGGCATCTTCCGTGCTATGGACGGATATCCTGTGACGATTCGCCTGATCGATCCGCCGCTGCACGAATTCGTGCCCCACGATCCGGAGAAGCAAAAAGAGTTGGCGGAAAAGGTTGGGCTGACGCCGGAGGTGGTGGCGCGTCGTGTGGAACAGCTGAGGGAATCAAACCCGATGCTGGGCCATCGCGGCTGCCGTTTGCTGATCACGTATCCGGAAATTCTGGATATGCAGGTGGGCGCGATCATCGAGGCGGCTCTGGAGTGCAGAAAAGAAGGCATCAAGGTTATTCCGGAGATCATGCACGCGCTCACGCTTGATAGGAAAGAGCTAAAAATTCTTGTGGATGAGACGCGGCGGATTGCCGATGACCTGATCCAAAAGGCGGGCATCAAGCTCCACTATCTGGTGGGCACGATGATTGAATTGCCGCGAGCCGCGCTACTTGCAGACGAACTCGCCGAGGAAGCTGAATTTTTCAGCTTCGGCACCAATGACCTGACGCAAACTGTGATGGGACTTTCGCGAGACGATGCGGGCCGCTTTTTGCCGGAGTATTTGGACGAACAGAAGGCGGCGATTTTCACCACCGATCCTTTTCAGACTCTCGACCGCGCCGGCGTGGGCATGTTGGTCGAATGGGCCATCCAGCGGGGCAGGCGTACTCGTCCGCACCTCGAGGTTGGAATTTGCGGCGAGCACGGCGGCGACACCGAGAGCGTGAAGTTCTGCTATCGCGTGGGCATGGACTATGTAAGCGCTTCGCCCTTCCGTATACCGATTGCGCGGCTAGCCGCGGCACAGGTGATGATCGAGGAAAAGCGCAAGAAGCGCGCCAGGTCGGCTGCGGCCGATTGAAGTCGTGGGATCTAGGAGTTTCGGAATCATGGCGAAAAGCTACCGAACCTACCTTCCTGAACAAGATTTGCTGTTGCCGCCGAGCTTGCCCGATTT
>Ga0307479_10002566_pt1 | contig 16492 bp, 12 predicted proteins | sample atmos_gasesECM4C_FD_203743 | JGI IMG/M metagenome (GOLD analysis project Ga0307479, IMG submission 203743) | Hardwood forest soil microbial communities from Morgan-Monroe State Forest, Indiana, United States - atmos_gasesECM4C_515 | ecosystem: Environmental > Terrestrial > Soil > Temperate... | reverse complement strand
TCAGACACCGGCCTTACCCCTTCAACCACCTATTATTACTTGGTGCAAGCGGTTAACTCCCACGGCTCATCTGCCGCCTCCAACCAGGCCAGCGCCACGACGCAATCCATTGTGGTTACCTCCCCGCTTATCGCCATCAGCGCTGGCGGAGCCGGGACAGGATCATTCCTGGCTGACCAGGACTACCTCGGCGGCACCACCATCAGCCACACCAACACCATCAATACCACCAAAGTGATCAATCCCGCTCCGGCAGCGGTCTATGACACCGGTCGCATCGGCAACTTCGCCTACACCATTGGCGGTTTCAAACCCACCACAAATTATGTCGTCCGGCTGCACTTCTGCGAGACCTACTGGGCCGCCCCCGGCATGCGTGTGTTCAACGCCACCATCAATAGCACCCAGGTGCTCACCAACTTCGACATCTTCGCCGCCGCTGGCGGTCAGAACATCGCCAACATTCAGCAATTCACTCAGCTCCCGAATTCCGCCGGGCAATTCGTAATCCAGTTCACCACCCTCGTCAACAACGCGCTCATCAATGGAATTGAAATCACTTCGGCCGCCCCCAAGCCCGATTTTTCCTTCTCCACCGCTCCACCCCTGGAAACAGTCGGAGCCGGTTCGAACGCAACCTATACCGTGAACCTCAACTCCTTGGATGGTTTCACAGGAACCGTCGCATGGAGCGCCAGCGGCTTGCCGGCCGGTGCCACCGCCACTTTCAGTCCAACTTCAACCACCGGCTCCGCGAACTCCGTACTCACCATCACAACAGCCGCTTCGACACCCAAAGGATCTTTCCCGCTCACCCTCACCGGAGCTAGCGCCGGCCTCACTCACTCCGCATCAGCAACAATCGCCGTCATTACCAGTGAGGCCGTCGCACAGATCATCAACCAGATGACCCTGAGCAACGATGTCACCGAGCTGCATGGCATCAGCGACGCCAGCGATTATCGTGTGGTCCCGGGAATATCCGCTCTCGGCATCCCGTTACTGAACGTCACCAATGGACCTGCCGGAGCTACCAATGGCGGCCCGGGTCATGGGGGTCCTGCCACCGCCATGCCAGCCCCGATCGCTCTCGCAGCCACTTGGGACGTCAGTCTCGCCAATCAATATGGAAAGGTCGTGGGAGCAGAGGCCAGGGACTGGGCCAACGGTCTCCTGGAAGGACTCGATATCAACATTGCCCGGGTGCCGCAAAATGGCCGCACTTTCGAAGCCTACGGAGAGGATCCCTACCTCGTTGCCAAGATGGCGGTAGCCAATTTAACGGGCGCTCAGTCCCAGGGAATCATCACCGAATCCAAACATTTTGCGGCCAATAATCAGGAGACCAACCGCGAGACCGTCAACGAAATTATTGATGAACGCACTTTGCGCGAAATCTATTTACCGGCCTTCGAAGCCACCGTAAAGGCGGGCGTTGGCGCGGTCATGTGCGCTTACAATAAGGTCAACGGCGCGTACATGTGCGAAAACGACTTTCTGCTTAATCACATTCTCAAGCAGGAGTGGGGATTCACGGGGTTCGTCACTTCAGATTTCGGCGCCACCCATTCCACCGTGGCCTCCGCGAATGCCGGCCTCGATCTGGAGATGCCTACCGGAGTCTTCTTCGATACCTTACTGGAGTCCGCCGTTACCGCCGGCCTGGTCCCCCAAACCGTCATCAACGATAAGCTGATCCGCCGCTTTTCCACCATGATGACCTTGGGTGTTTTCAACACTCCCCCGAGTCTCGTTGCCATCCCCAGCCAGCAGGATGGCCTGATCGCACGCCAGATTGCCGAAGCAGGAATGGTATTGCTGCAAAATAAGCCCGGAGTCCTGCCGCTCAGCACCACTAAGATTCTGCCCCTCAACGCCGCGAGCCTGCGCCACATCGCCGTCATTGGCCCCTATGCCGGTGCGGCCATGACCGGCGGCGGAGGAAGCTCCATGGTGTCGCCCATTTATACCGTGGCGCCTGTAACCGGCATCCAAAGCCACGTCGGCCCGGCCGTCACTGTCTCTTACAACGACGGCAGCGTCATCTCCTCGGCCGTCTCCGTCGCGCAAACCGCCGACGTCGCGATTGTGATGGTGGGCGACAGCGAGACTGAAGGCGTGGACGATTCCATTTCACTGAGCGGCAACCAGGACTTATTGGTTCAATCGATCGTCGCCGCCAACCGCAACACTATCGTTGTGATGAAAAGTGGCACGGCCATTCTCATGCCGTGGGCCAGCACTGTGCCCGCGATTCTGCAAGCCTGGTATCCCGGCGAGGAAGATGGCAACGCCGTGGCCGCGGTGCTATTTGGAGACGTCAATCCATCCGGGAAACTCCCACTCACTCTCCCGCTTCAACTATCAGATCTTCCCGCCAATACCCCTGCGCAATATCCCGGAGTCCTGGTCAATGGCGTCCCCACCGCCACTTATTCCGAAGGCATCTTTGTGGGCTACCGCCATTATGACCAAGCCAACATCACCCCGTTATTTCCTTTCGGTTTTGGCCTGTCCTACACCAATTTCGCTTTCCAGAACTTGGCAGTCAGCCCCACTAGCTTCACTTTCACCAATAACCCAAGCCAGACCGTTACAGTCAGCTTTAGCGTCACCAACTCCGGCACAGTGAGCGGAGCGGAAGTCGCACAACTCTACCTCGGCATACCCTCGACTGCGGTACCCGAGCCACCGAAGTCCCTCCAGGGCTTTCAGAAAGTCATGCTGCTACCTGGCCAAACCGTGCCAGTGCAACTAACCCTGAACCAACGCTCATTTTCCTATTGGGATGTAATCAGTGAAAGCTGGAAGGTAGTCCCAGGCGCCTACCAAATCATGGTCGGCGATTCTTCGCGCAACATCTTGCTGCAAACCCAAATCACCATCAATTGATACCCACAAAGTCACTAGAGAACTGGGGGTGGCCTACCCTTTGGCGGGTGGCGCCGAGATTAGGGTTGCGAATGTGTGCTGTTGGTTTTGATTTTGGGGTGCCGCACCCTTCGGTTTTAAGGGTGCGGGTTTTGTCTGGTCCTCGAAATCCCTTCTTCCGCGTTCTCTCCTTGCTCTGAGTCCATCCGAATTCTGCTCTCCCGCTTCCCCGCGTAGTGCGCCCAACTGCTCCACGGCCAGTCCCGCGGATGTTGCACCAGCTTTCTTTGCACCGGATTTGCGTGCATGTATTCCAGCTTTTCCTTCAGCTTCTTCGCGCTCCACACATTAAAATCGTAGAACCGTCTCTGCCAAAAATGCGCCTCTTCGGTCCGACTTCCCTCGAACGGCAACGATAATTGCGCGCTGCTCGCTCCTCTTCGCTTCTGCAACAGCGCCCGCGCGACCTTCTGCTTCAGCTTGTAAAATCCTCGACGGGTTTTTCTTGGCCGGCTCGCTGAGCAACAAATGTACATGCTCCGGCATCACCACGTTCCCGACCAGCCGGAACTCGTGCCGGCGAACTTCCTCCAGGATTTTCACAAACTGATCGCGCGCCCCAGCCGTTCCCAGCAGCGGCCTCCTCCGATAACAACTGAAAGTAATGAAATGCAGATCGCCCTGTCCGTAATGCCGCTTAAGAGCATTGCGCATCCCACAAAACCCGCACCCTTAAAACCGAAGGGTGCGGCACCCGCTTATCAACCTCGGTAAATTACAGAAGTGGTATCTTCGCCTCGTGCGCTTTCGTCAAGAAGAAAAATCTATCTCTGCGCCACCCGCCCATCCGCGTTGGGTGGCTCATCTTTTTCAGCGAACTATGACGGCAGGAGTTATCTCATCTGGAACGGAAGTTGGGCAGCAGTGGACAAGAACATCACCAACTTCGTCACCAAATTCCACGATCAAAATGGAAAACCGAATCATCCAGAAACCACGCCGCATAACCCGTGGCCGAACTGAGGTGCATTATGACCAGCAACTTTCAGCGGTTAGCTTTCAGGGTAGCAGTCCTTTGGGCATGGGCTGCAATGGCGCAAAACTCAAAAGTGGCACTACCGATGGTAGCCGGGGCCTCAGTGCCGCTCTACCCGCCCCTCGCACGTGCCGCCAACGTACAGGGTGTAGTTCACGTTAAGATCACTACGGATGGGCATGGTGTGAGCGCCACGCACGTCGAAGACGGTCACAAACTGCTGGCTGTCGCTGCCGAAGAAAACGCCCGAACCTGGCAATTTGCGACTCACGAGCCAACCACGTTCACGGTGACTTATCATTACAAACTAGACGCCAAGTTGAAGGGGAATCCCAACAACCCGACAGTCATACTCCGCCTACCGACCGACGTGGAGGTCTCCAGTGTGCCGTTGGTCCTCGACACAACTGCTGCGAGCGCTACGCCTACGACGCGCTGACCTTCATGTATGACTGCTCAGTCCGGCATGTGTCTTGCGCTTACAACTTCACCGGCAAAGAACGCGACAGCGAGAGCGGACTGGATAATTTCGAGGCAAGGTACTTCGGTTCGAGTCTGGGCCGTTTCATGTCCCCCGATCCTTCGATAGCCCTCCTCCTCCGCATAATTAATCCTCAGCGTTGGAATCAATATTCCTACGCTATAGACAATCCGCTCTCGTACGTTGACCCAACGGGTAGGGACGCAGCTGCCGTAAACTTCTCGGGGATGGTCGGAGGCTTTGGCCATGAAGGAATCTTGGCAATTAGCAAAGACGGAACCGCAACGTATGCGCGTTTCGGTCCGAAGGATCATAGCGCAGGAAATTTGGGAGGAGCGAGGGCACCTGGAGTAGTTGAAGCGTGTCTGGCACATATCGTTGTGATTAATGTAGCGCATCACGCTGACGCAGCGTGGCAACGCGCGGCAATTCATTCTCGCTTCCGATACGGAGTGCCTGGTTTATCTCTGCAACTATTACGGCAGTACGTTGAGGCTCCACGCCGTACAAGTCTTCGCGGCCCATCGTGTGAAAAAAATTAATGCTCATACAAAAGGAGATGCCGGAGGCACGCAGTGTCGCGTATATCCGGCATTGGACTTTATTTTTTAGCGTACTGATTGCTTACGGTATGATCGCCGCGACCTCACTGGAGTACAAACTTTCCTGGTTGGCTGCGTTCACTGCGGTGACCACGTAGTAGTAGGTCTGCCCGGATACGACGCTGCTATCGGTGTACGCCGGCGTGGTTGATGGCGCGGAGCCGATTTGAACGTACGGCCCGCCAGAAACCATGCTCACGTAAGTCTTAAATCCGGTCACTCCCGTTGCCGCAGGAGCCCATGACAAAGCAACCGTGTGAGGAGTTGGAGTTGCAGCGACACCCATTCCCGACAGAGAGATGTTGGCCGGAGAATTGGTGGCGTTGCTGCTTACCGTGATTTTGCCGGTGGCTGCTCCGCTCGCGGAAGGCGCAAAGGTGGAAGTGAGTGTGGTGGTTTGTCCTGGTGCAAGGGTGATGCCGTTCGCTCCCGTGGAGTTGAAGCCGGCACCCGCGACCAGCACTTGCGCAATCGTCACGCTGGAATTTCCGGCGTTGGTCATGGTGATGTTCTGGGTGCTGCTGCTGGAAACATTTACGTTGCCGAAGTTCAAGCTGCTAACGCTGGAGTTAAGCAACAGTGTAGCCGCGGTCGAAGTCGTGGTCACCGCGTTGCAAATCGTGTCGCTGCCCGTAACCGTCAGTCCGTTCAAGTAACCGAGTGAAGTTACGGAAGCTTGTTGCGTGCGAAACGCCAGGTTTGTACCGATGGTGACCTGCGAAGAACCGAGCATGACGTACGCGTTGTAGGTGTGCGTGCTGACGTTCACGTCGAGAATAAAGTGATACGCAACGCCCGCGGTGTAAGGAATTGCTGTGGCGGCGACGAAGCTGCCACCGTTTCTCGCGTCGATGTTCCCAGTTAAGTTGAATCGCACGGCGGCGGCCAAGTCGTTGTAGCCGGCGGCTGGCGCTGCTGACAAACCGGTGACGCCATCTTCGATCGCGGCTACTGGAGTAATGTCGAATTGTATGCGGAAGCTGCTGGTCTGCACTTGCGTCAGCGGTGTAGAAACCCACGTGCCCGCCGACAGCAAGCATCCCGGCGGGACTGCGACCGGTTTTACAGTCAGAGTTGCCGGGATGCTGAGCGCGTTGCCTGCGCTGTTGCTAACACGGACGGTAAACTGCGATCCATTGTCAGAAGCAGTCGTCAACGCGGTGGTGTACAGAGAGGAAGTCGCTTCGATGACGGATGAGCCGTTTCTGCTCCACTGAAACATCATCGGTGCCGTGCCGGTGGTGGCCACGGAGAAAGTTGCTACTTGTCCTGCGGTAACGGACTGAGCCAGCGGCTGCAAAGTGATTGCCGGTGCAATGACTGGCGCGGTAACCGTGAGCAGCGCCGAGTTGCTGGATGCTGTGCCGGAAGCGTTGCTGACGGAGACGGTGAAGTGCGCGCCGTTGTCGGTGATAGCCGTTACTGGCGTTGAGTAGTTGGAAGAATTCGCGCCGCTAATGGCCACGCCGTTCTTCATCCATTGATACGTCAGCGGAGCTGATCCGTTGGTGGCGACCGAGAAGATAGCCATCTGCCCGGCGGTGACCGATTGGCTCACCGGCTGCGTGACGATGGACGGGGCCATCGAAGAGTTGCTCAACGTAATGTTGCACATGGTGCTGCTGCCAGGGTAGGTCATCGCGGCAACGTAGCCGAGAGATGACGTTGGAGCGAGTTCATTGCGGAACGCGAGGTTCGTGCCAATGGTGGTTTGCACCGAGCCGATCATGACGTAGGCGTTGTAAGTGTGCGTCGCGACGTTCACGTCGAGAATGAAATGGTAGGTGACGCGGGCGGCGTAAGGAATTACCGACGCTGCTACGTAGGCGGAGCCGTTGCGCGCGTCGATGTGGCCGCTGGTGTTGAGTCGCACCGCAACATACATGTTGGCGTAGGCGGACGCCGGACCGGCAGACAGTCCTTGCACCGCATCCACGTTGGAGCTGGAACCGGTGATGTCAAAGGTAACGCGAAAGCTGCCGTATTGAGGTTGCGGCAACGGGCTGTTAGCCCAGGTGCCCTGCGATGAGAAACAAACTTGAGAATTTACTGTGGTACTGAAGCCGGCCGGCGCAGCGAGGGACAGCAGAAACAAGGTGATGAGCGAGGCGAGTAGGTTCTTCTTTGTAACGAGATGTTTTTTTGTGGGGCAATTACTTTTTTCGACGCTGGTATTTGTTGCGACGCTGGTCTTTTTTGTAACGAGGTTCTTTTTTGTGACTGGCACGATAGTCCCCATTCCGAATGTGTGTGTGCCGGTCTTCCTTTGGAAGCCGACCTGATTTTGTTTGTCGGAGGTCTGGAAGGGGTGTCCGACGCGGCTGCAGAATGGGGTTTGGTGTGGCGCGCAACTACTGGTGGCAGGGTCAGAATGCGTTCAGTGAAAAATAGATTGGAGAGTTGTTAAGTTTCGTGGGCTAACGGGCAGGTGCGGACGAGCGGGCAGGTTTTTGTTGGCGCGATTTTTTTAATTGCCTAACTTTTTGGTGCAGTAATTTGTTTTGCGGCGATACCTTTTTTTCGAGATGAATTTTGTTTATGGACGTGGCGAATTCATCCTCGCTGCGGCGGATTTTAGGTGCATTCGCCGGAAGTGTGAATGGAGCCGGCCTGTTTGATGGAATCTGTGGCGGCGACGCCGGTGATGAGGCGGGCTCCGCGGCTGAAAGTTAGATATTCAAATCCCCACTGAATGAAGACCATCACGCGATTTTGAAATTCCACGATGTATATGAGATGGATGAAAAGCCAGGTGAACCAGGCTATGAAACCTGAAAGATGGAAACCAAAAATGTTGGCGACGGCGGCGGCGCGTCCGATTACGGCCATGTCTCCCTTGTTGAAATAGTGGAATGCGTTTTCGGCTTTTTTCTTTTCGAGGCGGTCCTTGATGGTTTTGGCGGCGAAAGCTCCGCCCTGGATGGCGACCTGGGCGACTCCGGGCATGGGCTTGCCGTCTTTATCGGTGGCGTGGGCCAGATCACCGACGATAAATATGTCGGGATAATTGGGGATGGTGAGGTCGGGATTTACTTTGATGCGGCCGCTCCGGTCTGTTTCGGCGTGAGTGCGCTGGGCGAGTTTTTTGCCGAAGGTGGTGGTCTCGACTCCGCCGGCCCAGAGCACGGTGTGGGCAGCGAGGCTTTCGGTTTTGTCGCCGCGGCGGAAAGTGACGCCGTTAGCGTTGATGCTGGTAACCATCACGCCTTTCATGACTTCGACGCCGAGTTTGGTCACAAGCTTTTCGGCTTTGGCGGAAAGATCTTCCGGGAAGGAAGGCAGCACGCGCGGGCCACCTTCCACTAAAAGGATGCGAGCTTCCTGAGGATTAATGTGGCGGAAGTCGTGCTTCAGGGTTTCGTTGGCGATTTCGGCGAGAGCGCCGGCGAGCTCCAATCCAGTGGCTCCCGCGCCGACGATCACGAAAGTGAGCCAGGCGCGGGATTCTTCGTGGGTGGCGGCGCGCTCGGCGCGTTCAAAGGCGTAAAGAATTTTGTGGCGAATGGCGGTGGCTTCTTCGACGGACTTCAAGCTGGGAGCCCATTCGCGCCAAGCGTCGTTGCCGTAGTAAGAGGTTTGCGAGCCGGTGGCGACGATGAGGGAGTCGTAATCGAAGGTGGCGCCGTCGAGCAGCTGAATTTTTTTGGCGACGGGATCGATGTCGGAGACTTCGCCGAGCAGGACCTGGGTGTTTTTCTGGCGGCTGAGAACTCCGCGCAAGGGAGCGGCGATTTCGCCAGGGGAGAGCGAGCCGGTAGCTATCTGATACATGAGCGGTTGAAACAAGTGGAAGTTGCGGCGGTCAATGAGGATGACCTCGACGGGCGCGCGTTTGAGTTTTTGGACGGCGCTCAAGCCGCCAAAACCGCCGCCCAGAACGATGACACGGTGGCGTTGCGGCATGGTGGAGTCCTCCGTCGGACGCGAAAAGCGAGTAGGCAGCGTTAGATGATGTTCTCATCTTTTTGGGCGCAGCGCTTGTTGGTGGCGTTTTGTACCCTCCCTCCCCCGGTGTTTTTACGGAAAGAGTTCATAAAATGATGAAAACAAAGGGTCGGTGTTGGAAAAAGTGTGCAAGCGTTCGTATTTTGCTGAGAACATTGAACATATGGCGCGATGCTGTGTGGATATCGTTGTTGACGGTCGAGGTGTTTTGGAAGCGCCCTTACCCCTATACTCCCCTGTTTTCGTGAAAAGAGGCTGGAACGTATTGACAATAAAGGATCGACGTTCACGAAGGCTGGAAAAAGAGTCTGTAGTGTGCTGAAAACATTGACGTCGCCTTCGCAGAAAAGTTGCTGATAGAAATGTTGACGATAACGACTGGCGGATAAATGCGCGGTGGTTGCGGCGATCATGGAGTATTATACTAGTTAGCTATATTTACTTAAAGTTATTCTCTGAACCCCAGCTATGTGTTGATAAGCTTTCGGCGCGGCATGCGTTCGAATCTTTCACCCAAGCGCTAGTAGTAACTGCAAGTGAAGACGCACCCTTTGAAAATCACAAAGAGTGCGGCACCCCCTCTTGGCGCTTAATGGTGCGCCACCCGCCAGGATTGGCCGTGGAGCAGTTGGGCGTTTTTACTTCAGAAGTGAATCCGGTTTGCGAGGAAAAATCCCCACCCTCAAAAACCGGTACATGGGGCACCCAAATTCATTTTCAACAGTCGATTCAGGGTCGATCCGTTCTCCTTGACAGTTTAGGAGTGAAGCGCTACTCTCCTGAGCATCTTAGGAGGGCCCGTGAGGGACCAAGCTCAACTGCTTCCCGGCACACTCGACCTGCTGATCCTACGGGCGGTCTCGCTCGGGCCACTGCATGGATACGGCATTCTTCTGCGTATTGGCCAGATCTCGGGCAATGCCCTGCTGATCGAACAGGGCGCGCTGTATCCGGGATTATTCCGGCTGGTGCGTCAGGGACTGCTGAAGGCCAACTGGGGCACGTCCGAGAATAATCGGCGTGCGAAGTTTTATGAACTGACGGGCGCAGGGCGCAAGCGTCTGCGCGAAGAGACGGAGAACTGGAACCGGCTCGTGACGGCTATTGGCGCGGCGCTTGCCGCGGAACCATTTTAGGTTAGGGCCAAGTTCGTAGCGACAAACCGTGCAACGGAGGAAGTACGAAACTCCTCGACGCGCTTCGCATCCGCATCGCCACTCTGTTCCAGCGTTCGCAGATGAATGCTGAGATGGAAGAGGATGTTGGCGTAGAGTGCGCGTGAGAAAGAGCGTTTAAGATTAAGAGTATTGCTGCCGATTAGGACCGCAAGACCCATGTTCATACCTCAACTGCGAACATGGGGCACCCCATTTTATGGTGCGGCTCTGTCAGCTAATTACCATTTTATCGCGTGCGGCTCTGTCAGCTAATTACGAAATTGGCGTAGAGGTGCGTGTGAGAATTCTCGGAGAAATTCAGGAGTCGCGGGGGGGAGAGCGAAGAAGCCTTGACTTGAGCTGACCTGCGCCCTAGACTTTTTGTGTTTCGGAAACTTCCTCCCTGTGAATAGATCTGTCAACTACGGCATACCCACAATTATCGAGTTGGCGCTGGCGATGGCATTTGTGGCTCCAGTTGCGATGGCACAGAAGCCGCCGGCAGCCGGGCCGCCGGCTGCGGGGCCTCCAAGTCGTGCTCCGAATTCCGTTGGCACGAATTCTCAACCAGGGCAACCGCGAGAAGATCTGGTGATGTTTCTCATCGGAAGGGTGGTCACCGCCGACGGCACACCGGTTCCAAACGATGTAGTGGTTGAGCGGGTTTGCAATGCTAGCGTTCGTCAACAGGTGCATGCCAGTGCCCGCGGCGACTTCAACATGCAATTGGGATCGAGGACGGATTCTTTTGTTGACGCCACCGGCGACCAGCCTTCACAAAATGGCGCGGCTGGCAAGAATACAGAAATGGGAATTCCGCGACGAGACTTGGCGAATTGTGAACTGCGCGCGTCGGTATCTGGTTTTAGCTCCGGTTACATCAGCCTAGTGGACCTCGCTGGTTCTCTGAGCAGCGTTGACGTGGGCGCTATCGTGGTTCAACGACGCAAAAAGATCGAAGGCCAGACGCTGAGCGCTTCTCCGTACAAAGCACCGAACGATGCAAGAAAAGCTTATGAGAAAGGCCTGGAGGCCGAGAGGAAGGGCAAACTGCCGGATGCGCAGAAATATTTTGGAAAGGCAGTAGAGATTTACCCCAAGTACACGAATGCCTGGTTTCAGTTGGGCACCGTTTTACAGAAGGAACACGATAAGGATGCGGCTCGGACGGCGTTTACCCAAGCGACGACTATCGATAGCAAGTTCTTGCCGCCTTATCTGTCGCTGGCGTTAATGGCCTATGAGGCAGAAAATTGGTTGGAGGTCATTAAATTTACCGGCCACGTTTTGGATGTGGATCCGTTGAATCATGTTTCTGGTTACATTTTGGATCTGGATCCGCTGAATTACACCGAGGCGTATTTTTATAACTCTCTGGCAAATTACAAGCTGAACAGGTTCGAAGATGCGGAAAAGAGCGGGCTCAAGGCGGAACGGGTAGACTTGACCACGCGTTTTCCGCAGCTGCATGTGTTATTGGCCGAGCTCTTTGCGCGAAAAAACGATTACGGTAGAGCGATCGCAGAGTTAGTAAATTACCTGGAGTTAGTTCCGAATGCGCCAGACGCGGAGCGGGTGCGGGAGCGGTTGGCAAAATTGGAGAAGTTGAACGGCGCTGTATCAGCCAGTGAAAAAATCAATCCGAAGTGAGTATCGGCAATTGGCTCGCAGCAATTCGCTTGCAGTTCCTGCGCCGCGAGCTGGTGCTTCTCGTCAGAGTGTGAGTTTGAAGTCCACTGCCATGAATTCGTTTTCCCGCACAGAGTGGCGCCCCTAACGTGTTGAATCATTTCTTGCGAAGCTTCCTTTAATCTGACCGATCACACGACGATTAGGCCTCGGCCTATAAAATCGGCCTATATAATTTGGTATGGAAACTGGAGGCCATCGGCCGACGTGGAAGACGTTGCTGGCGTTCGGGATTATTTATTTTGTGTGGGGATCCACGTTTCTGGCGATTCGCGTGGGGGTGCGAGAAGTTCCGCCACTGATTCTGGCAGCGATGCGGTTTTTGGCGGCAGGGATTGTTCTGTATGGATGGATGATGGCGCGGGGCGAGCGCTCACCGAGCTGGCGAGAATGGAAGTCGGCATCGTTACTCGGGGCGGTGATCTTCGTGTTGGATTACGGACTACTGTTTTGGGCCGAGCAGCGCGTGCCTTCGGGTGTTGCCGCAGTGATGCTGGCTACAATCCCGGTATTTATGGCGCTGTCGGAGATCATTTTTCTGCGGACGCAGACGTTTACCGTTCGTTTGGTGTTGGCGCTTTTGATCGGGATTGGCGGAGTGGCAGTGCTGATGAGCCGTTCGTTGAACCTCGGGGGAGCGCCGATCGACAAGATGGGAGCCTTCGCGCTTGTTTTTGCGTCGATCAGCTGGTCGGTCGCGTCGACGCTTACGCGCAAGCTGCCGTTGCCGGCTTCCAAAGTGATGAGCTCGGGAGCGCAGATGCTGGCGGGCGGAGTGTTTCTGACGCTTACGGCGGCGGCGCTGGGGGAATTTCGCAATTTTAATCCCGGGAGCGTGTCGCGCGAGGTTTGGTTGGCGCTGCTATACCTGATTGTCGCGGGATCTATTGTTGGATTCACTGCGTACGTGTGGCTGATTCATCATGAATCGCCGACAAAAGTCGGAACCTACGCGTATGTGAATCCGATTGTGGCGGTGCTAGTTGGATATTTTCTTGGAGGCGAAACGCTGAGCTTGCGCACGATTCTGGGGACTGTGTTTGTTTTGATCGGTGTGGTGGTGATCACTACTACGCGAGCGAAGAATCCGGTTGGAACAGTCCAGGCGGAAAAATATGTGGACGCGGTGAAATCGTAATCTGGGAGCGGGGGTGCGAAGGCGCTGCTGCTCGGAGAATGGCTTCAGAACGAATTAGCGCCGCTGGCGAGCTTCCCTGCTGATGTGTTCCGCGAGAAATTCGGGAATTGGCGGAAAATTTGGAATAGAGCTGCGTGTCGAAAGAGAAATCTAAAGTTGAAAGCGATTGCTAACGAACGAGGCCCAAAGACCCATGTTCATACCTCAACTGCGAACATGGGGCACCCTGAAAACAAATCAACAGGAGCAATTCATGAGTCAGGTGCCAAACTGGTTCGAACGCAAGTTTGAGTTTTCGTTTCCGGTCGAAGTGTTTCCGAATGTGTGCGCACGGCTGCGCGGCACTCCGCCCAGACTTGAAGAGGCGCTTTGTGGAATTTCGGACGAAATCCTGCACAGGAAAGCGCAAGAAAAATGGTCGGCTCAAGAACATGCCGGTCACTTACTCGACCTCGAACCGCTATGGCTGGCGCGCGTAGGCAATTACGTGTCGGCCAGCGACCAACTCACTGTGGCAGATTTAAGTAATACTAAGACTTACGAAGCGAATCACAATGCGCGCGCGGTGGAAGAGATTCTTACTGACTTCCGCACTGCGAGGGGCAGACTCCTGAAGCGTGTGGACGAATTGGACGCGTCGTTATTCGCCCGAGCTATTCCCCACCCGCGCTTGAAGGTGCCGATGCGACTTGTGGACCATTTGTATTTTGTGGCCGAACATGACGATCACCATCTGGCGCGAATATTTGAATTGGTTAACCTCACCCGATAGAGGACTTCCCTGCTGACGCGATGCCCACAGGACTTTTTTTGGATCTGGCGAAAAAGTTGTGGTGGGAGTGCGCGGCATAATGCCCGGAGACTTCGGGACCCACCCTTTGCAACATCGCAAAGGGTAGGGCACCCGCGGAATTAAAGATTGAAAAGCAGAAGGAAACCCAAGACCCATGTTCATAACTCAACTGCGAACATGGGGCACCCTGCTACTCGTAGCGCAAGGCGAGCATGGGGTCGACGCGGACGGCTTGGCGCGCGGGGAGATAGCACGCGGCTAGCGCGACTAGTGCGAGGAGGATGATGACTGCGGCGAAGGTGAGGGGATCTGTAGCGGTCACGCCGAAGAGCAGGCTGGATAGGAATCTGGTGGAAGCTAGTGAGCCCGCCAAACCGATCGCCAGACCAATTAAAATTAACGACATTCCCTCGCTCAGGACTAGTTTCATTACGTCGCTTCGCTGAGCGCCTACAGCGATGCGAGTGGCGATCTCGCGCTGGCGCTGAGAAACAGCGTAGGAAATTACGCCGTAAATTCCCACGAGGCCAATCAGCAGTGCCATGGCGCCGGCGACCGCCAGCATGACTAGCGTGAATGAAGTTCGCGCGAGAGATTTGTCATAGATTTCTTGAAGGGTGCGCACGCTTGCTAGCGGAAGATTGGGATTGATGGACCAGACGGCCTGGTGGGCGTCGGCCAAGAGAGTTTGCGATCCGGCGCGTTTGCTGCGCACGATGAAAGAAACGGAGCGCCGGACCGCAACGGCATCACCCTCGAAGTCGTTCATGAGTAGCGGAAAATATGCGGCCGCCGGAGCTTTTTCCTGCACGCCATCGTCGCGAATATCGTTCACGACTCCGATTATTTCGCGCCAAGGACCCTGGAGGTCCTCGCGGATTTGTTTGCCGAGCGCGAGTTGCGGATCTTGCCAGAGTTCGCGGGCGAGATTTTCGGAGACCATCGCGACGGGGCGGCGCTCGTAGGTATCGGTCCAGGTAAACTCGCGGCCGGCGATGAGGCGGTTGCCCATGGAGGCGAGTAGTCCGGGCGACACGAATTTGAATAGTCGCAGCGGGGGCACGCCTCGCTCGTAGGATTTATCGCGGGCATAGATCAGATCGTGGCCAGCGCGCTCGGTGGGAATAACGGTGGTGAGGCCAGCGGACGCCACTCCTGGAATCGCGCGGATCTTTTCGACAATTCCCTGCTCCAAGCGAATCACGGCGGTGGCATCTTTTGCCTGGGAGTCCGGAATGGCGATTCGCAGAGTCAGGACGTCGCGTGGATCGAATCCGGGATCGACTTTACGCAGTGCCTGAAAGGTGCGGATCATCAATCCCGAGCCGACCAGTAGGACCAGGGCGAGCGCAACCTGCGCCACCACCAGTACATTGCGAGCGCGATGGCGTTCGAGGCTCTGGGTGGAGGAGCGCCCGCCACCGCGCAACTCATTGTCGACGCGCGGAACGGCATATTTGATCACCGGAATCATGCCGAACAAAATTCCTGTGAGGAGCGCAGCGCCAAGGGTGAAGAGAATTACGGCCGAGTCGATGGAAATCTCATGCAAGCGCGGTAGATGCGACGGAGCTAAGGAAATCAGCACACGAACTGCGCCATAGGCGAAACCCAGGCCGAGGACGCCGCCGAGCAATCCGAGCGCGACGCTTTCGATTAGCAGCGCGCGAGCGATATCGGACCGACGTGCACCCAGCGCCGCGCGAATGGCGAGTTCGTGCTGACGGCCTTCCGCGCGAACCAGTAAAAGATTGGCAACGTTCGCGCCGGCGATGAGCAAGACAATTCCGATGGTGCCCATCAGCACCCATAGCGTTTTTCCAATATCGCCGATGAGCATCTGACTGAGGTATCGCGACTTCGGTGCGAGATGGACGTCTTCAAATTCCTTGACGGTCAAACCGGGTTGAGGTGGAAAACTGTGGAGTGCGATGGGAATCATGCGGGCGACGTCGGCGCTGGCTTGCTCGATGGTTACGCCGGGTTTGAGACGCGCAATGCCTGGATAATCGAAGCCGCCGAGAAACTCCTTGGAGCGATCGAACTGCAGCGGGAGCAGGAAGGCCGCATCGCGGTCGAGAAAGCGGAAATTCGCGGGCATCACGCCAATCACCTGGCGTGAAACGCCGTTGACGATGATCTGGCGGCCAATTACGGAGCGGTCTCCACCGAATCGCGCTTGCCACCATGCATCGGTAAGAACGGCAGTTTGCGGGCTGCCGGGAGCTGCGTCATTTTCCGAAAACCATCGCCCGAGAAGGGGCGGCACGCCGAGGATGGGGAGGACTTCGGCGGTTACGTTGAGACACTGGGCTTCTTCCGGTTCAGTGAGTCCGGTGACACTTTGGGTATTCCACTGGTAGAGTCCGACGCTCTGAAAAGATCTTCCCTGTTGGCGGTAAGTGAAATACAGGAAGGGCGCGGGATCGGCGTCCAGGAAGTTCACACCGGGAGCGGTGAGGTGCAGATCGATCAGCTCTTCCGAGTTTGGGTAAGCAAGCGGCTTCAAAAGAATGCCGTTGATTACGCTGAAAATTGCACTGTTGGCGCCGATACCAAGCGCCAGCGTGAGAACGGCGACGGCGGTGAAGCCGGGGGATTTGCGCAGGGCGCGCAGGCCGTAGCGGATGTCGCGGAATAAAGTTTCGAGAACGTGAACGCCGCGCGCCTCGCGGCATTCCTCTTTGACGCGCTCTGCTCCGCCGAACTCGAGATTGGCGCGGCGCATGGCTTCGTGATGAGGCACGCCGCTGCGCGCAAGATCGGCGGCGTAGGCTTCA
>Ga0307479_10002564_pt1 | contig 16494 bp, 14 predicted proteins | sample atmos_gasesECM4C_FD_203743 | JGI IMG/M metagenome (GOLD analysis project Ga0307479, IMG submission 203743) | Hardwood forest soil microbial communities from Morgan-Monroe State Forest, Indiana, United States - atmos_gasesECM4C_515 | ecosystem: Environmental > Terrestrial > Soil > Temperate... | reverse complement strand
GCGTAAGAAGCAATGTTAAGTCCGCACAAATAAGTCAGCGGGGACTCGACCGACACAGGTCGCGGAAGAATCGCAGGACCAGTTTCCTTCACAATCTCTCTCGACTGCCCCGGATGGTGACTGCAGATGGATTGGCGGCGGCTCGCCGAGCATTCGTCCAGAAGCATCGCCGCTGCATACAAATCGTCAGTGAGCGAGACCGCGAAGAATAGCAATACAAGCGCACAACCCATCGCCGTCCATTCGCGCAGCGAGTCTCGATGGCTTCGAGGCTTCTCATTCCGCCAACACATGCGCCACACACTAATGGCGCCAGCGGCAATCAGAACCCAAAGCAGATTAAGGAACAGTTCCATTTTGTGACTTAAGTTGGAATTCTATGGGATGGCACAGGTTGCATGCAAACTTATCGCTTGGCGGTTTGCTCCCCAATATCGGCCGCCACCGCTTGCATCTCCGAGTGGATCTTTCCGTTGGACGCGAGCATTTCGCGGTCACCAGGATGATAGGGCTTGCCAGAGAAATCGGTGACCATTCCGCCGGCTTCCTTCACCAGCAGCACGCCCGCAGCTGTGTCCCAGGATTTCAGCCCAAATTCCCAGAAAGCTTCGAAGCGGCCGGACGCGACCCCGCAAAGATCAAGAGCAGCCGAGCCGTCGCGCCGCACGCCGTGCGTTCGAAGAGTGAAACCAGCGTAAAAAGCGATGTTCGTTTGCTGGCTGCGCTGATCCGGCGGAAATCCAGTGACGAGCAGACTCGTGGCCAGCGTATCAATCTGCGAAACATGTATGCGTTTGTGATCCAAATAGGCGCCTTCCCCGCGCACAGCCGAGAACATCTCCCCAGTCACCGGATTCAACACCACGCCCACAATCGGCTCGCCATCTTCGAGCAATCCAATCGAGACACCGAAACACGGATATCCGTGCGCGAAATTAGTGGTGCCATCGAGCGGATCGACATGCCAGCGATATCGGGCTTTTCCCGTCGGCCCGCCGCTTCCCTCCTCGGCCACAATCTCGTGTTGCGGAAAATGGCGCCGCAATCTTCCGACCACAATTTCCTCCGAGCGCCGGTCGGATTCCGTGACGATATCCACTTCGCCCTTGTAACTGATCTTCTTCGGGCGATCGAACTCCACCCGCAACAGCGCACCTGCTTCGCGCGCGGCGTCAATCGCGACTTCGAGGAATTGGTTCATTATCGAGGCATCGCCGAAGTGAAATATTCCTTGCGGTATCGCACCAGGTCTCCTGATTTTACCGTCACTTCCACGTGCCGCGTGCTGCCGGGTTTCGGAGGCGGGTTTGGATAGTAACCAAGCAAATATTGCGTGCGCAGCTCGCGATTGATGCGATCAAACATTGCGTCGAGCTGCTGAAGATCGTCGAGGATAAAGAACGCTCCACCCGTGCTATCGGTGATTGTAATGAGCGCATGTTCGCCGGCGGTATTGCGGCCGTTTTCATTTTTCACGGGCCGGATGATGATCGAATAAAGCAGAGTGCCCGACCGGATTGCCGCGCGCCGCGCGTCGTCAAACTTCGAAACGCTCGTCGTCTCCCCTCCATCGGTAACTAGAACGATCGCGCGCCGCCTTTCCTGCGGAAGCTTTCGCAGCGCGTTCGACCCGAGCACCACCGCGTCATACATGGCGGTTCCCGCGCCCGGGCTGATTCTCTCCGCCGCGGCCTGCAGCCTCGGAACATCGTCCAAAAATTCCGAGAGCTGTATCACCGAATCCGAGAATTCAAAAACCGAAAGCGTATCCGTCGGCCGAACCACCTGCTTGATAAAGTGCGACGCAGCTTGGGCCTCGAATTTCAGGTCCTTGAACGTGCTCATGCTCGAATCGACCATCAGCGCGAGGTCAAGCGGCCGATTTGTTTGAGCCTCGAAGCGCTCGATTTTTTGCGGCACATCTTCTTCTTTTAATTCGAATGCGTCCTGTGTGAGATCCGGCACCGGTCGCCCGTTCGCATCAATCACGCTCGCGAGAATACTGACCAGATTCACATCTACGCGAATCGCGGGCTTCTGCTTTTCCTGCGCGCTTAGCGAACCATACAATCCCGCGCACACCACCGCCGCAGCCAGCGGCAACGCGCTGAACGTTCGGGGCGATATTTTCATCTAAGAGGTAGATTCATCCGCGCGGGAAATGGCTTCCTGAGACTTGAAATCCCCCGCAATTTCGCCCTCGGCCCACACCGCTCCGCCGGCGAAATATTCCTTCTTCCAGATGGGCACGGTGCGCTTCAAGGTGTCGATCGCGTAACGGCACGCGTCAAACGCGGCAGCGCGGTGTGCCGAACTCACTGCAATCCAGATGCTGGTTTCGCCAATCTCGAGCCGACCCAGGCGATGCACGATCATGATCCGGTGAATCTGAAATTTCTCCCGCATCTGCGAGCCGATCTCGCGCATTTTCGCCAGCGCCATCGCTTCGTAAGCTTCATATTCGAGGTAGAGTGTCCGTTTTCCGCGGAAATGGTTGCGCACGAAGCCATCGAACACAACCACCGCGCCATCCTCCGGCGCTTTGATGCTCTCAACTAACTCCTGCAGGCGAATCGGCTCACGGACGAGCTGAAAGATATCTTCGACGGTCGCCACGTGTTCCCCGCCGCTAACGGGCGGAAGAAACGCCACCTCGTCGCCTGCAGAAAGCGATTCGCGCCAATCCGCATATTGCTGATTCACCGACGCGGCAATCGACGGCCGGAACTCCGCAAGTTTCGGAAAGCGTCGGCCGTAACGCTCAAAAAGATCCTCCACCCGAGCGCCATCGGAAAGATCGGCCTCGTCCTGAGCTAGGCCCACAATATCCTTCAGTTGTCCGAAAAACAGGACGCGAACACGCATGGCAGTCATTCTAACGCGACCTCGCGCAGTCGGCGCAAAATTGGTACGCAGGACCCGGCTCAACAATCAATCAATAGCCCGAATGGGCCCCTGGGGCGGTCTTCGCCATGCCGCTCACCTCATCGAGTCGCACAGCCGCTCGTGTTAATGCCGCGGCCAGCGCCATAGCTTCGCGATGGAAAGTGGTGGGGTCGTCTCGATCAAGCGCTTCATTCACGCCAGGCATCACCTCCGCCGCATAACCCGCATAACTCCCCGGCGCAAAAATCGCGTGCTTGTACCAGGGTCGATCCGCGAGCCCTTCAGGGATGAGAAGCGACTGTTCCACACTTGCGAGCGCGCGATTGAGCTCGCGCTGCGTGGCCGGACTGAGCATTGCCGGTGAAATCGCGTGCAGCGCTACGGAAGTGCGACCAGCCGAAGCCGTCAACCCGTCAGCCGCCTCAGATACAGCTTTCCAATCGGACGCCTCCGCTCCCTTCGGCGCTCGCACGCGAGCATTCACATCGGTCGTCATCCGTGCAATTTCGGCGGCATAAGCTGAATAATCGAACGGCAGCACATCAGCTTCGTCGAGCCGCAGCGCAACCGTACCCAGAATTCGCGCGAGCGTCGCGTGATAGACAAACGTCGGATCCCCAAATTGTTTCATCCAGTAAAAATCGTCGTACAACGAGTGATAGACGCCGTAGTCGCCGCTGAAGCCCATGTCCAGCGAAGGAATCCCTGCAAAATCGAAGAACGGACAAAAATCGGAGCCCGCTCCCAAGGCGCCGACAGGTGTCTCGCCGGGAGTCTCCGCCTTGAGCTCTGGCCGCGCGATACCGTTGGGTGCGCCTTTCTTCTGTGAGGAATGCTCTCGCCACATTTCATACACGCTGCGCTTGGTCTCGGGATCCGGCGCTTCACGCGCCACCTCGCGCACGATTTCTTTCAATGACGGCGTCGCTGCCGCTCCAAAATTCGGTCCGGTTACGCCCACGTCGGTATTTATATACGCGATGGCTTTTGCTTGAAGCTCGGCGCGATTCGCTTCCACCCATTCCGTCGAGCCTAGGAGTCCCGGCTCTTCTCCGTCCCATTCGCACATCACGATTGTGCGGCGCGGTTTCCAGCCGCTGCGGACCAGCTCGCCGAGCGCTCGCGCCGTTTCGAGCATCACAGCCGTGCCGCTGCTTGGATCGGCAGCACCGTACACCCACGCGTCGTGATGATTGCCTAGAACAACCCATTGACCATCATCGGTGCCGCGCAATTTCGCGATAACGTCATAGATCGGGCGCTGCTCGAAGTCCATTACAAGCTTCAAGTGAACTTCCGACTTTCCCGGCCCCACGTGGTAAGTGAACGGCAAGCCGCCCTGCCAATTTCTCGGAACGTGCGGCCCGCCGAGATGCTCGAGAATCGCCCACGCGTCCTGTGCGTTGATGGGCATGGTGGGAATATGCGGCAGATTCTTCGCGTCAGCAGGCTTGATTCGCTTCGCTTCGGGAGTGGCTCCGACTCCGGGCGTAAGCGGGTCCCCAGGATAATCCTCCGTGTAAAGAATCGACCCGCGCTGAATTCCGCTCATCGGCCGCCACGGCCCTGAGGGAAACACATCGCCTGCCATATATCCGTCGTCGGCTGGATCGGAGAAGATGATCAAGCCGGCGGCTTTGTGGTCTTCCGCCAATTTCGATTTGATGCCGCGATAATTGTGGCCGTAACGGGCAATGGCGATCTTTCCCTGCACGCTTACGCCCAGTGAATCAAGCTCCGCGTAGTCCTCGGGCGTTCCATAGTTCACGTAAACGATCGGCGCCGTCACTTCACCCGAAGGCGAATAGGTATTGAACGCCATTACTGCGCGAGGATCCGCCGTGAACTTGTCCACCTCCACCAGCTGTTCGGGTGTGGCGAGCGCTTTCTTCGATGGCGCGACGAGTTCAAGCTTCACCTCGCGAGGCTCGGCCATCCACACGCTGTATGTGACGATCTCGGCGTCGAAGCCGAAACTTCGATACTGGTCTTGCAGCCATTCCGCCACCTGATGACTCGCTTCCGTGCCAGCCCTGTGGGGCTGGCTTGTGAGATGGCGCAGATTGCTCTCCGCATGTGCGGCGTCGGGGACGGCCTGCAGTTTCGATTCAAGCTCGCGTTCAGGATTGACGCGCTCGGGAAAGAAGCCGCGGATCTCACCGTTGGCAGCTTTGTCATAAGCGAACGACAGCATCAGCGGTATCGCCAGAACGACAGCTGCACCGTATCTCCGCGCCAAACGATTCATCTTCACCCCTTACGCAGCCGATGAGTTTATCTTACATGGACGCGCGAGCCGCAAAGCCGTTTCGCCTTTCGCGAATTTTGAATCAGGCAAAGGGTGCATATTCGCCGGTTGCTTCAATTGCTTGACGCGAGACACCGCGCACCTTAGGGTAGACTCCATGATCAAAGTGGGAGAAAACACCAGCACATGAAGATTCTCATTTCCGGAAGCTCGGGATTGATTGGCACAGCGGCGACGACAGCGCTGAAATCCGACGGCCACAACGTCGTCCACCTTGTCAGGCCCGGTAAGGCGGCAAATCCAGGAGACGTCCAATGGGATCCGATGCGAGCGACCGTTGATGTAGCGGGTCTTGAGGGTATCGACGTAGTGATCCACCTGAGCGGGGCTGGAATCGCCGCTGGCCGCTGGACTGAGGAGCGCAAACAACTTCTTCGCAGCAGCCGCATCGATACCACACGTGTACTCGTCGATTCGCTTTCGCGGCTGAAGCAGAAACCGCGATTGCTCATCGTCGCGTCGGCAATCGGCTACTACGGCTCTCGCGGCGATGAAATTCTCACCGAATCGAGCACCACCGGAACGGATTTTCTCGCTCTGGTATGCCGTGACTGGGAAGCCGAAGCCAGCCGCGCCGCTGAGAGGGGCATCCGCACCGTCATGCTGCGTACCGGGGTCGTACTTTCCGGCAAAGGCGGAGCGCTGCCAAAGATGCTCCCGCCTTTCAAGCTCGGAGTCGGTGGTCGCCTCGGCAGCGGACAGCAATGGATGTCGTGGATTGCGATCGAAGACGTGGTGGGAATCGTCCGCCACACGATCGCCAACGAGCAGGTGAGCGGCCCCGTAAATGTCGTGGCGCCAAACCCGGTGCGAAACGAGGAATTCACGCGACTGCTGGCTGGCATGCTGCACCGCCCCGCGATTTTTCCGGCCCCTGCATTCGTGCTCCGCTTTGCGATGGGCGAAATGGCCGACGCCGTGTTGCTCAGCAGCGATCGCGTCAAGCCGGAACAAATACTCGCGGCCGGATATAAATTTCGTTTCGAGATTTTGGAGCCTGCACTGCGCGCGGCCGTGCTCTCGCGGATGTAATCAGCGGAAAAAGGCTAGAGGTCGAGACGCTGCAGCAGCGCATTGAGATTCGATTCGTCGACGACCAATGCTGGGCCCGTGGCGGAAAGAGCCTCGCCTTCGTCGAATGCCTGAAATAGCCTCATCTTGGCCGCCGCATATTCTTCAGTTCCCGTCAGCGGCCGCCCTGTTGCTTCGTCCCATTTCTTGATCGCATCCTGCCCCACAAAAATGCGCACCGGAAACATTTTCTTCCGATCCGCAGAGACGTAGTAGACGTATTCGTTTCCCTTCGCGCTTCCCTGCTGCGCGGGATGCGCATCTTGGAACTGATACTGATAGACGGAACCACTTTCCGCCGAATAACTCTTGATCCGTCGAACTGTCTCCGGTTTTGCCATGCCGAGATTATTTGGCGGTTTCTGCGCTGCTGTCAACCTCGTCGCCCTCGGTTGGGGCGCATATCAATTGCCTCTTCGATTTGTAGCTGCGCGTCGACCGGGTCCCAAAATGAATTGAAAGCATGCCGATTTGAGACGATTGGCCGTGCGCGCAGAGCTTTTCGATCATCGCCCCTCGACCCGTTTTCGCTTCGGCGATCCTTCCCTATTCTTGTGAAGCGATAAGGCTTAGCTCCGTCAATGATCCTCCAGACCGCCACGGAAATGTCTCCCAGTTCGCAATGCTCCGCGATGGCACATCTCGTGCGTTAAGCCATCCGTCAGATGATGCCCTCAATCAAACGGCGGTGGCCGAAAACGACTTTGAGTCGGGCTGCCACCACGTTTGACCGATCGAGTCGCGCTCTGAATCTGCTCTTGCTTACGATTTTCTGTGGCGCTGCCATCGCGATGCCTGGCTGCGCGGGAACCACGTCAACTGGTCCGTCCGTCGTCACCGTGATCTTGCAGCCGACACAAGCAAGCGTCTCCCTGAGCCAGTCGCAGCAATTCCAGGCGACTGTCACAGGTACGTCGAACAAAAGCGTGACGTGGTTTGCGAACGGCGTTGCTGGTGGAAACGCAAGCGTCGGCACAGTTTCGCCGAGCGGGTTGTACACCGCTCCAAGCGCGATGCCCTCGCCTCCGACCATCACCGTAACCGCATCAAGCAACACCGACAGCACCGCGCGCCACAGGGTCCGCCATCGTCACGCTTACAGGCGGAACCGTAATCGGGATTTCGCCGACCTCCGCCGCAGCTTCAACCGGCGCCGGACAAGCATTTACAGCAAGTATCACGGGCGCGTCTTCGAATGCAGTCACCTGGGGCGTAAACGGCATCGTCGGAGGCAATTCCACCCTCGGCACAATCACCCCTAACGGAGCGACAGGCGCGCTGTATGTCGCCCCCGCTGTTCCGCCGTCGCCTTCCACCGTCAGCGTCATCGTTACGAGTGTTGCTGACCCGTCGAAGTCCGCCACAGCAAGCGTCACGATCACATGTTCAGCGACGAATACAATCTCGCCGCCCGCAGCCACAGTTTCACTCGCTCAAACACAAACTTTCAGCGCGTCTTTCTGCCTCGCTACCGGCGCCTCCATCACGTGGGACGTTGACGGAATTCCCGGCGGCAACTCAACCATTGGAACGATTTGCTTGAGCGGCGCGAATACCGCGGTTTACACGGCGCCGATAGTTCTGCCTTCGCCCAGCGCAGTTGTGGTTCATGCCACGGCCGGTTTGCTCGCCGCATCCGCGTCCCTGACGCTCGTCAGCAACATCACCGTCACAGTGTCGCCCTCATCAGCAACCGTTCAGACCGATCAGCGCGCACCCTTCGCGGCAACTCTTACCAATACCGCCGACACAGCAGTGTCCTGGTTCGTGAATGGCGTCGCGAGCGGAAATCCTACGGTCGGACAGATCTGCCAGTCAGGCTCGAGTCCTTGCGTCGCGCCAACCGCACCAAGTTCCAATAGCGTCGATTACCTCGCGCCTGCCGCACCGCCCACGGTCGATCCTGTCACCATCACCGCCGTCAGCCATGCAGACCCTTCTAAAATCGGCAGCGCAATCGCTTCGGTCACCGGTGTCTCAACTCCACTCTCAGTCTCTGTCTCCCCGTTCTATGCTTTCGTTCCGCATTCCACCAGTGCTCTCAGCACCCAGTTTTTCGTCGCCGTCACGGGCAGCAGCAACACAGCCGTCACCTGGAGCGTTCAATCCGCGGTCACCGGTCAAGGCTGCGGTGGCGCAGCCTGCGGCTCCGTAGATACCAACGGCGCATTCACCGCGCCCACCGCAGCGCCTTCGCCGAACGCCATCTCAATCATCGCCACGAGCCAAGCCGATAATACGAAATCCGCGTCTGCAACAATCGCCATCACATCCGGCCCGACCATCGAAGTGATTCTGCCATCCAGCGCAATGGCGGGCGCGATTGAAGGTTTTCCCGTATCGGTGCGGGGTTTGAACTTTGTACCCGGCAGCGCCGGCACCGGCTCAACAATCCTCCTCAACGGCAGCGCGCGTCCCACCACGTGCTCCACAGCCACCATTTCCGCGATCGCCCTCACTCCCGCCGACCTGCAGACAGCCGCAGCCTTCACCCTGCAAATCTCCAATCCCGGCGCCCCCGCGCTTCTCTCCAATCCTGTCCCGTTTGTCGTCGTGCCGTTCGACGCTTCGGAAGACGTCATCGCGCTCAGTCCCTCGCAGCCAACAGCTGTGAAAAAAGACATCACGGTAGTCGAAGCAACTACAGCCGCTGTTTCAGTGCCGCTCGACGTGGACTTCGACGGTCTGCTGACGAACGCGACGTGCGAAGTGGAAGGCACGCCGCTCACCGTCACGCGCCCGCCCTCCGGCACGCAAACAGTAAGCCTCTGCATTCACGGCAACGGACTCGATCCCACGATGACGTACGCATTCACAGGTCCCGGCGCAGCTCCCGGCGACATTCCCGTCACCGCATCAGCCATCGTCGGCCTCTTCCCCAATACCATCGAACTCGATCTGCAGATTTCGAGCTCAACTCTTCCCGGCGTGCGCACGCTTTTTATCACGTCGCTGAATAACGACCGAGCCTCAGCCAGCGGCATCCTGGAGGTGAAATGACCAAAACAATTCGAGCACTCGCCGCCCTCGCACTCGTGTCCGCTTCGCTTGCGGCAATCCACCCGCCCGCCCTTGCCACAACGCTCAAGCGCATGTCCGTCGCCGATTTATCACGCGCAGCTCACACAGTCGTCCGTGCACGATGCGTCACCAGCTCCACTCGCTGGGACGCTGGTGAAATCTGGACCTTCACCACTTTCGACGTCGGGGAAACCTGGAAAGGATCCGCCCCCGCCCCAGATCACAGTCCGTCTCCTCGGCGGCCAGGCTGGAAATTTCACGTCCACAGTTTCCGGCGTTCCGCGATTCGCGCCGAGCGAAGAATTAATTCTGTTTCTCGAGCGCACCTCGGCCCAGGATTTCTCGATCGTCAGCTGGATGCAAGGCACCTTCCGAATCGGCCGCAGCCGCACCACCGGCGAGGAAATCGTCACCCAAGACACCGCCGCCTTCCCCGTCTTCGATCCTCTGTCGCACAACTTTGAAACCACAGCCATCCGCAAAATGCCAGTCAGCGCATTTCGCACTCTGGTAATAGCCTCGGCTGAAGCTCAAGCAGTGCAAGGAAGCCGCCAATGAAGCGCCCCGTCACGCTAGCCACACTGTGCCTCTTGATTTTCGCCGCAGTTCACACCCCCGATGCCTTCAGCTACACAACCAACTCGACCGTTCCACTAGCGGGCGGCTGCCCGCAACCAAACCGCTGGAACCTCACGCTCGCCTCACCCCTGAATCGCCGCTGGAGCACCTCCCTCCCGCTCACCAGCACCACGATCCTCACCGTCGCCGCACAAGGCACGCCCGCCCAACTCAACGAAATCGAGCAGTCCATCTCAGACTCCTTCGAAGCTTGGACCGGCATGCCCGGCACCACCTTCAACACCGCTGCCCATCCCGGCTTCATCGCACCGCTCGCGCGCATTACCGCCGCAAATTCCTGCACCAATGATCAGCAAAGCAATGCCGACGGCCTCAACACAATCTGCTTCAACCAGTCCAGCGCCGCCTTCACCACCGGCGTCCTCGCCTTTACCCGCGTGATCACCGCGAACGCCCCCGGGGTTTCCATTGGCTCCAGCGCTCCCGCCGCGTTCGCCGGCCAAATCCTTGATGCCGACACCCTATTTCGAAACGACAGCCAAGCCACATACGCAACTCCCGCCGCCCTCGCCACACCTCAAGGCCAGGGCGCCTACGATCTCGAATCGCTTCTCGCCCACGAACTCGGTCACTGGTTCGGCCTCGACCATTCCGCCGTCTGGCGCGCTCTGATGTTTCCCTACGCGCCGCCACCCGGCCAATTCCTCGGCGATCGCCTCACCGCGCAAGCCCCCGATGGCCCTCTCTCCGACGACGACCGCGCCGGCATCGGCTCTCTCTACCCCGATCCCGCCGACCCCGTAAATATCGGCGCAATCAGCGGACAAATTCTCCCCGCCAATCCTTTCGCGCTCGCGAATATCCCAGCCCCAGCCACCGGATCATTCGTCACGGGAATCTTCGGCGCCCACGTAGTGGCCGTCGACGCAGACACCGGCTCAGTGATCGCCGCCACGCTTGGCGGCTGGAGCTGCAATACAGCCAGCCAGCAGTTGCAGTTCGACGGATCCTACGAAATCAGCCGTCTTCCTCTAAATCACAACTACAAAATCTACGTCGAGCCTCTCGAAGGATTGGTGACGCCGGCCAACCTCAGCGATCCCTCACAAGCCTCTGCGGCCCGCCATCAGCGCCCTCCTGCGCCGCACCTGCCGCAAACACAAATTTCAACCCCCGCACCCGCCCCGCGTCACCCTGATTCACCAGCGGAGTTCCCCCAAAATAAAAGCGGCTCCCGGGGGGAACGGGAGCCGCTAGGGGTGTTGCGGGGAAAACTGTTTCTACTGCGTCGGCAGCACGACCTGTGAGAATCCGATCGTGTTGATCGCCTGGAACATCGGCGTTCGCGGCGGCAGCAGGCTCGGAGTCAGGAACTCCGTCTGGAAGCTGTAACCGCGGGTCGGCGGGCTGTAAACCGTAGTGCAGCACTTGAATGTGCCTACGCCCTGGTGGCTGTAGTAAAGGCTCACAAGCGAGCCCTTGTAATACAGGGTGCCGCCCCATTGCTCGATGTACCGCAGGAAGTTGTGCGCTCCGCCATCGGTACCGAAGTCGGCGGAACATGCCGCGGTACCGCAGTTCACTGTCGGCTGCTTGAACGGAATCGTCTTGCCGCCCGCCACAGCCATGCGGTATGTCGTGGTGTTGCCCGCTCGCGACCCGAGGGTATAGGGGAAGGCAAACGAATTCACATCGTTCCAGTTGTCGGAGAGTAGTGTCACCGCATCTCCGATCACTGCGGCCGCCACGAACGGGGTCGCGAAATTGCCGTTGATTCCTGCGTTGTAGTCGCCCTGCACGTAGATGGGATTCTCAGCCACCACCGTGAGTCCGCAAGCTACGCCGTCGCAAGTCCCGATCGAGAGGGTGCTGCCGTTTACCAGCTTCAGCGCGCGACGGAAGAACACCGGCGGATTCTCGCGAAGATCCTGGGCATTCGCGGCAACCGCAAACGGCCAGTCCTTTCCGGTTCCTGCACATGTGGGGTTGCTCAGGATCGCGGCAGGCGCCGTCGCGTCGAAGATGCCCGTCAACTGCATTGCTTGTCCGCCGTACGTCCACAGCATCGGATTGTTGCTCAAGTTCACCGCGTCGCTCGGAAAGAACTCGCCATAGTTTCGCGGAGTTGCAGGCAGGTTCATGTCCACTCCCATCGAGAAGTCCGATTCGAAATCCTCGGCGCCCTCTAGCGTGTTATTCGGGCAACCGTTCGCATTAGCCGAGTTCACAAAATCGTCAAAACCGAACGCCCCTGTTTTCGTTGGGGTCGTGCCAACCGACGGCGGAGGATTTGGGTCTTTGCGGTCGCCACGGCGATCGGAGAAATAAACCGTATAGCCTGTAGTATTGTTCGCGCTAGTGCCGCTCGCGCCCAGCGTTCCGGAAAACCACTTATCCAGGTTCTTGATGTCCAGCTCGACATAGTGCATCGCGCCCGCCAGGGTCACAGCGTTGCCTGCAAGCGCCTGATCCCGAAGCAGTCCTTCGCGAGTATCGTAAAGTACGTTTGGCCAAATATCATATCCGTGGCTTCCGGGCAGGCATGTTCCGGTTGACGGATTGTCGCGGACCCTCGAGAGACGAATTACGGCGTTCGGGCTGGGATCACCGCCAGCGTTACAAGCAACCGTGGCCACGCCGCCGTTGATCGTGGGGCCCGATGCGTTTATTTGACCACCGGGCAGGTTGGGGCGTTGCGGTGCCACTGCTGACGTGTTTGGATTGATGTTGCGGCCAGTCCAACCAAGCTGCAGAATCTCCTTCGTCACGTCGGTCCACGCCAGAACGGTTTTCTGCTCGTAGTCGATCTTGATGCAACCCGTCTCAATCGGGAACCATTTCTTAACCCAGTATCCGTCATTCGTATTGGCCGTCCCCGCATAAGCAGTGCCGGCCGCCGCGGAAACAGGCATCGAAAACACCGTAGCTCCCACTCCCGTGAGTCCTAAAGTGGTAAGTGGCGTCTGAGCTACTTGTCCGGCCCCCGCGGGGCTACTCGCATCCCATGCGAGTGACGCCAAGTTAATCGGCGGGTTCGCCGATGCATATGGCATGTTGACGATGTCGCTGTCGGCGCACCCTCCGGACGGACCATAATCCGCAAGCAGAATTCGCAAGCTGGCCTTGCTGTAATAGCGTTCGTTCAGTTTTCCCGGATTCGCTGTGAATTCCCCCTGCACAGGCATGCGAATCATGTCAATCGGCGTGCCGCCTAGTGCCGGAGTCGCGATGGTGAGGTTTAAAGGCTTGACGCCCGTGTATCCGTTCCCGAGATTGCCGTTGTAAGGTGAGACCGTTAGATTCTTGAACGATGGTTCATTCAGCGAGGCGCTCACGCTTCCGAAGTAACTTGTCCCAGTCACGCTACCTTGCGACGTGGTCAGGTTCGCGTAACTCCCTGAGCCTGGATTGGTCGTAATGTTCACCGTGGTGTTGTAGCTGCTCGTTGTCGGAAAACCATTCTCAAGGTTCGTGCGAATCACTTCCCCTACAGCTGTCGTTTTGCCCGCAAGGGTGAGCGTTCCACCATTCTCCGCGAGCCACAAATTGCCGTTCGTATGCAAACGGCCGCCGAAGTTGAAGTCGGGGCCGGCAAAGAAATCCAGATCCGTATCCGAAAAAAGTCCGAACTGGAAAACCGGAATCGCCACTGTTTGCACCGTTCGCTGAAGCCTTGCCTCGGAGCCAAAAGCCGTCCGTGAAGTCACCTGCATCGTATACGGAGTCAAAAGGCCAACCAGCCCCGCGTAGGTCCCGGAAAGAATCGTGTGTTGCTGAGCCAGTGGATTGCCCGCGTTGCTTGGTGCTGGATCGGGCGTGAACTGGATCACGAATCCGTTGGTGCCGTCCGGCGCAAGGTAACTGACTCCCGGAATATTATTCGTCGCAGTCTGTGTGGTGTTGACAATCTTGGTGATATCGCTTGCGCTCAATGCGTAGTTGTTGGCGAAGGCAGATTGCAATTGTGTCGTGAGCGCTTCCATTCCGGCCTCGGCGCCATAAAAAGCGGTCTGCCGGTCGGAATTGTTGCCGCCGAGCTTCTTGTCAGTCAGCACCAGCCACGACATGCCCACAATCATGGCCGATATCAGCAATAGCACCAGAAGGGCGGTCACCATTGCCATGCCTTGTTCGCGACGATTCCTCACGGCGTTTCTCCTTTGCTACGATTACTGGAAAGTGGAAAAGAAGGCCAGGCTGCGGACACTGACCTGCGTTTGTAAATTGTTCCGGAAATATGCTTTGTTCTGCGAGAAAGCGCTATCCGAACGCGATCCCAGCGATAGATTCACTTTGCGGATGGAATTCGGCGAATAGGTCGGAACGATTGGGCCGCCAAAGCTGGGGAGCCCGCCATTGATATCGTACGAGATCGAGAGATCTTCGATCACTTCGGCAACGGGCTGCGCCGGCTGGAAATTTATCTCCCGCATCAGCATGGGCCGCAGCGGGTTCGCCGTATTCAGAAAATATGTAACTACCCATATCCGCGTGCAAGTTGTCGGCGGATACGGGCCCCCTGGCGACACCACACCGTTCTGGATGTTTAGGATCGTGCCACTCGGCTCTCCCGACGCGTTCAGGCCAAATGCATCGCTCGGGAGAAAGTTCACCACTTGGCCCACGGCGGAAGACACCGTCTGCAAAGTCGTACCGTTGGCATTGGTGAACATGATCAAATCGCCGGGGCTGATCTGTGTGTTGTCCGTGGGCAGCGTGATGCAAGCTTTGTCGAAGGTCACCGAGCTGCCGTCCGCCGCAATCTTTCCGCCACAGCCTGGATTGGCGGGTGGGCCCGCGCTCGGAGCAACGTAGACCGGAAACGAATCCAGCGTATTGTTTGCCGCATCTGCGATCGTAGTGTCGGCATAAACCAGGGTTATGAAATCGGTTGGGTTGCCAAGCAGGGTTGCACCTGGGACGTTCGGGTTAGGCGTCACTGCTAATGGGCCTTGTCGGTATCCGTCTGTAATCGCAGGAAGTGTTATATAGCTGGGTGGAAAGGTCGCCGGTCCTCCCACGGGTCCCGGTCGGTTCATTTTCGAAGCAATAGCGGGAGCAGGATTTGGAATTGTCACGGCGTTAGGGATTGTGATTCCGCCTTGCGGCAAGCCCTCGCCCGCTTCGACAATGTCTTTCACCATGTAATTCATCGCCGCGCGCAGATTTTCCTGCGAATTGGCAAGCAGCGTGACGCCTTCGTTTGCGTGAGCGGCATCCGACAGCGTTCTCATCAGTGTGCCCACGATCACGAGCATCAGTGCGGTGGCCACCAGCAATTCCATCAGGCTGAATCCGGCTTCGCGCTTCATTCTTGGTCTCCCTCGCAAGTCTCTATGAAAACGCCGAAATATTTGTGGTCAGCGTATAGGTCTTGTTGAATCTGCCGGAAATGTAAGTGACCGTCACCGCGATCTGGCGCAGGTCCGCGTTCCCCGGAATGGCGGTTATAGTGATCGTGCGGGTGTATGCGCCGAGAGGAATCAGGACGTCGTCCGGGGTTCCCAGTTTTCCGTCCGGTCCTGGCGTCAGAAGGCTGTCGATGATCGCGCAATTGTCGTCGGCAGTTCCTAGAATGCCGTCAGCTCCAGCGTCGCAAAGCGGCGTAGGAGTGGCCGTGAAGATTCCGGCGGTACAAATCGCTGAGCCGATGTTGCAAATCGAATTCCACGTCTTCAGGCCCGTATTGCGTGCGGTGAAAATCGACTCCACTGCCTCCGCCGCTTTCTGCTGCGCGATGTAGTCCTCTTGCGAAGTACTCATGTAAGCCATGCTTGCGGCCAGCATCGCGGCCAGCCCTAGAACACCGACCGCCAGAACAACGATGGCGACCATCGTCTCGATCAGCGTAAATCCCACTCTCGAATTTCGTCGCATCTTGTCCCGCATCGCGGTACTCCTTTCCGTTAGTCGAACCATGTCGTTGTCCCCGAAATGTGATAGGAGCGCACGCGGCCTGTAGCTCCTAGAATCGTGATGGCTCGCGATGTCGTGGGCTGATTCGGTACGGCAAGGAACACGGTGCCGTTAATGGGTATACCCGTTCCGAGTGCTGTGAACGTCCCGTCGCTCTGGTACATCATCCCGGCCGGAGGACCTCCTGCGACTCCACCAAAAAAGATCGCGCCGCCGTTGCCAAAGCCGTCTGGCGAATCTGGCTCACCGAGAAACGTCGTGAAAATCACGCTATTTGAAATCGGCATCATCAGAATCACGGTATTCGGGCAGCATAGACCGCCGAGTCGCGTGAGCCGCACATACGACCCGGCAGGATTGGCTGGCGGGTTGGTCAGGAACTCCACCTGCACATCGCGCCGATCCGAAATGGCCGTTTCTCGCGCCTGACGCAGTGCGCCTTGAACTTCATCCTTCGCGTTGTTGGCATTTATTTGCATCAGCGCCGGCCGCGCCTGGATGATCGCGATTGCCGCGATCACCATACTGATCGCGATCACTACGAGCATCTCAATCAGCGAAAAGCCGCGCGCCTGGTCCCCACCTCGGTGCGCTTTCAATCTTGTGTTCTGCTCTCTCACGCTCACACCCTCGGGTCGCCCGTGCATGAAACTCCCAGTGGGCGAGCCCTTCAGTCGGCGGTAGAAGTGCATTCGGAAGCCCATCCGCAGAAC
>Ga0307479_10002561_pt1 | contig 16509 bp, 14 predicted proteins | sample atmos_gasesECM4C_FD_203743 | JGI IMG/M metagenome (GOLD analysis project Ga0307479, IMG submission 203743) | Hardwood forest soil microbial communities from Morgan-Monroe State Forest, Indiana, United States - atmos_gasesECM4C_515 | ecosystem: Environmental > Terrestrial > Soil > Temperate... | reverse complement strand
GCGTTTGGACATTTCCAGCAGGCGCGCCAGTTGAAAGTGGGCTGCGCTGTCGATCGGGTATTCATCGACGATGCGACGCAGTTGGATTTCTGCCTGGTCGTATTTTTCCATTTGCAGATAGACCTTTGTGAGGCCCTGGAGTGCTTCAAGAGATGGTTCCAGATCAAGGGAGGATTTGAATTGAGCCTCGGCTTCGCCGAGGTTTCCGGTTGCCAGAAGCGCTTCTCCATACCTGCGCCTTGCGGTTGCATCGAGGGGTGACAATTGAACGGCGCTCTTGAACTCCTGCAGCGCTCGGTCTGTCTCGCCCGTCTTTTGCAGGAGAAGTCCGTAATTGTAGTGCGCTGGGCCCCACAGGGGTTTGGCAGCGATGGCCCGCTGAAACATCGCGCGGGCCTGGGCATACTTGCCTTGTTGCGTGTAAAGCATTCCTAGCGCATTCATGGTGACCACGTTATCGGGCTTGCCCGCCAGGGCGATTTCCCATTCCCGCCCGGCCCGCTCGTCCTGGCCGAGGTCAAAATAGACGCCCCCCAGATTGCTTCGAATAACGTGAGCTTCGGGGTCGGTCTCAAGAGTGCGCGTGTACAGGGTCATGTCGTTTCGCCAATCGGTGTTGCGCAAGATGGTCTTGGCGGATCCCAGCACGGCAACGGCGGCGAGAAGGATTGCAAAAGCAATTCGTAAACCGCGAAGGGGTGACATTGACCGCGCCAGAGCATCCCATGCCTGGACAGCGCACCATCCCGCCAGCCAACAGAAGCCTACCGAAGGCAGGTAGAGATATCTCTCGGTCAGGACGTTGGAGGCCATCCAGCGAGCATTTAGAACCGGACCAAGCGTGACTCCCATCCAGAGAATGGCAAAGGCTGCGGGAGGAGCTTTTCTATGCAAGAACACCATGGCGGCAATGGCCAGAGAGCAAATCGCGCCCCCGGCTAAAACATGAGGATCGCCGAGAGAAGTACTTGGATGGAAGACGTGGAATGCGGACAAACGGGCTGGCCAGACCAGAAGCCTGGCGTAATCGTAGATCAATGAAAAACCAGAAAGAATGGCCTGGGACCAGCTCAGGTTCGGATGCTGGAGCACGGGTGCGACTTTACCGAACAAGACAATACGCAACCCCAGGTAACACAAACCGATGAAGCAGAAAGGCAAGTCTTCCAGGATCTTTTGGGTCGTCGGCGTGCTCTCGCGATCGATTCTCACACTATGCAGGAAGACAATCGCGAGTACGCCAAACATCAGCGCAGGCTCTTTGCAGAGCAGGGCAAGCAAGTAGCTCGCCTGGACCCCGAGACTCTGTTTCCAATTCATCTTTCCGGGCGTCGCAAGCAGCAAAAGGGCCAGAAGAATGAAGAATGTCGCTTCGATGTCAGGGAGTGCGGCTATCCACGCAACCACTTCCGTGTGAATCGGGTGAACCGCGAAGATTAGCGCGCTAATCCAGGCAATGCGGCGGTCGTCGAAAAGCCGGCGCCCCGTCTCAAAGACGAGGTAAACAATAAGGGCGTTTAGAAGGATGCTGAAGAGGTGGAAACCGAACGGCAACTGCCCAAAGACTTGCCAGAGAACCAGAAAACTGAGCGTCATCAGGGGGCGATAGTAGTTGGTCGCCCCCGCCAGGCCGACGAAAGACCACACGGTGGTGCCAAAGATCTCGGGCAAGTAGTGCCAGCTTTTTACATATGGGTTCTGCAGGATTTGTTGATCATCGTCATATACGAATCCATTGAGCAGTGTATTTCCGTAGCAGACCAGGGATATGAAAATAAGCAGCGAGATGAGGATCTTGTTTGAAAGGAACGCGTATTTATTAAGCTCGGGAGGCGCGGCCTCCCCGATGCCGCTTGCGGGCAGAGCAGCAGGAACTGCATTAGGACGGGAAGGCATTGCAAGCAATAGTCTAATCAAGCGAATTGGAAAGGTCGGATTCTTTCCGCCTCCAAGTGCCGCGTTGCGCAATAAGGGGGCGGTTTCGCAAAAACTATCTTGTTATACTGATTGGAATGAACGCTCCGGCCATTGCACCTCGATTGCTTGTTTGTTTTTTTTCGGTCGCTTGCCTTTGCTTGACGTCCATCGCCAATTCGGCAAAGCAGGACGATCCTGCTGCGAAACGGATTGTCGGCCTTTTGGAAGCCAGATACCGGTCTGCCAGGACCATGCAGGCGACATTCCTCGAACGCTACACTGAGAACCATCGGACGGTGCGAGTGGAAGCCGGCACAGCTTACTTTCGGCGCCCGGGGAAAATGCGCTGGGATTATGAGTCGCCAGAAAAGAATCTATTCCTCGTAGATGGCAAGACCGCGTGGTTCTATGTTGCCGGCGACCACACCGTGACACGAGTACCGGCGAAGGAGAGCGGCGATTGGCGGACGCCGCTGTCATTGCTTGCTGGTGAGGCGAAATTGTCGCGAATTTGCCAACAAATTCACCTCTCCACTACGGTGGCTCCGGAAAACTCAGCAGACGCCCTGCTCTATTGCGTACCTCGCGGGGAAGAAACTCAGCACACCGATCCCCCTCACCTTAAACCGGACTCACCCGAGCACAGTGAGGGAGATGCCATCTTCCTTGAAGTGGCCTCGGACACCGGGGAGCTCGTTCGCATCCTGGTCCAGGGAAGGGGCGGCGTCGAAATCGAGTTCCGCTTCGCCCAATGGAAAATGGACCCGCGGGTCCCGGACTCCATGTTTCGTTTCGAAGCCCCCCCGGGTGTGGCGATTGTTAACGGTGAATTACCGGGCGGAGGCGGAGCCACAAAAAGGTAGTTTCCCGCCGTCTACCCGGTCCATTTCGAGGAAGGAACGGCCAACCCTTCCGGCCTTCCCCGCATATTGAATAGATGAGGTAAACTGTAAGCCTATGGGAGAATTTGTCTGCCGCGTGGCGGATGCAAACGGGCGCGTCTTCTCGCACGTGGAAGCCGCCGCCTCACTTACGGAAGCCCGCCAGAAGATGGTGGACCGGGGCCTCTATGTCTATTCGGTGGAATCCCGCAGCGGACTGCTCTCAGGCCTGTTTCAGCGGCGCAAGGATCGTCAGATTGGCGGCACGGATTTTCTCATTCTCAACCAGCAATTCAATACCCTCGTCAAGGCCGGACTGCCCATTCTCCGTGCCCTGGACCTGCTAGCCGACCGGGCCGCTTCTCAAAAACTCCGCCCCATTCTTTCCCAGTTGCGTGACCGCGTGCGGGAAGGTAGGTCGCTTTCGGAAGCCGTGGCCGAGGCCGGAGTCTTCTCCAAGGTTTATTCCACCGCCATTCTTGCCGGGGAGAAGAGCGGAAATCTTTCGGGCGTTCTGGACTATTACATCGCGTATCAGCGCGTAAGCACAGGCGTCAAAAAGAAAATCGTAGCAACCCTGGTCTATCCGACGATCTTGGTTGCAGTTTCGATCTTGATCCTCACTTACATCGTTACCGAAGTGATCCCCAAGTTTGCGATGTTGTACCGCGACTTGAACGTAGAGCTGCCCGCGGCGACGCAAATACTGATCGCCGTGACGGTTGACTATCGTTATTACGTTTTGGGCGGTGTCGCGGCCCTGTTCCTGGCTGCACTAGGTGTCTACTTGTGGTCAAGGACGGAGGACGGCGGAGCCGTCATCGATCGCTTGAAGTTTCGGCTGCCCGTCATCGGTGACACGCTGCTGAAGTTTCAGGTGGCACAGTTTTCCCGGACCTTGTCGACGCTCTTAGCTGGCGGAACTCCCCTGGTTGCTGGCTTGCAGACCGCTTCGGACGCCCTTGCCAGCAAGTTGGTGCGCGGAACGGTTATGCAAGCGACGCAAAGGGTTCGCGAAGGCGAATCGCTGCATTCCGCGCTCGCTTCCAGCGGCGTGATGCCAGATCTCGCACTGGACATGATCGAAGTGGGGGAATCGAGCGGCGCGCTGGCGCCCATGCTCACGAGCGTGGCGGAATTTTATGAAGAGGAAGTCAGCCTGCGGCTTTCCACCCTGGTCTCTATCATCGAACCGGTACTGCTCGTCTTCATGGGATTGTTCGTCGCTTCTATCTTGATCTCTTTGTATCTCCCCGTCTTCTCGCTCAGCGGGACTGTAAAGTAAAGTAAGGAGCCATGGCCACCACGGATCAAAATTTGCCCTCGGCAGCGGACCTCGCTTCCGCAGCCGAAGAACAGCACGAACGCGACCATGCCCGCAAGCTCGCCGAGAGATATCGTTGCGGGTTTATTAATCTTCGCGAACAGCGCATTGATCCCGAGCTCTTCCGCACCATTCCCGCGGATCTGATGTTCCGTTACAATTTCGTGCCGCTCGAGCAGCATAACAATCTCTTATCGATCGCGGTTGCGGACCCAAGCCAGGTGTTGTTGAGTGATGAGCTGCCTCTATTGCTCGGCAAGAAATTGGCGATCAAGGTGGCTACGGCCCGGCAGATCGGCGACCTCCTCAAGCGCACAGAGCAGTCCCAGCGTGTTCTAGAACAGGCGACGGAGGCATTCACCCTCCAGGTATCAAAGGAAGACCAGGAAGAGGGCGAAGAGACGATTTCCGGCGACCGCTTGACGCGCGACACGGCCGTGAGTCCTGTCGTGCGTCTCGTGGAGACCGTAATCTTCACCGCCTTGGAACGCCGGGCCAGCGACATTCACATCGAAGCGCGCGATACCGAGGTGGCCGTAAAGTACCGCATTGACGGCGTGCTCCAACACGCCATGCAGCCGATCGCTAAAGAGTGGCATTCCACGGTAATCTCCCGCATCAAGGTTCTTAGCGACCTGGACATTGCCGAACGTCGCGTGCCCCAAGACGGCCGTTTCCGAGTCAAGTACAAAGGGCGCTTCATCGACCTGCGCGTCTCCATTATGCCGGCGAGCCACGGAGAAGATGCCGTACTTCGCGTGCTGGACAAAGAGACGCTCTCCGAGAAATTTCAAAACTTAAACCTCGATGTAATCGGCTTTTCCCAGGAAGAGACTCGCCGTTTCCGGCGTTATATTCGCGAACCTTACGGCATGGTGCTGGTCACCGGCCCGACTGGTTCGGGCAAAACCACGACGCTGTATGCCGCCATCAACGAGATCAAATCGGACGAGGACAAGTTCGTCACCATTGAAGACCCCGTGGAATACCAGGTTCGCGGAATCACGCAGATTCCCGTCAATGAAAAAAAAGGGCTGACTTTTGCGCGCGGCTTGCGCTCCATCCTGCGTCACGACCCCGACAAAATCATGGTTGGCGAGATCCGCGACCAGGAAACAGCCCAGATCGCCATCCAGTCCGCCCTCACCGGCCACCTGGTTTTCACCACCGTCCACGCCAACAACGTTACCGACGTGATCGGGCGCTTTATCAACATGGGCGTCGAGCCCTACAATTTCGTTTCTGCGTTGAACTGCATCATGGCCCAGCGCCTCGTGCGTGTGATCTGTCCCAGCTGCAAGCGTTCGAAGAAGTTTTCGCCCGAAGAGCTCCAGGAAGCTGGCCTTGATTCAGCTGTTTGGGGCAGCGTGACTTTCGCGGAGGGGGCAGGATGCCTGGAGTGCGCAGGTACGGGATATCACGGACGCACGGCCATTTGCGAGCTGCTCGACTTAACCGACCGCATCCGCGAAATGATCGTGGACCGGCGGCCGACCTCGGAGGTGAAACGCTTCGCCCGGGAAGAAGGTTTGACGACCCTCCGCGAGAGCGGCATGGCCAAGGTGCGCGCGGGGATTACGACGCTGAAAGAAATCAATAAGGTGACGTTCGTTGACTAGTGCGCCCACATTCCACCAGGGAATTTACAAGAGCAATCTGGTGCGCCGTGTAGCTCGCTGGCTGGATGCCACGCCTCATACGCCACTCGCCATCGAAGTCTCACCGGACCGCATCGCTGCCGCGCGGTGGACGCGAACCGGTGGGCTGGACGGATACGCGGTGGAGAACCTGCCTCCGGGAGCGATTGTACCTTCAGCAGTCGAAGCGAACATTGTCAATTCCGCCGCGGTCAGGACCGCGATGACAAATGTTTGCCACAAGCTCCGTACGAAGGACGAAGAAGTAGCCTTGTTGCTCCCCGATACAGTGATTCGCGTTTTTGTGCAACATTTCGAGCAGTTTCCCCGCAGCTCTGAGGAAGCCCTGCCCATGCTTCGCTGGAAACTGAAAAAGAGCGTGCCCTTCGAAGTGGAAGAGACTCTGATTTCCTATATGCGGCAACCGCCGCGGGACGGCGGCGTGGACGTCGTCACGGCACTGGCGCGGATGCGCATCGTCCGCGAATACGAAGGGCTCGCCGAAGCCGCCGGCCTGTTTCCGGGCGTCGTGCTTAGTTCATCGCTGGCGGCCATCACGCTGCTGGATGATGAGCGTCCGACACTGCTGGCCCGCGTCTCCGGCCCGGCGCTCACCACCGCCATTGCGCGTGATGGAGTGCTTTGCGGCTATCGTTCCACGGAGTTGCCCGCCTTCGGCCTGGACCTTACCCCGCAGATGTTGCTCGAAGAAATCTTTCCAGTGGCCGCCTATTATCAGGATACCTGGGGAGAAGGTATTCAGTCGGTGCGCGTGGCCGGGCTCGGAGGCCGCTTGCCTGATTTCATTCGGCCGCTCGAGGAAGAGTTTCATTGTGACACGCGGTCGCTCTCCCACACCGCGATCTCCGAAGGCCGCATCCCCGAATATGCGCGCCCCCTGGCGGATCGCGAGTTGGAAGGTTTGATCGGCTGGATGATGAATCGCGGATAGGAAAACTTAGAGGAAAGGCCAAGCACGAGTAGGCATGAGGGTACGTCTCAATCTTGCAACCAAGCCACTCGAGACCCATCGGCGTTTTCTGGCCGGAGCCGGCCTGATCGCCGTGGTCGCTGGCGTCGCCTTTTTTTTCCTGGCTTGGCATGTGTACGTCGTCCGCAAGGCCGATGCGCAACTGCGCGCCAGAGCCGAGAAAACTCGCCAGGAGTTACTTCGATACCAGCAGGAAAGGGGCGAATTGGAGAGCTTCTTCAGCCGCCCGGATAACGCGAGACTCCATGATCGCGCTGCTTTTCTGAACTCTATCCTCGACGCCCGCAGCTTCAATTGGACTCTGATGTTCATGGATTTGGAAAAAGTATTGCCGGGCGGCGTGCGCGTCGTGAGCATCGAGCCGGTACAGAAGAATGGCCGCATCGAGGTGAGATTAAGTGTGGGCGCGACCAGTGATGGAGCCAAGATGAAGTTTCTTCGCGCCCTCGAAGAGTCCAGCGCTTTCACCCGCGTCGAGCTTGTCAGCGAGCATGTTCCTAACCAGACGAACAGCAGCGATCGGGTTATCTTGGACTTGACCGTGATTTATTCGAGGAGCTGATGCGGCGCGACTTTACTTTGCAGAAGCGGGTGATCATTGGTTCCCTCGCACTGCTGGTCCTTGCCGATTGCGGCCTGGCCGCCTTCAGCTTGCGGCAGGCGTCCGCACCGCGCTTGCCCCAGCAGGAGCTCGAGCGTCAGACTCTTCAACTTAAATTGCTGCATGGCGACATTGAACGCGCCAAGGCAATTCAGCAGAGCATGCCAGCCACCCAGTTGGACTGTGACAAATTCGAAAAATCGCTGTTCCCCGCCAACACGGGCTATTCGGCGGTGACCGAGGAACTTAGCCGCGTCGCCAGCAAGGCAGGGGTACAAATATCCGGCAAGAATTTTCACCGCAAAGAGTTACCCACTCGCGGACTCAGCGAGGTCGAACTCGAAGCAACGATAAGTGGTGATTACGCCAGCGTAGTGCGGTTCCTGAACGGTTTGCAGCGCTCCGAAAATGTTTACGCCGTGGATAGCCTGGCCCTGGCCTCCGAAAGTCAATCGCAAGGGGTGGCCGGCGCTATTCGCGTAACTTTGCATGTCAGGACTTTTTTCCGGGCAGCTTGATGAATCAGAAAAGGCAAATCGCTGCGCTTCTCGTGTTGCTGGTGATAGCGGGAATCGTCTGGCATTTCCGTTCCGCGGATCCGGCAGTCATCGAAGACACCGCGGGATTCGCCCAAAACTACCCGCCGCTCGCTGTGGACAATCCCCAATTGCATTGGTGGAAGCTGGAAGAATCCCGGAAAGCGGAATATAAGAGCACTGGGAGAAACATCTTCAACCCCGCTGCGCCGGCCGCTCCGGTTAAACGAGAACGGAAGCCACCGGATCAAGGTCCTGCCGCACCTCCAACTCAGGTCGTGGCTCCACCGCTGGTGCTTCCCGTAAAGTTCTTTGGCTACGGCACCGCTCCCGTTGGAGCGGCCCGCCGCGCCTTCTTCACCGATGGCGATGACGTTCAGATTGTCGGCGAAGGCGAGACTTTACTGGGCCGGTACCGCATCCTCAAAATCGGAAATGCCAACTTGGAGTTCGAGGAGATCTCGACGGGGCGGCGCGGCAGCGCCGTGCTTGAGGATCAGGGGCCAGGAGTATGACGATTCGCGGAATGCATCCACGAAGAGCATCCCGAGAGCGCGGCTACGCGCTGCTCATGGTCATGTTCATCGCTGCTCTCATGTTTGCCAGCGTGATGACCATCGCGCCGAACATCCTGACCCAGGGGAAGCGCGAAAAAGAAGAGGAGATGATCTGGCGCGGCAGGCAATACGTCCGCGGCATCAAGCTTCACTACCGCAAGCTCGGTCGCTTCCCGACTTCACTCGATGACTTGACCAAGCCAAAAGTGGGCACGTTGCGCTTCATGCGCCAGGCTTACAAAGACCCCATGAACAAAGCGGACGGGTCATGGCGTCTCATCTACGTTAGCCCTACCGGCCAGCTGATTGGCAGCCTGAAGCCGCCACAGACGATCAGCCTTTCCGCGACGGGAGGGGCGCAGCCCGGCACGCCCGCTTCCGCCCTAGCTGGCGCGAATCAACCTCAGCCAGGCGCGAACGCGGGCCAGCCACTTGCCGGCGGGCAGGCAGGCGCCACCCCTGGGACATCAGGCAGCCAGCCGCAGCAGAATCCCACATCCGCGGACCAGGGAGAGTCCCCCTCTAATCCTGTTCCGGGCTCTCTAACGGACACACCGTCTATTATCGGCGGCAATATTATCGGCGTTGGCGGCAAGGTTCCCGAGCGATCAATAAAGATCTACGAGAAAGCAAAGAATTACCGATTGTTTGAGTTTGTCTGGGATCCTTCAAAGGACGCCCTTACCATTGGCGGTCAGGTCGGTACACAGGTTGGAACGCCAGTCACACCCGGGCAGGGACAAGGTCAGACTCCCTTTGGAACGCCGCCCACGTCGAGTCCGATAAATCCCCCAACCAATCAGCAACAGTTTCCACCGAATCCTAACCCAAACGCTCCGCCTCAGTAGACTTCTCCGCGCAATCCTGGGTTCACGGCTCGAGGCAGGTCTAATCCTGGGCCTTGCCTAAGGGAAATCTTTTGTTTGGCGAGGCTAACCCGCTCTCAGTTTCCGCCTCGAGAGCCGGCGGCCGGTGAAACAGGTTTACTTTTCTGCGTGGACCTTGGTGTTACTCCAGATTTACTGTTCTCATACACCCGCTTGACGCGGCGAACGTAGGAGATGGTCTCCGGGTACGGGGGAACATCGCCGAATCTGCTTATTTTTTCCGGGCCCGCGTTGTATGCGGCCAGAGCAAGTACTAAATTGTTGTCGTACCGCTGAAGCAGATCGCTCAGATAGCGGGTCCCTGCGTCGATATTTTGCTTGGGGTCGAAGATGTCTTTTACTCCGAGCCGCTCCGCGGTTTCAGGAAGCAGCTGCATCAGACCTCGCGCATTACGGCGCGAAATTGCCTTCGGTTCAAAGTTCGATTCCACAGCAATCACGCTGGTGATCAAGTCTGCGTCCACTTTGTATTGAGCAGAAGCCGCCTCGATCAATTCGCGATAGGGCGTTTTGCTATCGTCCGATGGCTTCGACGGTGTGAAAACCTCTTCGGGTTCGATGCCAAGAACATCCTCGGCCGCAACCACCACGGTGCCCCCTGCTATTTGCAAGCGGTATTTGTCCCCGAGGAGTTCGTATCTGCTCACTTTGAGCCGCTGGCCACTGCGCAGAACGATGTACTCCGCGCGTCCCGCGGGCGCAGCCGCTAGCAACAGGGAGCAACAAAGCAAGAGTCGCGTCAGGCGCACGGGGCGGCCTCCCGCAACGCAAAATGTTCGATCGCCGCCGCAACTCCGTTTTCATCGTTGCTGGACGTTTCATGCCATCCGAATGTCTTCAGCTCTGGCACGCTGTTGCCCATCACCACGGGAATTCCCGCAAAGGTGAGCATCTCCAGGTCGTTGTGGTTATCGCCGATAGCCATGACCTCTTCGCGCTCGAACCTGCGTACCGACGCCCATTCCGCGAGCGACGATCCTTTCGAACAGACCGGATGAATAACGTCGATCATCGCAAAATCTTTGCGCTCATAAATCGTTACGGCGAGGGCGAACTCATCCGCAAAATCCGCAGCTCGAAGTACGCTTTCCGCTTCGCGAATCGGCGCGACCCTGCCTGCCAGCATCACCTGGATTGGATCCTCCACCAGACAGCTCTCGAGCGGCTGAGCCTGCCCGAGAAATTCCTTGTTCCGCGTGTAGTAGCCGTAACGGTTTGGGTCGCTCCAATCAAATGTCTCGAGCATGACTTGATTTTCCCGCGGGCGGTCGAAAACCACCGCCGCGCCGGCACGCCAGGGAAGAGTTATTTGCAGGACTTGCTCGGCTGTGGCCCTGGGCAAAAGATGCCGCAAGCGCGTTTGCCCATCCTGCGTCCGAATCAGCGCGCCGTTATTTAAGATCATTGTCACCGGGCTGCCAATTTTTCGCGCCACGGGCAGGGCAAAATCGTAGCGTCTTCCGGTAACGAGCGCAACCTCGATGCCCCGGCGGGTCGCTTCTGCAATGGCGGCTCGGTTCGCCTCGGACACTTCCCACCGGCTGTCCAGAAGCGTGCCATCAATATCCAGCGCAATTAGTCGCACGGACATAGTTACATTGTACCGTGAAACACCTCCTGCCCGGGCTTTGCCGGTCCGCTACGCCGCCCGAGAATAACCAAAAAGGCCTGTGCTAGACTCGATCGGCCATGCCCACGCGACGCCTTTATTACTATGACTCGTTCGAACGTGAATTCGAGGCCCAGGTGTTGAGCTGTGAGCCGGCCGTGGTCGCTGCTGGTTTGACACCACCGGTTTGGAGCGTCGTACTGAATCGCACGTTGTTCTATCCGACCTCGGGTGGCCAGCCACATGACGTGGGGCGTCTTGGCAGCGCTGGTGTCCTCGACGTCAGGGAAGAAGAAGATGATGAGATCATCCATGTCATCGACAGCCCCCTCGAACTCGGCTCTGTCCGCGGCTGCATCGATTGGGGCCGCCGCCTCGACCACATGCAACAGCACACTGGGCAGCATCTCCTCTCCGCGATTTTTCACGAGCGCTTCGGACGGCCCACCGTTTCGTTCCATCTCGGCAGCGAAACTTCCACCATCGACCTCCGGGGCCCTGAACCTTCCGAAGAAATCCGCGAAGGCGCAGAGCGTGCCGCAAACGAAGTCATCTTTGAAGATCGTCCGGTGACCGTGCGATACGGCGCGGCGGAACAACTGGCGCAAATCGGCGTGCGCAAGGAAGTCGACCGCGCTGGAATCTTGCGGGCCATAGAGATCGAAGGCGCCGATCTTCAGCCCTGTGGCGGGACTCACGTAAAACACACCGCGCAAATCGGGTTGCTTCTGCTACGCCGCTGCACGAGAATCCGACAGGATTGGCGTGTGGAATTCGTCTGTGGTCGCCGCGCCGAACGCACCGCACGCGCGGATTTCCAGCGCTTGCGGCAGGTAGCGGCGAAACTCGATTGCGCTCCGGAAGTCGCAGCTGAAGCGGTGGAACGCATCATCAGCGATCGCAACGCAAGTTTCAAGAAGGCACTCGATTTCTCTGGCCGTCTCGCCGAAGCCGAGGCGGCTCTCATTCTCCTCAAGCACCCACCGGGGCGCGGCGGCGTCCGCTTGGTCGTCCGGAGTTTGGATAGTGCCAGCGCGGAATATCTCGGACACTTTGCAGCGCGGCTCGCCAAGGAAGAGAAAACCGCCGTGGTGCTCATCTCTAAAGAAGAAGGGCACATGGTTTTCGCGCAGCATCCGTCCAGCGGAATAGACATGAACGCACTATTGAAACAAGTTCTCGATAAAACGGGCGGCAAGGGCGGTGGTACACGAGATTTCGCCCGTGGCCGCCTTAGCGATGCATCTCAGGCGGAGAGAGCCTTGTCCACGGCGCGGGACATTTTGCAATCCCAGGGCTTTGAAGTATAGAGTGCGCTTCACTGCGTGTTTTCCGTCAAAGGGTTTGTGAGGTAACAGTAGATCAAGTCTCAGCAAGACCATGAGGAATTTGATGGCAAATAAACTCACGCGTCGCGATGCGCTTAAACTTGGAACGAATGCCGCCGTGTCGGCGGCAGTATCGCCGCTCTTGCCCTCCGAAAACGCGCTTTCCGCTTGCGCCCACTCTGGATCGGCGGAAGGTGCGCGTTCAAGCGTCGCGCCGCCCGATTCGTCCTCTGAAGTTTGCTTCATGCGTGCCGTCGACATGCTGGAGTTGATCCGGAGCAAGAAACTTTCCGCGCGGGAAGTCCTGCAAGCACATCTGAAACAAATCCATCGCGTGAATCCCAAAGTCAACGCCATGGTCACCTTGGTTCCCGAAGACCAGTTGATGGCGCAGGCGCTCGCCGCCGATGAAGCGCTGGCGAAGGGGAACTGGCTGGGCCCGCTGCACGGGCTCCCTGTCGGGGTAAAAGACCTGCACGAGACGCAAGGCATTCGCACAACGTACGGCTCTCCGCTTCACCGTGATTTCATCCCGGACTTCGATTGCCGCGTCGTCCAACGCGAGAAAAACGCGGGCGGAATCGTTATCGGCAAGACCAACGTGCCGGAATTTGGGCTGGGTTCCCAGACTTTTAATCCGGTCTTTGGCCCCACGCACAATCCGTACGACGTAACCAAAACGTGCGGCGGAAGCACAGGCGGCGGCTGTGTGGCTCTGGCTTGCGGCATGGTGCCGCTTGCCGATGGGAGCGATATGGGCGGTTCGTTGCGCAATCCTCCGAATTTTTGCAATGTCGTGGGGATTCGGCCGTCTCCGGGACGTGTTTCGAACTTGCCCACCCATTTGGGATGGTTCACGCTCTCCGTTCCCGGACCGGTTGCGCGCAATGTTACGGACTGCGCATTTTTCCTCAGCGTACTGGCTGGCTTCGACCCTCACTCGCCCATCTCCATTGACCAGCCCGGCAACCAGTTTGCTCAGCCGCTGGCCGGCCGCAACTTCAAGGGCGTCCGCGTCGCGATGTTCAAGGACATGGGTCTGCCCTGGGATCCTGAAGTAAAGAGTGCGGTGAGGGCCCAGGCCAAAATATTCGAGTCGCTCGGATGCATCGTCGAGGAGGACGAACCCGATTTTCGCGATGCCGACGAATGCTTCGTAGCCTGGCGTCACTGGTCCACGGAGCTCGCCTTCGGCGATCTACTAGCTACCCATGGCGACCAGCTCAACGAATACATCCACTGGCACGTCGCAGAAGGGCGCAAGCTGACGGGCCCCTATCTTTCCCGCTTGGAAGCCAAGCGCACCGCGCTGTACCAGCGCATGTGCGAGTTCAACGGCAAATACGACTATTTCATCCTTCCGGTGAATCAAGTTCTTCCGTTCGACGTCAACACGCGCTACCCCACGGAAATCGCGGGCGTAAAGATGGAAAGCTACATCGCCTGGATGAAGTCGGCTTACTACATCTCGACGACCGGAAATCCCGCGATGTCTGTTCCTTGCGCGTTTTCCTCGAGCGGGCTGCCGATTGGGATTCAGATCGTCGGGCGGCATCACGATGACTGGGGCGTGCTGCAGCTGGGCTATGCATTCGAACAAGCAACGCAGATCGGCAAGCGGCGCCCCTCTGTCGTGCAGACGTCTTGAAAAACCTACCGCAGAATAAGCGGCCGCGCGCATTTGGGAAGTTGACTCGTCCCGAAGTCCGTCCGCTGTAGCAGCGGACCGCTCTACTAGATTTTGCACGATGGTGGTTAGGATAAGAACTTGGTGGACGAGAGGGGATTCGAACCCCCGGCCTCCTCGTTGCGAACGAGGCGCTCTCCCAGCTGAGCTACTCGCCCACGAGCAGCAACAAAATTTTAGCAAACGTAACTGAGGTTGCCAACCGCAGGTTCTGCGCGGTTTTCTAGTTGCGGCATCACATAGCGCAACGATGCACTCACAATTTGGCCATCAAGAGGGTTATGGCTGGTCGGGAGATCCGCCGCTGCGCTGCGCCACAATCTTTCGCGCATTCTCATACAGCGCGCGTGCCTGCGGGATGGCCTCCACTGCCTTCTGCACTTGGGGGTCCGCCTCCAGCAACACCTTGAAGCCTTCCTGCTGTCCGAAGGTGGACATGAAAATCTCTTGCTTGATCTTGCGTTTGATCCAGTCGAGGTTGTCCGCCAGCTCCGGCTCCGTATAGCGCACGTTGTGCTTTGACAGGAAACTTCGGAACTCCCGCATCAGGCTGTCGTCAACGACAAAATCTTTCGTGATTGCGGGCTTGGTTCCAAGGAAGTACCGCGTGAAGCCGCCCACGCCTGTCTCCGCAGGGTAAAGCACATCGCTGCGAAGCAGCAGCTCTTCGAATTTCGTTAATTTAGGCGCGGGCACAAGTATGTCCGGAGTAATGCCGCCGCCGCCCGTCACTTGTCGTCCGCTATCGGTAAGCTTTACCTCCGTCGGATGCTCCGGCACCTTGCGCTCATAGTGATACTCGTAGAGCGAAACGGTCTTGTAATCACGCTGAATCAGCCGCCCGCTCGGTGTGTAGTAGCGCGCTGTCGTCAGCGCCAGCCCGGTATTCTCGCTGAGCGGCGTGACCGTCTGCACCAGCCCTTTTCCGAACGATGTCTCTCCGACGATCAGTCCTCGGTCATGATCCTGCACCGCGCCGGATACAATCTCCGTAGCCGAAGCGGAATTGTTGTTCACGAGAATCACCAGCGGCACTGTGTTGCCCTGGTTTCCCCGGAGCGCGAAATAGCGCCGCTCCGGCGACGTACGCCCGTGATGCGACACGATCAACTGGTTCTTGTCCAGGAACATGTCGCCGACGGCGACTGCTTCATTCAGCAATCCACCGGGGTTGCCGCGCATATCCAGAACCAACCCATCGAGAGATGGAGCATCGAGCTGCTTCAGCGCGTCGGCAATCTCGCGGTCCGTTGTTTCATTGAAACCCGACAGTCGGACGTAGCCGATTCCCGGCTTCAGCAGGAAAGCAATCTCCACGGAATGGCGGGGAATCTCGTCGCGCGTCACGGTGAAGACTAACTGCTCGGAGTAGCCTTCGCGCGACACGGTGATCTTGACCACCGTGCCCTTGGGGCCTTTTAGCAAATCTGCTACTTCGCTGGTCGTCAGGCCCTCGGTCGATTTTTCGTCGACCTTCATGATCACGTCACCCGGTCGCAGACCTGCATTGTAGGCAGGTGCGCCCACGTACGGCGCCATCACCACAGTATGATTCTCACGCGGGGCGACTATCATCCCGACGCCGTAGTACTTTCCACGCTGGTCTTCGCGCAGCAGCGCAAATTGCCGCGCATCAAAGAAATTCGAGTGCGGGTCAAGCACTCGCAACATTCCGGGAATTGCGCCCTGATAAACCGCCTTGTCGACATCAATAGGATCGGCGTAGTTCGACTGCACCACATCCAGGACGCGCGTGAACTCCCGCACCGCCGTCTGGTAATCGTCGGTCGAGGCTGTCGTAGCCCGCACGGAAGGGCCGTAAACGCCCCCAAGGACAGCAGATACCAGCAGAACGGCAACTACAAGAACCAGCCCGCGGCGTTCTGGATTCATCCTAACCTCTCACGGCCAATCAACGGCCCAGTATAGCATGTGTAGCCCAAACTCGCGTTTGACACTGCCAGACACCCTTTCTATGATGCCAACAGGCCCTTTAGACGGCCCCAGAGCCCAATGTTGAGCATTCCTCACATGATCGTCGTGTTTGTCGTCGTCCTGGTCGTTTTCGGGCCCCAGAAACTCCCGGAACTCGCCCGCGGCCTTGGCAAGCTGATGGCGGAGTTCCGCAAGGCTTCCACGGACTTCAAAACCGCGTTTGAGGAGGAGATGCGCGACATTGAGCGGCAGGCGCGCGAAACGGAACGTAAGAAGCTCGCCTCGCAGGCGCCGGAAACCCCAGGTGAAGTATCTTCGGACAGCCAGACTATCGAAGCGACTCCCGCGGAACCCGTGATCGCTCCCGTCCCGGAATCGGTCCCGCGCTCCTCCGAAGTTACCGCCGAAACGAAATCTGAGGATCTCTCGACCTCCGTACCCCCCGACGAAACCCATGACCATCAGCAGCCAGCCTGACTCTGCCAGCACGGCCCCGGGTGAAGAGACTGGCGGGCAGATGACCTTCTTCGAGCACCTCATCGAACTACGCAAGCGCATCATCAATTCGCTGGTCTCCATAGCGGTCGGCGCAATGATCGGTTGGGCCGTAGCGCCTCAT
>Ga0307479_10002560_pt1 | contig 16515 bp, 15 predicted proteins | sample atmos_gasesECM4C_FD_203743 | JGI IMG/M metagenome (GOLD analysis project Ga0307479, IMG submission 203743) | Hardwood forest soil microbial communities from Morgan-Monroe State Forest, Indiana, United States - atmos_gasesECM4C_515 | ecosystem: Environmental > Terrestrial > Soil > Temperate... | reverse complement strand
GCTCGACCCAATTGCAGACAAGCTTCTGATCTCGGCCGCCTTTATTTCCCTCGTAGAGATGCATCTCGTCCCGGGCTGGATGGTGGTGATCATCATTGGCAGAGAGATCACCGTGCTCGGCCTGCGGAATATCGCCTCCGCCGAAGGTTTCACGATTCCCGCCTCGGCATTGGGAAAGACAAAGATGGTGCTGCAGGTGATCGCCGTTTGCGCGGTGATTTTGGGAGCCAAGCACACCGAGGTCCGTCCTCTGGGCACGATTCTCGTTTGGCTGGTGGTGATGAGCGCAGTTGCGTCAGCGGTTCAATATTTTTCAAAGTTCTGGAGTCATGTGGACGACCGCGTCAAGCAACGGCGGCACCTGCGCCTGCTTGAACGCCGCAGAAAAGCCCAGGATGCACCAACGCTCTGATCTTCTGCTTTCGGAGGAGGATCGGCGCGCGCTGCTCGCACGGGCCCGCCAAGCCATCCTCGAGACTGTCTCTTCCTCGAGTTTTCCCAATCTGTTGCGGGCTGCAGGGCGCTTAGCTGAACCCCAAGGGGCGTTTGTAACCCTCCGCCGGAATGGCAAGGTGCGCGGGTGTATCGGTCAACCTGATGCCGCGCATGGGCTGGCAGAGACTGTTGTGCAGTGCGCGATCACGGCAGCTTTGCGGGATCCACGTTTCAGGCCTCTCCGGGCGGAAGAAACCGACGAGTTGGAAATTGAGATTTCGGTTCTTTCCGAGCTTTACCCGATACGGCCCGAAGAGATCGAACTCGGAATCCACGGAATCGTCGTGACTTGGGGAGGCAGACGGGGCCTATTGTTGCCGCAAGTGGCCGGCGAACGTAATTGGTCCGTAACCCAACTTCTTGAGGCAGCCTGCCGAAAAGCGGACCTGGAAGCGGGAGCATGGCGCGAACCAGAAACGAAGCTGTTTGCATTTACGGCAGAAGTGTTTTCGGATGTCGGAGCCTTCACTATCGAACAGCCGACCGGGAGGTAAATTCAACCTCCCGCCTAATCTCGCGGGCACTCGGAGAACCAAGAGGTAGGATTGGGCTGACTATTCGATCTCGACGTAATCGCCCGGGTACATTTGCTTCTTGCTCAACGTGATCATTACCGTCGAGGCGTTCTTGGCCACTCGCAGCACGATGCCTTCGCCCAGCACGTCACGCGGCAATTCCTCGGGGTCGTAAGGCCGCGGAGTCGAGCCCAAGCCATAAATCTGATAGGCGACGTGAGGCGTCTGATATACGTATTCGCTGCTATTGCCTTGAAAGCGATAGACCCGGAAGTAGTCGCCGACCTTGACACCTTGGGCGCTACCCAGATTCACGTAAACGATCCTTCCGTTGCCGACCAATTCCCCAAAGTATCTGGTAGTGACAATCATGGCCTTGGATTTGCCGCTAGGGGGCGCAAAGATATCGAAATTCTCATCGGATTTCAGCATGGGAGCGGGCCGGGGTGTAAACGGCAGCGCTATGTCTCCTCTTTGCACATAGCCGCAGGTGAAAACTACTTGCGCAGTCGAAGTGTCCCGCTGCACGTTAACAACTGTTAGACGCGCCTCGTCTTCATAGGTCGTTCCCATCGCCCTTAGAAGTAGATTCTGCGACTTAAACCATTCATGGGGGATTAGGTCAGAGGGCTCGGGACGTACCACTTCGAACTGGTCGCCCACCTTCACGCCTTGCGATGATCCCTTGTTTAGAAAGACAAAGTTACCGTCGCTGTAGATGATGTCAAAGTAAGACTCTTCGCCCGTGATGACGTAGGTGTCTGTGGGGACAGGGTCCGAAGTCACGATTCCGCTGCAATATATCTGGTTTTCAAGGGGCGTGAAGGATGCTGTTTGGGAATGTGCCAGGGAAGCCGTAAGCCCCACTAAACCAAGCAAAAAGGCGAGTCTGCGTATCATGTTTCTGCTCCTGTCCAATAGGTCCCAAGTCGGAGAAGGCGCTCCGAGTCGAAATTAGCAGCCGGTACTAGGACTGGTCAAGCTACTCCGGCAGCTTGCTTTACACTTTCGATACTGCATGATAGAAGCGGTCGACTTTCGTGAACACCAATCATCGGTCTACTAAACGCGCGGAGGCGTATGTTACTCCTGACCTTGAAGTTAACACGCTTCGATCCCGTCACATTGGATCTCAGGTGCTAAGACAGCCACCCCATGTTAGTGTCTTCGGTAACGACCGCATTTGCGTCGTAGTTGCCGCTCGAATTGCCGCCGAGGCTATAGCTCAGATAGAGCCCATAGCGAGCTCGACCTTGAGAGCTCATGTTGTCGAATTGCGACTCGACTTTCTGTCAAGCCGGGCCGAAATTGCCAGTTTACTCGGCTGGATAGGCCGTCAACGTGAAATGCCTATCCTTATCGCCACATGTCGCCGCCGCCAAGCGGGGGGGCACTTCACAGGCACCGCAGGTGATGAAATAGGCGTCCTTAAGCAGGCCGTGGGAGCTGGCTGCCGTTGGTGCGACGTCGAAATTGAAACTGCCGAAAAGATTGGCGCAGGTGAACTGAAGAATGCACTCGCTCCGGCCCAGCTATTGATCTCCGCGCACGACTTTAAGCGGCTGCCGCAAAACCTGCCCATGTTAATGAGACGACTCGACGCTTTTGCCGGAGACGCGATAAAGATAGCCGCGGCATCGCGCTCGTTGGCCGATGTCCGCCGGCTTTTGGAACTCATGCGCGGCCGATTCGACGTTGTGGCTGTTCCTATGGGCGACGGCATGCCGGCGGCTCGCATCCTGGCACTTCGTCAGGGAAGTGCGCTCGCTTATGCCCCTATCGCCAGGAGCACGGCGCCGGGCCAAATCGCTTTTAACGAAATCGAACCCGTCTACCGTCTCAGGCGTCGCTTCGGCAGATCGAAGGCTGGTATTAATCCGCGGACCCGCCTTTACGGCGTCATTGGTGACCCGATTGCCCATTCCCTTTCGCCACTGATGCACAATGCGGCCTTCGCGGAGGGCCAAATAGACGCTATCTATGTGCCTTTTCACGTGCGCGACTTGGCCGACTTTATCGCAACGATCAAGCCCTTCCAGATCGCCGGATTCAGCGTGACGCTACCGCACAAGGAACGCATTCTGCCGTATCTTGAACGCTGCGATCCCCTCGCAGCGGAGATCGGTGCAGTGAATACGGTGGTTGTGCGCGCCGGTAAGCTATACGGTTACAATACCGATTTCACGGGTGTCCTGCGGGCAATACAGCGGCGCCTGCCGCCAGCCTCAAGTTCTGTATTGCTGATCGGTGCGGGTGGATCGGCACGGGCAGCCGCCTTCGCGCTGGCGCGCGCGGGCGCCGCGGTGAGTATCTGGGCACGCCGTCCGCGGCGGGCGCGCGCTTTGGCGCGTGCGGTTGGCGGCGAGGCCGTGGAACGCCGGGAAATTGCCCGGCGATCTTTCGATACCATAGTGAACTGCACTCCAGTAGGGATGTATCCCTATGGTGGTTCGCCACTCGAAAGTCGCGAGCTGAATTGCCGGCTGGTGATGGACTTGATCTATCGCCCGCTCAAAACGGAATTAATGCGCCGCGCGGAACGCCGGGGAATCGAAACGATCTCGGGAGTGGACATGTTTGTCGCTCAAGGCGTTGCTCAATGGGAGCTGTGGATGGGCGAATGCGCCCCGGAGCCGGTCATGCGCCGAGTGGTTTTGGCTGCGCTGCGAAAGGAAGAGAGATCCATTCGCCGCCGATGATCGAGCCGGACTTTCAGAATTTTTCCAGATTGGCTCGCCAAGGCAATCTGGTTCCCGTCTACGAAACCTTCACGGCCGACCTTCTGACGCCGGTAGGCGCGTATCTGCGTCTCGCGCGCAAGGCCCGCTACGCGTGTCTGCTCGAAAGCGTCGAGGGGGGCGAAAAAATTGCGCGCTACACGTTCGTTGGCGCCAATCCCGCCGAAGTCTTTCGCCACGTTAATGGCGCCTGTATATTGGAATCGGAGGGCCACCTGTCCCCGGTGCAGTCTAATCCTCTCGATTTCCTTCGCAAGCGCATTGAGCGCTATCGTCCGGTTCGTGTGCCAGGGCTGCCGCCCTTAGTGGCGGGAGCCATTGGCTACTTCGCGTACGATATGGTGCGGCTCTTCGAGCGCATCCCGGACCGGTCGAAAAACGATCTGGGAACCGACGACGGCGTGATGATGTTTTTTCTTGGCCTTGTCGTCTTTGACCACGTCCGTCATCGCGTATGGATTGTGCGCAACGTCTTCACCGAAGGCGAGGGCAACCTGCGTTCGAAATATCGGGCCGCTGTGCACGAAATTTCCGAGACGCGCCGTTTACTCGAGCTTCCCATCAAAGACAACGGTGGCAAGTCGAAGCGCCGCGCCACGCCACTACGCGTGGAGTCGAATTTCACGCGTCCGCAGTTCCTGGCTGCGGTTCGGAAGTCGAAAGAGTACGTCCGCGCCGGAGACGTCTTTCAGGTGGTAATCAGCCAGAGGTTCTCCGCGCGCACACATGCTGATCCCTTCGAAATTTATCGCGCTCTGCGTGTCCTGAATCCTTCGCCATATATGTATTTCCTCAAGCTGGGCGACACGGCGATCGTCGGCAGCTCACCCGAATTGCTCCTCAAGGTTCAAGGCCGCGAGGCTTTCTATCGCCCCATCGCCGGTACGCGACCACGTGGCAAGGACGAAGCCGAGGACCAGCTTTTAGCTGCGGAGCTCGTCGCGGACCCCAAAGAACGTGCTGAACACATCATGCTCGTGGATCTGGGCCGCAATGATCTTGGCCGCGTCTCGGAATACGGTTCAGTCCGCGTAGAGCGGCTGGAGTTCGTCGAATACTACTCCCACGTTATGCATTTGGTCTCCACGCTCCGCAGCCGTCTTCGGCCTGACGTGGATTGCCTTGAAGCCCTCGCCGCCTGTTTCCCCGCGGGCACTGTCTCGGGTGCGCCCAAGATTCGCGCCATGGAAATCATCGACGAGCTCGAGCCTACTCGCCGCGGCATCTACGCGGGCGCCATTCTGTATCTCGACTTTTCGGGTAATCTCGACTCCTGCATCGCCATTCGGACGATGGTGGTGAGGAAAGGGCTGGCCAGTGTGCAAGCGGGAGCCGGGCTTGTTGCTGATTCTGTCCCCGAACGCGAGTATCAGGAAACGGTCAATAAAGCGCGCGCCTTGATTGCGGCGCTGGAAGTGGCGCATGGCGGTCATGGCCTGCCCCGACCGCGGGGCAACGACCGCGCGCACCAGCGCCGGCGCGCGCCCAAGCTTGAGCGCGTGAAATAGCACGTCTTCCGCAAATGCCTTAAAGTAAAATCAATGATCCTGCTGATCGATAACTACGATTCGTTTACCTATAACCTGGCCCAATTTCTAGGGCAGCTAGGTGAGAAACTCGAAGTTCGGCGCAATGACCAGATCACCCTCGACGAAATCGCCGACAAACAACCGCAGCGGATCGTGATCTCTCCCGGCCCCGGCGAACCGCAGAATGCGGGCATTTGCATCGACGTCATCCGCCAGTTCACTGGGAAAATCCCGATCCTTGGAGTTTGCCTCGGCCACCAAGCCATTGGCTACGCGTTCGGCGGCAAAGTTGTGCGCGCTCCGGTCTTGATGCACGGCAAAACCAGCCGTATCCATCACGATAGCAAAACCATTTTTCGCGAGCTGCCGCAGGATTTCGTAGCCACGCGTTACCATTCGCTGATCGTGGAAAAGAAAGGGTTCCCCAACGAGCTCGAGATTTCCGCCGAAACCGACGGTCTTATCATGGGCCTGCGCCACCGCAAGCAGGCGCTCGAAGGCGTCCAGTTCCATCCCGAATCCGTGCTTACCGAAGTCGGCATGCAGATGCTGCGCAATTTCCTCTCACTTTAGATCAGTCGGTTCTCATTCAGAGCGGACTTCACGCGGTAAGGCCGGAGAATCTCTGTGGCAAATCGGAGACCTACGAGCGTGAAAATTCGATCAGCGCCTGTAGCTTCGCGCGCGCCAAACCAGAATCAATTGCTTTTGCCGCGAGACCTGTGCCCTTCCTGAAATTCGGGGCGCGTCCCGCCGCAACCAATGCCGCTGCTGCATTGATGCACACAAAATCCCTCTGCGGCCCGCGCTCGCCTTCCAAAACGCCACGAATGATCTTTGCGTTCATTGCTGCATCGCCGCCGGCCAGTTCTTCGCGGTTTACCGGCAAAAACCCGAAATCCTGCGGCTTCACGCGATACCGCTGTACCGAGTGCGGGTGCACTTCTGCGACTTTAGTTTCGGCGCTTAACGAAACTTCGTCGATTCCGTCGACGCCATGCACAACAAACGCGTGCTGCGCCCCGAGTTCCGCCAAGGCATGCCCCAGTTTCTCCACAAGAGCTGCCGCTGGAACACCGATCACCTGCGCTGTGGCACCGGCAGGGTTTGTGAGCGGCCCCAGCAGGTTGAAAACGGTCCGGCCGCCCGCCTCCCGCCGAGCCGCCGCCGCATGACGCATCGCAGTGTGCATAGTCGGAGCAAAAAGAAATCCGATGCCGACCTGCTCAATGGCGGCCAGCGCACGCTGAGGGGTGATATCAATCTTCACTCCCAACGCCTCGAGAACGTCAGCGGAGCCGCAGCGCGAACTGAATGAGCGGTTCCCGTGCTTGGCAACGCGAACGCCGGCGCCCGCGACCACCAGCGCCGCTGCCGTGGACACATTGAAAGTGCCGCCGCCATCGCCCCCTGTACCGCAGGTGTCTACCAGCGGCGAGACTTGCGCTTGAGCGCCTTGATGATTTGCGCGACGGCGCATGGCCCGCGCGAATCCCACCAGCTCGTCCACCGCTTCGCCTTTGGCACGCAGTGAAACCAGAAGCCCAACGATCTGCTCCTGGGCCAAATGGCCTTCGAGCAGCTCGTCCATTACGTCCTCCGCCTCTTGTGCGGAAAGATCACCTCCAGCTTCAATTTTGTGCAATGAGTCGGCGATCATTTCTAGTTCGAATTCAAGTCCGGCACGGTCTTGCTCGTGCCGCGGCGTTCAGAGTAAACTGGCCCGCTTTGGACGAGCCCAAATTTTAGCATCGTGCGACGCACATCGCTTCAGAAGGACAAGGAAACCGCAGTCGGCTTAACAACAGAAATCAACGACCCAACGGATGATCCATGAAAATTCACGAATATCAGGCTAAGGAGATTCTTCGCCGTTTCGGCGTCCCCACCCCACGTGGCGAGATGGTGACGAACGCAGAGGAGGCGCGGAAAGTCGCGCAGAAGCTCGGCGTACCCGTGGTGGTGGTGAAGGCGCAAATCCATGCCGGCGGGCGTGGCAAAGGGGGAGGCGTCAAACTGGCCCGCTCGGCGGACGAAGCGGCGCAGCTCGCTTCGAAAATTCTAGGCATGAACCTGGTCACGCCGCAGACCGGGCCCGGCGGCCGGATCGTGCGCCGTCTTTTGATCGAAGAAGGACTCGATATCAAGCGCGAACTTTATCTCAGTATTCTCGTGGATCGCGCCGTCGAGGCTCCGGTAGTGATGGCGAGCGCCGCGGGAGGCATGGAAATCGAAGAAGTCGCCAAGGAAAATCCCGCGGCCATCCTGCGCGAAACGATTCGGCCCGCCGTCGGCTTGCAACCATACGTCGCGCGGAAGCTCGCCTTCGGCCTTGGGCTCAGTGCCGAACAGGCGCAAGCCGCCGTGCCTTTTCTGCAGTCGCTCCATCGAGCCTTCGTCGAAACCGATGCCTCGCTCGCGGAAATTAATCCGCTCGTGGTCACCGGCGATGGCCGGTTGATCGCCCTCGACGCCAAGATGAACTTCGACGACAACGCGCTTTACCGCCATAAGGATCTTATGGAATTGCGCGACCTCGACGAAGAAGACCCGCTCGAAGTGGAAGCTTCGAATTACAAGCTGAACTACATCAAACTTGACGGCACGGTCGGCTGCATGGTGAATGGCGCGGGCCTGGCGATGGCCACCATGGATATCATAAAGCTCGCTGGTGGCGCGCCGGCGAATTTTCTGGATGTGGGCGGTGGTGCTTCCGCCGATCAGGTGAAAAACGCCTTCAAGATTCTGACCAGCGACAAAGAAGTTCGCAGCGTTTTCATCAACATTTTCGGAGGCATTCTGCGCTGCGACGTGCTCGCTACGGGCGTAGTCGCAGCGGCGCGCGAGCTGCAACTGAAGCTTCCCGTCATCGTGCGCATGGAGGGCACCAACGTCGAGCAGGGCCGCCAGATTTTGCGCGACTCGGGACTGAATTTCACGATTGGCGAAAACATGAAAGACGGTGCGGAGAAAGCCGTGCGCCTCGCGAGAGGTGCGCGGTGAGCATTCTGGTCAATGAACAAACCCGCGTGATCGTGCAGGGTCTCACTGGGCGCGAAGGCGGCTTCCACGCCGGCCAGATGATCGCTTATGGCACCAGAGTCGTCGCCGGCGTCACCCCGGGCAAAGGCGGCACGCTGCACAATGACGTGCCCGTCTTCAATACCGTCGCCGAAGCCGCACGCGAGACGCACGCCAATGCCGCCGCGATTTTCGTGCCGCCGCCCTTTGCCGCCGATGCCATGCTCGAGGCCATTGACGCGGGGCTGCCGCTCGTCGTTTGCATCACCGAAGGCGTTCCCACCCTGGACATGGTGCGTGTGGCCGCCGCGTTGCGCGGCAGCCAAACTCGACTCATCGGCCCCAATTGTCCGGGTATCATCTCGCCCGGCAAATGCAAAATCGGCATCATGCCGGGACAGATTCATCGCGAAGGCCACGTGGGCGTCGTGAGCCGCAGCGGCACCTTAACCTACGAGGCCGTCGGCCAGCTCACGCACCTGGGCATCGGACAATCGACGTGCATCGGCATCGGTGGCGACCCCATCATCGGCACATCATTTCTCGATGCCATTCGACTTTTCCACGATGATCCCGATACCCACGCCATCATCATGATCGGAGAAATCGGCGGCAATGCCGAGCAGCAGGCCGCGGAATTCATTCGGGGACACGTGCGCAAGCCCGTGGTCGGGTTCATCGCGGGACAAACTGCGCCTCCTGGCCGCCGGATGGGTCATGCCGGTGCGATCATCAGCGGAGGCACGGGCACGGCGAAGGAAAAATACGAAGTCATGGGCGCAGCAGGAATCCATTGCGTGCAGAGTCCCGCCGATATCGGCCAGACTCTGGCCGGAGTGCTCGGCAAATCCGTCGCCCGATAGCCGTTAGTCGAAAAAGGAGAATCGATTGTCCGAATCCAAGCAGGAGCGCACGCTCGCCATTATCAAGCCCGACGCGACGAGCCGAGGTCTCGCCGGCGACATACTGTCGCGCATTCATCGCGCCGGGTTCTCCATCGTGGCGATAAAATCCCTGCGCCTGACTCCATTCCAAGCGGAAGGCTTTTACGCGGTCCATCGCGGCAAGGGATTTTTCGGCGAACTGACTTCGTTTATGAGCTCAGGCAAGATCGTTGTCATGGTGCTCGAAGCCGAAGGCGCCATCGGGCGCTGGCGGAATACGATGGGCGCTACCGATCCGGCCAAAGCGGCGCCGGGTTCGATCAGGCGCGACCTCGGTACGTCAATTCAGAACAACTGCACTCACGGCTCGGATGCCACCGACACTGCCGCCTTGGAAATCTCCTATTTCTTCGCCGCCTACGAACTGTTGTAGCGCCCCTTACTGGCCGCGAGGGGCTTATTTCAAACGATGCTCGGCCGTTTCGTCGCGGTGCTTTTTCAGGTACTCCATGAATGGCGTGCCGCCGGTTCCGACGGCATGCGGATTCTTGGCATCCGTCTGAGCCTGTCGGAAAATGTAGGCCGCAGCATATTCAAGGTGCAGTGAACGGAAGAGCTCCAGGGCTTCCACACACGCGTTGAACACCGCGGTCAGTGGCCGCCTGCCGGCACGTTGAACAAATGACCTCACCGGATCCCGCGTTTCGAGCGACTCAATGAACGCACGATGCGCCGGGGGCATGTATATGCGCATCTCGCGCAGGTAGGAACTGAGCATGTCTTCCTTGTGTCCTACGCCGAGCATGGCATCGAGGGCCGGGACAATTGCGCTTTGGGCGCCCGTTTCCCCACGGAATTGCTGAGGACGTCCCCTGTAAGCTTCGACTCCCTCGTATATGATACCTTCGGGAATACCCGGGTGATTCTTCCAGCCGTGAATGTACGGGCGAACACGGTGGTAATAGATGAAAGGCTCACAATGCTCCGGCATTCTGCGGAGAGTCGCGCACATCGAACGCACCGAGGATTCAACTTGCGAGAGAAGAGTTTCCAGTTGTTCCGCGTGGTGCGCTTCCGCGGCGTCGAGACAATCGTGCAGAACGGCCATCGCCGGAGCAGCCTTCCGCTCGATCTCCACGTGAATCAGAATGAACCATTCCTCGTCGATGCCCCCGAGAAAATTCTGGATCAGACCGATATTGCCGCATTCGATCTCGCGCGACGGATCGAAGCGGAAAAAATTGTGAAGAGCATAGCTGCTATAGCTGAGTACCGGTGGACGGCCGAAGCTCTGCGCAATCTGATACCAGGGCACAGCAAGCCGGGCCGGCAACGTCAATTCGGGCCGCGACCCTCCCCAGACGTAGGCGTGCCCGAGATAGCTTAGGAGGACCATGGCCCGCTCGCGTTCGCGAGAGTCGGGTATTGTTTCGATCGGAAACGGGGGAAGATTTGTGATCGTACGGTGAAGCTGATCAGAAACCAGGAGTTTCGGTAAACACAGTGCCACGCTTTCCCATGCGTCAAACGCTTTAGGGAGGCGTCTCAGAGGATCGTGAAGGGGAAGAAAGCCGCGCTCGTGACTAATCTCGAATGCGGCGATAGAGGTCGACATTCATGGCGTTCCTTTATCCCGCTTGGTGGCCCGACGCTCTTAAAAAGCGCCAGACTCTTGGGTAATTCCAGAATAAGCGATTTATGGAGGGCGGGCAATACGGGCGGGGGTGGAGGTGCGGTGCCAAGCAATAATTTCAGCCGATAGTGAGCGCGGATCAGGATAAGCGAACACGGAAAAAGAGCGCTGCTGAGGATCAGAGAAGTTTGGCAGATGTGCCGTAGAAAAATCTCATTGACGCCCCGGCAGGCGCGGAGTAAAGGTACGCCTGCGTGTTTGTTAGCCTCCGCGTTGTTAGAAAGGAGCGCCCCATGGTCGACGACGGCGTGATCCGTCATAAATTGTCCCGAAGTCCGGCGCTGGCAGTTGTGTCACTTTGTGTTCTGGCGATCATCGGCTGTGCGCGAAGTCGCGTAATTGTCGTCGATGACGCTGCGCTTAAGGCAGCAGACGCGGACGCCGCAAATTGGATCACCTACGGCCACACATACTCAGAACAACGTTTCAGTTCGCTCAAACAGGTCGACGAGCAGAGCGTAATCCGCCTGGGGCTCTCCTGGTCTTTCGATCTTGGAACTCTCCGCGGGCTCGAAGCGACGCCTCTGGTAAGCGATGGCGTCCTTTACACGACGAGTGCTTGGAGCCTGGTATACGCGCTTGAGGCGCGAACAGGTCACCTGTTATGGCAATACGATCCGCACGTTCCGAAGGACCACGGGAAGTTCGTGTGCTGCGATGTGGTCAACCGCGGCGTCGCGCTGTATCGCGGACGCGTCTATGTCGGCACACTCGATGGCCGTCTCATAGCACTCGACGCAAGAACTGGCGCCCCGGTGTGGGATGTTCAGACTACGCCCAAAGATGGCCCCTATGCCATTACCGGCGCCCCTCGAATCGCTAAAGGGCGCGTGATCATTGGGAACGCCGGCGCTGAGTACGCCGTCCGTGGGTTCGTTTCCGCCTATGACGCGGAGACCGGTAATTTGGTCTGGCGGGCCTACACGGTGCCAGGTGATCCGTCGAAGCCGTTCGAATCCGAGGCCATGCGCCGCGCCGCGGCCACGTGGTCCGGCGAATGGTGGAAGGCTGGAGGTGGTGGCACCGCGTGGGATCCAATTGTGTACGATCCGGATACGGATTTCGTGTTCTTTGGAACCGGCAATGGGTCGCCTTGGTACGATCGGCTGCGCAGCAAGGGCGACAATCTCTATATCGCTTCCATCGTGGCGGTCCGTGCCGAGACAGGTGAACAGGTCTGGGCTTATCAGACCACGCCGGGAGATAACTGGGACTACGACGCCACGCAGCCGTTGATGCTGGCCACGCTGACCATCGATGGGCAGCAACGCCGCGTTTTGATGCAAGCCAACAAGAATGGATTTTTCTATGAACTCGATCCGGCAACCGGCAAGCTGATTTCGGCAAAGCCCTTCGCGGAGATCAATTGGGCCACGGGCATTGACGCCAACGGGCGGCCCATTGAGAACGCTGCGGTCCGCGCCCTCAAAGATGCCACTATCGTAAAACCTTCGAGCGCAGGCGCGCATAATTGGCACCCATTGTCTTTTAATCCCAACACAGGCCTTGTGTATATGGCTGTGCTCGACGCCACCTCTCTTCAGGCCGTGACAGCCGACTGGAAGATTAATATGCACGACCAGACCACGGGGCTCGACAGGGGTTACGTGGGCCCGGTGCGCAAGCAGTGGCTTGGTCTCAAGCCAAGCGGAAAGCTTGTTGCTTGGGATCCAGCGGCGCAGCGCGAAGCGTGGCACGTCGATCTTCCTGATCCAGGCAGCGGCGGAACTCTCTCCACCGCGGGCAACCTCGTTTTTCAGGGGAGAGCTGACGGAAAGCTGCTGGCGTATCGGGCGACGGATGGCAAGCAGCTGTGGGAATTCGAAACTGGAATCGGCATTATGGCGCCGCCCATGACATACCAAATCGATGGAACGCAATACATTGCGGTGCTCGCCGGATGGGGCGGGCCTGAAGTGCTAGGCAATCGAGCCACGGGCAAGGGAAAAGTTGCCCCGGGAAAGCTCTTGTCGTTCGCGCTTGACGGCAAGGCCACGCTTGCTCCATACGAACGAGTGGTTCACCCGGTTCCCATGCCGACGTTCCAGTTGGCGGCTTCCGCGGCCGAGATTGATAAGGGCCGGGTGCTGTTCGCTACGTTTTGCGCCCGCTGCCATGGCGCGGAAGTAGCGAGCAGCGGGTTGACGCCGGATTTGCGTTATTCTGCAACAGGAATCCACGAGAAATTCGAAGAGATCGTGCGCGGAGGCGCCCTGCGGGAAGTGGGAATGCCTTCGTTCTCGGAGGACCTGACATCCCCGCAGGTTCGGCTCATTCACGCTTACGTTCTCGACCGCGCGCGCCAGTCAGCACGAATCGAGACTTCATCTCGATAGCATCGGTCACATTTTCTTGAATTCGATCGAGCGGGAGGACACAAATGGATAGAAATCCAAAATTCAAGTGGGGCCGGCTCGCGTTGGCAGCAAGCTTCCTGACGGTTGCATTCGGCGTTGCTATTGCCGTTTGGTCGCAATCGCCTAACTTCGAAATTACGTTGGCTGGACAATCGATGATTCGTTCGGATTTCCGTCGTACAACCCCCAGCGAACTTGCGACTATATCTCCGTTGCTGAAGGGCGACGTGATCTTTACAAATTTTGAAGCGACGGTGATCGAAAATGAATCGACTCACGACGGCAGATTCCTCTCCCCGCCTGGAGCGCTGGACGCTCTGCAGGCCCTAGGCTTCAACCTGCTGGCTCTCTCTGATAATCATTCCTTCGATCTAAAGGTTGCGGGCGTTCAGAACACGCTGCGCGAGGTAAAAAGCCGCAATATCGTTCATGCTGGGATCGGAAACAATGTGGAGGAAGCCACGGCGCCGGGCTATCTGAAGACGCCGAAGGGTACGATTGCCCTCGTAGCTATGGCATCAGGCCTCATCGCGGAGGGAGGATCGGCCACGGCGAATCGGCCGGGCGTGAATGAGCTGCGTATCGAAGCCGGTGGCAAGCCGAACGAATCTACGAGTGAACTCCCGGCTCAGCCGGGAAATGAGCCCAATGCGGAAGACAAACAGCGCATTCTGCAGAGCATCCGCGACGCTCACCAACACGCCGATCTCGTCGTCGTGTATGAACATAACCACGTGTTTTTCAATAGGCCGTTTGGGGCGCTGTTCAGTGAAGAGCTGCCGGAACGGTTAGCTCCAGCGGATTGGCTCAAGAAATGGACGCACGAAGAGGTCGATGCAGGCGCGGACATCATCGTGATGCATGGCGCGCCGTTACTGCACGGCGTGGAGATCTATCGGGGACGGCCTATCTTTTACGACCTGGGAAACTTCATTTTTAATGTGCCGCCCACGGATACACAGCTCGACGAACCGATCATCTGGGAAAGCGCCGTCGCGCATGTCGCTTTCCAGGGAAAAAACCTGCAATCGATCACGTTTCAGCCGATCACTATGAACAAGATCGGCCAAGGTGAACCTGACCTTCACGACGAGCACACCAATAATCTCTTCCTCCAGACTCGCGGTTTGCCAAAACTTGCAACTGGGAATCAAGCTCGTTACATCCTGCAGCGGCTCGCCGATGCGTCGCGCCCCTTCGGGACGAAAGTATTGGTGAAAGGCGATACCGCAGAGATCAATCTGAAAAGCGGAAGCTAAATCTAAACTGACAGCGTCGGGTACGAGTACTTCAGCAGATTAAGGATTACCGCTAGGACGATGCTCTTGGTTTCTTTGCCTCGCTGGGTTTGTTCTCCGCCCAGCGTTCCATTGCCTTTTTTCTGCCATGGAGCTGGAGTTGCTTTTCAACGTTCTTTGCCTCCATACGTTTGTGCATTGGCGCTGCTGATCGGTCCGATTTGGACTGCCTCGGCATTTCCGCGCCGGGGCTTTTTGGCAAAGGCGATCGAAAATGAAGCGGGTCTCTGAGGTTCTGTAATTCGCGGTAATAAAAGAGCGGAGTGGGCCGTTTTCCGTTGAACCTCAGTCTCTTCAGGAACGCGATTTCCTCCTCGGTAGCATCACCGCTCAGAACGCGGTCCCGAAGGAAGCGCTTGAACCCGGGCTCTTCTTCCGACCATTCGGCCTCCCTTTCCACAAACTCGAATTTCCTCGGGTGTCCTGGAGCGAGTCTTCTGTTTAAGACGACTTTCATAGCAAAGGTTGCTAGGTCGATGTCCCAACATTCGATCAGCGGGTCCAGAAAAGAGTCGCAGTCTTGCACGGACACGTTAAACACATCCGTGTCCAGGAATTCCAGTACGATGACCCGCATGTGTTCGTAGCTCCGTCCGACCAGCCGCGCCACTAACCGAAGCCAATTTTCGCTTTCTAGTTCTTCCTTGGCGACGCTCTTTACAACGTCCAAAAGCTTTTGCACGACCAGGCGTTCGAGTTCACCGAAGGGCTGCTTCTCGAAAATCGCCCGCACCTGTTTCTCTTTTTCCGGTGCGCATTTGCGAAGGATTAACTCTCGAACCTCTTTGAGTAAGGGTGTTGGCGGCCCTCCGAGGTTTTTCTTCAGCTCCTCCTTGCGTTCGTGGTCAGCCAGCTTCGATATCCTGCCACTCGGAAGTTTTAGGAACTTCTCCATCCGGGCATAGATATCCGTGCGGTCAGACGCGGGGGGTAATTTCTTTCGCGTCAGCAATTGGGAAATATAAGATTCCGTAACCTTAGCGGCCGCCGCCAGATCTCTCTGCTCGAGATGTAACTCTTCCAGGCGCTGCCTGATCACCAAACAAACGTCCACTGATAACCTCCGCTGATTAACTACAGTTAATTAATATATATAAGAGTCTCAGATAGCGCTTGACACAGTCAAGTGAATTCACCTATGGTGGTTAAGTACTGAGGGAGCCTTCAGGTCATCCTGACCGAAAGCGGTTATCTGAATCCCCTTGGGCATAAGAACCAAGGAGAGTGAACCATGTTTGCACGCCGAGTGTACATGCATCTAAAACCCAATACCGTTGCCGACTTTACCCAGAAGCTGGAGAAGGAAATCATTCCGCTGCTTCGAAAACAAAAGGGCTTCCAGGACGAGATCTCGTTCATCGGCCACGGTGGGACCGAAGCGTTCGGAATCAGTTTGTGGGATAAAGCCGAGAACGCGGAGGCTTACAACCGCGGAGCTTACCCAGAAGTGACCAAGGTCCTTGCCACGGTGGTTGAGGGACCTGCTCAGGTGGAAACCTTTGAAGTTTCCAACTCCACCTTCCACAAGATCGCCGCGGCAGTAACAGCCTGAAGTTTGACTTGTCCTCGCGTTCATTTTGGGGCGGCGCAAACCGCCCCAGCGAGAATGTGAGGGGATTTCCAATGAGCATAGCAATTATAGAATTCGTGGAATACGTGCCGTCTGAAGGCGGGTCCTTCCGAGAGAGCGCGAGAGGCTTCCGCACTGCATTCGAGACGATGGCGTCGGCCACGTAACAAGCAGCTTCTGCCAGAGCTAGTCGATGCCGCTACCTAGTGCCGACGAGACGCAAGCTTGGTTCTGGGCGTGGCAGTCCGGGATCGCCCCATGAAAGCAAGGAGAAGCGCCATGTTAGAGAGAACCAAAACCAATAGCAGTCTTTTGGAATTAGACAAAGCTTTTCAGTATGCAGTGACTCTCGCCTGGGAAGACTTGATGACGCCCATCGAGCCACGTGCAATACGGGTTGAATACTTATGTGAAC